>TARA_R100000655_G_scaffold14862_1_pt1 | contig 35698 bp, 48 predicted proteins | sample TARA_R100000655 | Tara Oceans TARA_R100000655 (sample SAMEA2622497) | marine metagenome | biome: marine biome (ENVO:00000447); feature: deep chlorophyll maximum layer (ENVO:xxxxxxxx); material: "saline water (ENVO:00002010), including plankton (ENVO:xxxxxxxx)" | depth 90 m
ATACTTTCAGCAGATTTGTGAACTGCTATCCCACGAAAACCAATACCCCCTGAACTTGCTGCAAAACCAACCGATTGACTATTTGCAAATGTAAAACTAGAACTGTCAAATGGATTATAAACCATAATTGTAATACCAACACCTGTTGCAGAACTTTGATTAAAATTTAATCTATCAAGCATTAAATCAGATGTTGTTGTTCTTGTTTCCTCAAAAGAACTATAACTAGTCATTTGTAATTCTGCCCTATCGTACTCGCTATCAGATATTACATTTCCGCCACTGTCAACCAAACGCATATTTGTATATGTATTTGAAGTTGCTTGTACTAAAGAATTTATACTAATCATATAAACATCATATTTTGCATTAAAACAATCAGTAACAGTAAAAATACTTGCACTAGATGTCAAAGATTGTGATTTAATAAATTCTAAATTAGTAGCCATTAAAAACTCCTTATTCCATAAAGAGATACAACACCTGCACTAAATCCACCACCACTATGACCTATTAATTGAATTGCATTTATAGTTTCTGTAACAGTATAAACTGAACTTCCACTTCTAAACCTACCACCAACTGCTGATTGAAAAAGAAAGTTGTAATCAGTAACAAAACTAAATTTTGTACTATCGCCTAAGTTATAAAAATAAACATACCCATTAAGACTTGCATTAGTTTCATTGTCTAAATCAGGTGCTAACATAAATCTATTTTCACTTGTACTTTTAATTTCACTAAATGTTCCATCTGTCCTACCATCTTGATTAGCATGTGTATAATTAGAACTTTCATAAGTGCTACCACCATCATTTGAAACTCTTGCTCCTAAATCCTGTGCAGTTGTTGAATTTCCATGTATGTTGTTATAAGTCATAAAATGTACATTGTAAATATTTTCTTTGATAGAAGTAAAGTTAATCGTTGTCGGTGTGCCACTAATAGTTTGAGTTTCAATTAACTCCAACTGTCCAAACTTTGTAAATTTATTTTCATTATCTAATTCAATAATTTGATTAGGTGTAAGAACACCTTTATTACTTTTGAAGGCTTGTGTTACTGCATCTTTAGGAATATAACTCATATCTCTATACTACCTTATACAATGTAAATGTACCTGTTACATAAGTACCACTACCTGAACACACAAATTGAATACCATCACAAGCCTGTGCCTCAGTTTGTACAGCTCCGCCCATGTGTCCAGAAAAACCATTTGAGCCACTCCAATAAAAAGTATGTTCCATTGTTATAAATGAAAATTCACTGCTGTTATTAAAGTTATATAAATATAATAATCCATTTGCACTTTTTCCTGTTGAAACTAGTTGTGGTTTGAAATCCCAAACTCCACCATTTTCAATAGCAGTAGTTGAAAAACTTGCATCTGACCTAAAAAATTCAAAAGCATTATCATATTCACTTGAACTATCAGCAGTACCACCAACAGTTACCTTTGCACTCATTTCAATTCCAGTGCTGCTTACAGTTACATTGTTATATGCAACTAAATATACGCTATCATCATTAATACCTGTAAGAGATACAGTTGTTGGTGTTCCTGTTACTGTACTTGTTGCTACTTGAAATAATCCCATTATGTATCAACCCTTAGTCCATAAACTCTTGCATTAATTTGTGTAAGATTATTTCCACTATCGCCTAGAAGTCTTATACCTGTAACACTTGATAATTGAGTTAAAACATTGATACCTTTATAATTTAATCCACCATTACCATTATTAAAACTTGCAGTTTGTTGTAAACCAAATGTATAACAAGAACTTTTAAATGGATTAAATATATAATGTATTGACCCCATGTGTACATTTGTATTATTAAAACCAAAAAAATCAAAACTATCGTGATTAAGTTCACTTTTTTCAAGAAAACTTTGATATGAAGTTAGAAGATGAGTTGCTATATCATATTCTGAAGATGTAATTACAGTACCATTTGCATTTATATATCTTAATCCCAATTCTTGTGCAGAAGCAGATTCATGTGTGTTTATTTCTAATTTGTATATATCAAAATCTGAACTGAAAACATCAGTAATATCTAAAGCTGATACTGAACTTCCTGTAACATCTGCCAATAATCTTAGGTTACTCATATCTGTTTTACTCCATAAAGCTCAAAAGTGCCATCAAAATTAAAACCTGTACTTGTTGTTATTTGCAAAGCATTTACAGCACTTGCACTAGCAAGAACACCACCACCATAAAACATAACAAAAGTTGAATTATTAATTTGTGTTGCTGTGTGATAAGTTTGAAAACTGTATTTGTTAGAGTTTCCAAGATTATATAAATAACTATAACCATTTGCATTTGCATTATTTGTTGCGTTATCACTTGTAAAAGTTAAGAAAAATTCTGTTGCACTTGTACTTCTATTCTCTGAAAAACTACCTGCTTGTGTTCCTGATTGACTTGCATTGTCATAACCTACTGAAATATAACTAGAACCACCATTTGTTGAAACTCGTAATCTATAATCTGTGTTGCTTGTATTAGATGTTGTATGAACACTATGAAATTTTATAAGATGTACATCATAAACATCTTCTTTTATGTTTGTAAATTCCAAACCTGCTGAACCTGTAACAGTTTGACTTTCTATAAGTTCTAAACTACCACCAAGATGTCCTGCTTTTTGTAATTCATAATTTTCAGAAATAGATATTACACCTTGATTTTTAACTTGTTGTTTTATCTTGGTAGAAGTATCTCCCAAATATCCAAATGACATTGGTTACTCCTAATCTGTTATTTCAAGATAACTTGCAAAAAATTCTATATCTGATGCTGCTGATGCTTTTACTTGTATTTTATCAGTTGCCATCAAAACTAATTTTGATGTTCCTAATACATCTAATGATGTATCTGCAGGAACTGACATTTCAAAAGCAATATAAGCATCTCCTGAAGAACCATCTACGACTCTTACATCAACTGTTGCATCATTAGTTCCATCTACATTAGTTGCTCTAAGCATTAAGACTATTGCCTCATGGTTAGCATCTAATGCAGGAATTAAATCTGCAAGAGATGTAGTTCCATCATGATATGCGTTCTTAAATACATTTGCCATATTATTCCTCTTATCCTAGTGCTATTATTAATCCAATATCTGCAAAGCCTTGTGCTGCTATTGTTGTGTCAACAAAGTCTTTGACTGCTGCTGATGTTGGAAGTGTTGTGTCATTATCGTTTGATGAAATTCCTTCTGACTCTGTAACAAGTGTTCCTGCTTTTATATTATCTACTTCTAAATTAGAAACAGTATTATTGTCCGCATCTATTGTCTTGTTAGTTAGAGTTGCTGTTTCAGCATCAGCATAATTTTTTACTGCTGCAGAAGTTGGTAAAGTAGTATCGTTATCATTTGAAGTGATTGATTCACTTTCAGTAACAAGTGTACCTGCAGCAATTTCTGATGCAGTTACTGATACAGTAAATGTTAAATCATATGGGTCGCCATCTGTACCATTGTCTGTATCTGTCCAATCAATATCGATTCCACCACCTTCAACAAACTTTACTTCTCTTGCTGTATAAACTCCTGATGCGACAGCAGGGTTAATTGTAACCTCTGTACCATCACCATCTTCTAATATGAAACCTTGTTGTATGGCATCATGTGTCTCATCAAAATGTTGTTTTACTACAGCTAATCTGACCTTTGTTCCTGCAGCATGTGTTGGGTCAGTTCCATGTTTTGAATCTATATCTCTAGTTACAGTAGCTGCAGTATGGTCTGCTCCTGATGACCATAACACTACCTCTCTGTTGCTGTCATTATCAGGGTCAATTACAAAATAAGCAGGTGAATCAACTCCTGGGTCTGCTGCTAAATTCATTGATGAACCACCACTTGCTAATTGTGCTGCAAGTGTAGTTTCAAAAGCGTTTACTAAATTAGTCTCTCTTGCTACCATATCTCTCCATTATACACTTTTTTTTATCCGAATCTCATTATAGCAAAACCATTTACACCAAGAATATCGCCTGATGTTACCTGGCTAAATGTTTGCTGTCTTGTTCCTCTAACAGTGAGTATAGCATATTGTGTTACACTGCCAATGTTTGGATTACTTTGTATAGGATAACTTATTTTTTCTACAACACCTCTAATTATTTCTGAAGGGTCAAACAATTCTAATGTAACAGCATCACCCTCTTTTTGTTTAAGTGATTGATAAATTGTTTCACCAAGGTTTTTTACTCTTATAGGTTTTCTATAAGGTCTTTCTACCCTATCAGAAATATTTACAGGTATTTGTACAACTACTAATTCAGGTCTTGCTAATGCTCTGATTTGTATAGATTTAAATTTTGGTGTGCTTGTTCCATTACCATTTAATTCTATCTTTGCTGTAACATATCTTGCAACTCTTTGTAGCTGTACCTCTTCACCACCAGTTCCTGATTGTTGACTTAATTCAAGTTGCCAGGTGCTATCACTAGAATCATTTATAGATTCAAACTTGTTAGATATAAATACATCAACACTTTCTCCTGATGAAAGTTCCTCTGTTTCAATTTCAGCACCAACAAATTGTTTAGACTCTGCTGTAAAAAAATCTGCAGGTGGTGTAATCAGAAAACCTGTTTCTTCAAAGTTAGATGTTTGTAAAAATACACCACTACCACCAACAGTAAATATAAAGTTTTCATCTACTTTATTTATACTTTCTATTATTCCACCTGCAGCAGCTTTATAATATCTTGCTATACCTGCTGTAGGTAAATAGTATCTCCATAAAAAAGATGTACTTCCTGATTCTTTTATTCCAACATAAATAGAATCTCTTGTGTTGTATATTTCTTTTGGTGAATTATCAATACCATCTACATCCCATTCTTTAATCAGTTGATTATCTCCTAAAACATACAAGTCATCTGCTACTCTAAGATTAGCTCTATACAATCTACCAATTTTTTTTGAACCTGTTTGCTCCTCTTTTGTTCCATAAAATATAATTCCATTAGATTCAGCAACGCAAGTAGGTATCTCATTTGTTATTTCTGTTTGTCCTTTTGGAGTAAATGTTCCTGATACATCTTTCAAAGAGTATATCCTACCATCTGTAGCTGTTGCTAATACAACAGCACCTACATCTGCTACATCAGTCCAGGTCTGACCTGAAGGTAAAGTAACAACTGCGGAACTAACAGTTGTAGCTCCATCATATTGATGTAGCCCTGTTCCTGCAGATACAAGAAACAAACCTTTTACAGACCATATACCATCAAAAACTTGAGCTGTAGATTTTTGTGTAGATGTGCCACCACTTGTAAGAGTTTCTATTTCTCCTGCTGAACCATTGTTTGCCACTATATATAGTAGGTCTCCATGTGCAGCTAAACCTTTTATGTGATAACCTGCAGTCAATCCTGTAGATTGTGTAGAAAAAGTTTGTCCACCATCTGTTGATTTATACAGGGTTGCATCATCTGACACATAAATTGTAGTTCCAACAACTGCCATATAATTATCATTATCTGAAGAAGATAAACTTCTATTATTGTCTGTGGTATTTAACAGTTGTATGTTATAAGATTCTCCTAAGTCTTTTCCAAATACATCTATACCTTGACTATCCCAAAATCTTATAACATCTTTTTCTGTGCCATCTCTTCTGTGTGCTGTATCTAAATTAGAACCACCTGAAAAATTATTCCTGGAAAAAACTCTACCAAGATTAGATGTAAAGTCTTCAGGGTTCTGTCTTACATTAACAGTAGCATCAGAAACATCAGATGATTGTATTGTCATTTGTTGATTGGAAGTTATTGCAGCTCTGTAAAGTTGATTGTCTATACGAAAATCATATCCTTTTCTTTTAGGATTAGAAACTTCTGCTTGTGTTGTAAGCCTAGGCATTATGCCTGTATTCCGAACACCTGACCATCAACTGATACTGCCTCAGGATATTTAGCTCTTAAATATTTTCTAGCTTGATTTACTAAAAGCTGTTGATATTGCAGTAAAGAGTTTCTTACATTATTTGCACTGCCAACAGGGAAATTTGATACAGCAAGTTGGTCTGATATATATTGAGAAGTTGATGTTGGTATATCCCTACTCGACATCATTTGTGCAGCAACTCCTGCCATAATAATTGGTTCATATTCTGCCTCTAAACCTACAGTAGCTAAAGTATCAGACTCTAATGTAGGTTCTATAAATTTTTTCTTAAAGGTTACATGAGCTTGATGTCCTGATGCAATTCCATTAAATTGAACTGCGTGAACAACACTTGGACCTGTGGTATAAGTTATTGTTTTACTATCTCCATTTGCATCAGTAAAAGTAAAAGGATTGGGTAATTCAACTAATGAACATGTAACTGGTAAAAAGTTAACACCTGTTGAATCTGCACCTGATGAAAAGTCTGTGTATTGAGATATAGCACTAAGTATTGATACTAAATAATTATGTGTTCCAGGAGTATCTTGTGAACCAAGAAGTGTATATCCTGTACCAGTTGTTATTGTTTGTGTTTCTACAGCAAAAAGTGTAGGAAATAAATTATTTATTTGGTCTTTGACTGCATCAAATACTACTTTTCTAGGAAAAGGTGGAGTAATTTTAATTGTATCTCCTGCTGTATGGGTTGTTGCAGTTGTACCTCTTACTCCTCTTACAACTTCTACTTGGTCGTTAACAGTATCAAGAGTTTTACAAAGCATAAGTTCTTGATTAATTTCAATAACAGAACCTGCCTCCATGATGTCTTCTTCTTCTTGTGTAAGTAAATCACCATTAAAAGATATAGTTGTAGCAGAATCTGTAAGACCTGATGTTAATAATGAATAAGGTTGTAATTCATCCATAGGTTCAAGATATTCTCTATAAACTCTATCTACTAATTCTCCTATATTTGCACTCATTATGCTGCTCCCTCTTCAATTAATTCTGCTGCAAAAATTGCTTGACCAAATGCACCTAACGCATATAAACCATCATTTGCATTATTGTTTGGGTCAACAATAGGAAATGAAGGTTCTAATGGTTGGTCAGGAATACTCTCTATATTTAGATTTCTTCCCTCTTTAAGTATTAAGAGCATCCCCATGATAACTCCTAACTATGTCTAAAATGTAAAATTATTTTTCTATCTGCTGCCTCGTTGCCATTTGATGTAACTCTTAGAAATCCATTACTTGCAAAAGCCCAACCTGAAGGGTCAACTCTTACAACATCTCCTGCTGAAACTGTGTAACTTACATCACTTCCATCAGTTTCTTTAACATCAATAAATGTACTGTTATCCATTGAAAAATCAAATGTAATTGCAGAGCCTGTCATTGCTGCAGGAAACTGTACACCACAAAGTAACATACCTTCAGTTTTTACTCCTAAAGAGTTGTTGTTATCTGCTGATATATCTATTAAGGCTTGTTTTGATTTAATCATATCTTCCTCACTATAGCAGAAGAAAAGGGTGGAGGTGGAGTTCCACCCTAATCTTCAATATTTATTTAAGCTACTGCTTGAATTTTGCAGTGATATGAAGGAGGTCCATATTCGAATCCCATCTCCATATAAACAGCTTTTCCAATTCTAGCGTTTGCATCTTGGTCTATATCACGAACAAACACAGTACCAAATCCTGGGATATTGGTAAACACTGGGTTGATGTGAGCTAGGTCTAAGATGAAAGCAGTATTGTCAGGCATGATATCAGGGTCAATTATCATCATTCCGATTGAACCGAATGGTGTAATTACTGTATCAATGTCTATACCTGCAACATTTCTATCTCTAGGAATGATTGCTCCTGCTATATCAACTGTACCTTTTACAAGTTCATTGTTAAGGTCTAGTAATTGTTTTGGTGTTACAGCTAACACAGGTTGATTCATTGGTGCATGGTTATCATACATTCTCTTTAACGCACCTGAAATAGTTGCGAAAGAAAGAACTTGTAATGAACCAGTACCATCTCCTGCTGTGTCATTGTAGAAACAGTTACCACCTAGTGGGTTAACTGCTGCATCATTATCTGCATTTTTATTAATGGTAATCCATGTGTCAAGACCATACATTTCTCTAGTTCCTGACCCAGGTGTTACATTTGCACCATCTGAGAAAGAGCCATTGAATGCAAACCACTCAACTTCTCTAGCTATTTTTTCCATGGTTTTTTCCATTTGTAATGCAAACTCATCATTTACTGGGTTACCACCAAATAATCCTAATTTATCTGCTGCTGTTGTAGTTCCATCTCCATCCGAACTATTAACAATATTTGCAGACAAATCTAAAGGATTTTGATTTCCAGTGGATGCTAAAGCTGTATAGGTCATTTGTACACCTTTATGGAATACCTGAGTTACATAAGTGTATGCAGCTCTGTCTCTTCCTAAAAATTCTGTAGGTGCAGCACCTTCTTGTCCTTTAGTTGGTTCAGCAGAAATTTTTGCATTATCCTCTACTTGGACTTGCCAATAAGTAGAATTAATACTTCTTCCGCCATTTAAACCACCAACTGCAGAAAGTAAAGGTGTTCTTTGACCACCAACCTTAAACAATTCACCAGTAAAGTTATTGATATTTTGTGCATAAATCGTATTATTAGTTAACGATATGTCTGCCATTTTTATCTTCTCCTATAAATTGTCTATTATTACTTCTTTGGTTTTGACAATCAAGAAGATTTAAAATTTACTTTTGTGCTTTTTTATCTTCTTCTATAGCATTAAGTTTTGCAGCAATTGAGTTTCTTACATTTCCTGATTTTTCTATTTCACGAATCTGTGCAACTACATCTTCATCATAAATATCTACGACTGAATTGTTTTGAATAGTATTCAAGCGTTCTTGACTTTGCTCTGTACTTTTTAAAGTATCTTGTATTCCGCCTTGTTGCCCAAACTCTACTCCAAATTCTTCAGATGCGTATGCCTGGATTCCTTCTACAGATAAATCTCCTTCGTACATCATCTCAACAGCTTTACCAACTCCTTTTGAAGTATCAAGACCTGCTTTACTAAAAATATCAGTTCTTTCTTTTGCCTCAAAATCAGCAACTTTCTTTGCTAAAAGTTCATTTTCTTCCCTCATAGCCTTCCAGTTTTTTTCACTGTCGTTGGTTTTTTCTTCTGAGTTATTAAGCTCTTCTGCCATATTTAATTGTCCTTACTTCACACGATATTTTTACAAGAGGTGTATGAGTTACCTCTGCCTATCTCCACATTATTTTTTACTCTACTTTTTTTATTTGACAGGTCTTGTTAGTAGGCATCAAGACCGAATACAAAATCTAGGTCTATTTTTAATCTCGGACCTTAGTACAAGATAGCTAAGGTTATTATATCATAAATATTTAAATGTAAAGTTATTGTTCTTGCAATCCTACAACTTCACCAGTTCTAGCTCTTGCTGCTCCAAGTCTTGCTGCACTCTCTTGTTCAGATTGTCCTGCTATTCTTCCTAATCTTACTTGTTGTTCTTGAATACCTAACTGTGTTGCCTCAACTACATCTGTCGCAGATACACCTGCTCTACCCTGTCTTCTAGCCATAGCTAAAAATGATGGTGCTGCTTGGAATCCTTGTCTTGCCTGTTGCCTCGATAAACCTTGTTGTCTTAATTGTTCTGCTTGTTGTACATCTATGTCAACCCCTGCTAACAAAGCCTCACCACCAATCTCTGCACGAAGAATGTTTTGTGATATTATATCTGCTCCTGTTATAGCACCAGTCTGTAAGTCTTGACTTATCTGTGGGTCTATTGCACTAGCTATAATCTCTGCATCTGTAAGTGTCTTACCAAAAGTTTCTTGATAAAATTGTTTTACTTCAGGTATAGCTGTAACTACCTGTTGATAAACTTGATTTATTCTTTTACCAAACTCTACATTACTAACGACATTTGTAATCAATGTTTCTATTCTGTCTTGTGTAAGAATTAAATCGGCATTCAAACCTATTGATTCTATCTTTCTTTTGTAAGCATCTACTAAATTAAGATACTCTGATTCACTATATTTAACAGATACACCATCAGGATTTATGTTTCCAGGAAAGCTAGTTTGATATTCTGTTGATTGTCTCATAGCTATGATTGCCTCATTAGCATCTTGATTGTTTGCAATAAAAGCATCTATATAAATATCTATCAATGCACTTGGAAATGATGCGCCAAATTTTGTTTGAACATTAGTTCTTAATCTTGCTTTAGCTTGTTCTGTCAATGCCATTATGTAGGTACTCCTCTAACTACTGATGAAGGAGCTATGCCTTCAATAATATTATCTTCTACTCTATCAAAGACTGTCTCAATATTATTATTCAAACCATACTCAAGAAGTATTGTATTTATTTCTTCCTGGTCATTTGACCTTAGTATATTTATAAACTCAGGTTTCTTTTCATCTATTCTCTCTCCTAAGAACTGAAATGAATAGTTACGCCATGGTGATGCAATGTCTTCGTATGTAAGATTTTCATCATACAAGTCTGTAGAAAACAATGCTTTTCTAATTGCTTTCAATCTTTCTTGTACTTGTGCCTCACCGATTTGAGGTGATTCTGCATTACGAATCATAGATGCAAACTCTGATATGTTTGCTGATTCAAACTCTGCAAAAGTAGGACCTAACCATTTCAATGCAAGTTCTTGTGCTTTAGCAAAACCTGCTTGAGTGGTTTCAGGTGCAACTCCACCGACTACACCTTCTAACCACCCTTTGAGTTGATTGTCGACACTTATACCTGCCATTGGGTCTCCAATAGCTTTGGCTTGATTTACTGTATGTAACTCTGTCCAGTTTCCATTAGATAGTTGCAATGCAAAAAACTCTATCAGACTTTCTCCATCAGGATTAAATATTGAATCAGCATTTGTTACACCATTTTGTTGCAACAAAGTTTTTGCACGAATAATATTATTATCTAATAGAGCTTGTGCATCTGCAGGTAGTTCTCCTATACCTCTTCCTTGTGAAACTAATAACCAATCTCTTTGTTCTTTTGTATGCGTTCTCCACCAGTTAGTTCCTTGCCACTCATAATCTTCTATATCTCTGTCTTCTATTATTCCTTCTAACCATAATGTATAAAGTTCTTCATCCTCCATCCATGGTTGTACATTTTTAATTCTTTGAAAATTTGCTACTAACGAATCAAAAGGATTAGCTAAACCTAATTTAATATTTGCATCTATCTCTGTGTAATCACCTAAGAATAAAGAGTTATACCACTCGTTAGAATCCGAGTCTACACTTCTAACGCCTGGCATACCTGTTGTATAAAATGTTCCTAGTTGTTCATCACTTGCCTGGTATCTAACAAACATATCTGTACCAGGAATACCAAATACTAAAAACTTTTGTCCTGTTTCATCCTGCCAAATCTGTGAACTCATACGACCTATTTGTTCTCCTGATGTAGAACCTAAAAATGAGCCACCACCTGCTCCTGTGTTACCCTCAAACAAAGGTACAGAACTCAAAGAATATCCATCAGATAATGCTTTTTGTAAATCTGATTTACTAAAAACTCTTTCTCCGCCTGATGGAGCATCACCTCTATATATTGCTATACCATTTTTATAATCATCTGCAGTAAATCCAAACTCATCTCTATCTCCTGATTCTGTAGGTGTTGATGTTGTTGCTCCTGATAAAGCATTTTCAAAAGCATTTGATTCATCTACACCCATTTCATCTGTAGTTTGTATGGTTGAATCTTGTGTTCCTTGAGCGCCTTGTCTTGCTAGTTCTGTTTTAAAAGCAACTGCCTCTAATGAACCTGCTTGACTTGGTACTTGTGATTCAAAATCTGTTCTTGATGATTCTGCTCTTTCTGCAGCATCTGATAATTTTTGGTCAGCACTGACTGGAAGTGTAGCTCTAAGTGCAGCAATCCTTCTTTCATATCTTCTTTTTTCATACTCTTCCATGGTTATAGAACCATTTATTAAAGCAGTTACATCATTGTAATCTGTTGACATCAGTCTTCACTTCCTGGTAAATATTCTTGTGCTATTCTACCATAGACATCTTGAAACAATGTTTCATGTATTTCTTTAGTTAAAGCGTAACCTATTGAGTATTTATCTGAGTACGCATCTTCTGTAAATCCATCCCAAAATGCTGATTTAAAACTTTCTTCATCTCCTCTATTCTTTGCCTCTGACAATCCTTTGCCTACATCTGCTGCAAGTAAAGCCATTTCATAAGCTGTATATGCTGCTAACGCAGGTGCAGATATAAAAGCTAAACCTAGTTTTGGTAGTAATCTTTTTATACCTTGTTCTATAATTACATCTCCTGGTGCAACTGCAGTCATACCTGTACCAAAACCAACCTTTCCTGCTTTCTTAGCAAAATCTAAAGCTGTTCCTGATATGTGTCTTCCTACATCTGTATTTTTTAAAACATCTTCTGCTTGTGCTAATTTATTTTTATCAACAGACCTAGCAATATCTTCAGGTGTATCTGCAATCTTTCTAAATTCAGGAGGAGTAAAGTTTTCACTCGGCATATTTCTAACAAAGTTTTGCACTTCTTGTATTGAATCTGCTGTTTCTTTTACTGGAGTAACTCTTATAACAAGACTATCTAATACTGTTAAGTCATCAGGAGCTTTAATTCCTACCCTTTGTTTTAATATTTTTGATATATTGCCTTTGCCATTATCTGATAATATTGGAAAAAATTTACCTGTGTTACCATCTAACATTTCAATTTTTAAATTTTTATTAGCTTGTGAATGTTTTATAAAATTATTTATTGGTCTCATGTGCATTGGTTCTTTTAAAGCAATATCAAATACACTTGAATAATTATCTACACCCACAGTTTTTTTTAAATCAGCTATAGTTTTTGCCTTTAAATCAAATATATCTCTATCGAATGGTGTACCTGTAGTTAAATTATTTCTTATGTTAACAAACATATCTTCAAAAGCTATTGGAACACCCATAGTTTTTATAGCTGCATCTGAGTTACTCATTAATCTAATATCAAAATCATCTAGCACCTCTGTGCTTGGTTTATAATCAGGATTTTTAAATTGTTTAATTGTATCAAAAAATGTTTCTGATTTAGAAGAAGTTACTTCTCCAAACTCTGTATCTAAATTATCAAATATTCCAAGAAGTCTTCTATCCATTTCATTTAATTCTTCACCAAATAATGGAAATATATCAGGGTCTTTACTTTGTAATGCCTCAGACAAATAACCTATTGCATTTTCAAATTGTCTATTTATTTTATTATTTCTTTTTACTAAGTCTGTATTTTCATATAAGTCATCAAAAGTTCCAGTTATATAATTTAAAAAATTATTTCTAAATTCTTGCATGTACATTTCCAACATGGCACTGACACCATAATAAACTTCATCAGTTAAAGTTTCAGTTATATCTACAACAGAACCAAAATGTTTTTGTTTTATAAATTCATCTCCTGATGGTGAAAGTACATCAATGTTAGATTGAAAATTTGCCTCATTTAAAAATTCTTCTAAATATTTTCCTTCAACAGAATCATCTAAAGAATTATATAACTCCACAAGTAATCTATGACCAAGACTTTCTTGTAAAAATGAACGAGTAAGCTCTCCTTGATTAAGGAGATATTTATACACTATTGAATCAGCACGAAAAGAAATATTAAGTGGTTGACCTGTAAAACCTTTAGCATTATTTAAAGCTGATAATTTAACATCTTCAGGAAGTTTATTAAATATATTTAATGCCTCATCAAAACTAGGTTGATTATTGTCAATAACAAGTTTTAAATTTTCATCTAATTCTGATGCAGCATCAATTACTTCATGTGCAAATTCTCCGACATCACTACCAAATACTCCATCAAAAGCAACACCTGATTCAACTAAACCAATACCTTGAGGTTCTTTAAGGACACGATAAAAGCTATCATTTAAATTTAAATCTCCATAATCACCAATCACTTGAAATATATCAAAAATAAAATCTTCAACATTTTCAATTTTTCCAAATACTCCCTTACTGTATAAATCATCAATATTTGTTGCTGCAGTATGATGGATTGCATCTAATGCCATCAGTTCTTGAGCAAACATTGTTCTTATATTTTGAGTATTTATATTATGTTTTGTAAATATTTCATCTACAGATTGTAAATACTCTTTATATCTTTGATTACTCATTTTCTAATTCTCTTATAATATTTCGTGCTTTATGATTTATTCTATTAAGTTCGCTGATAGTATCTTCATCATCTCTATTTTCAAGAATATTAGAATTATTTTCTATTAACCATTCTTTGTGATAGTCAGAATTTAATAAAAGTTTTTTGTAATTAAAAGGAGTAAGTTTACTTGCCATACAATCCCCTTAATATATCTAATGCAACTTTTTGGTCATCAGATAGTGTCTCTCTTTTTCTATCCATACTCATGTCGTTAGATATATCAGGTAGATTCTTTGCTCTTCTCTGATTGTTTATTGCTGCTTGTAATAGTGCAACTACTTGACTTTCTGATTTAGCTACTGCATTTGTAAAATCAACACCTTGACTCCATACATTATCTTGTGGTGGAGTGCCATACATATTTGTTATACCTTCACTTCTTAATGGCATTTGTGTATTTTCAGGTGGAGGTCCTATTTGTATAGGTTTCATTTTCTCAGGTTTTGGAGGTTCTTCACCCTTTGGAAATTTTACGACAGGTTTAAATTTTGTTCCTGCTGAAGGGTCAAATCCTTCTTCAGGTTCAGGTATTCCTCGGTCTTGGTCTAACATTGCCAATTCAATCTCCAATCTTTCTACAAGTCCAGGAAAGTTTTTTCTATCTTGTTCAGTTAAAGATGTTTCCCAAACTTTTTGTATTTTATCTTCATCATTTAACAGTAAAGCATCATAGAATTTTTTACTAGATACTTTGCTCGGTCTGTTAAAAGTAGCTATTACCATAGTATCAAATTGTTCTTGAGTAAATGTAAGATTATAATTTTTTAACCTTTGGTTTACAATACGAACAATCTCTTTTAAATCTTCTTTTAGTAATTGTTCTGCTTTATCCTCTGTGATTACATCACCCATATCAAACTGTTCACCACCTGATAAATTACTGTGTCCATATCCAATAGATACTGATGCGCCATCTTCATACGCCTCAAGCTGTAAAGTCTCAAGCTCTTTTATAATTACTATCGCAGGAGGCGATACATCCATTTCCATTATCTCTTGACACCTGCTCTAAATAGATTTGTAAGATTAGAAACTGTCCTTGCACCTCTTGACCTTATCTGCTCACCAACCTCTTGTTGTCTTGCTGCCTCTTCTCTTGGTGCAAATACTTCTTCTTCTATATCAGATAAGTCTTCTGCAAGTTGTTCTGTATCAGGTTGTTCTCCTGGTTCAGGAGGTAAGTATGTTCCTTGTAAAGGATTTGTAGGGTCAAATACTAAATTACCTGAGGTAGCAGGTTTGAGTCCTTCTATCTCTGTGTTAAACATATCTAATCTCTGCTGTATCTTATTAGATATGTAGTTTCTTTCTTCTGCATTCAAAGGAGCGCCTTTTCTACTTTTTGCTTTTGTAAGTAAATCATCAACAATGTCATCCATTTGTTCATTGTCTATTTTTGGAGATGTAGTTTTTACAGCTTTCCTTACACTGAAGTTTGTGCGTAGTACACCAAGACTTTGTAACCAATCTAATTTACCACCATTATTCATAGAAAACTCCATAAGTCTTCTTATGCCTTTTACAAATTCTTCATCTACCATAGCACCTTGTGTTTTTGTAAGGTCAAGTAAACCAACACTTGCCATTTGATTTTTAAGTAAAACACGAACTGCAGGTTCTATATCTCTTGCCGCCTCTCCTGCTTGATATGGAAAATACACAAAGTCGTAACCTTGTGCAGTCAAGTATTGTTCTGCAGATACATCTCTTTCTGCACCATCTACTTCAACTTTATACTTACTTTGAAATCCATCACCTAGTGGTTTTCCTGATGGGTCTAAACCTCCTAGTACATCTAAAACAAACTGTGTAGCATCATCATTTTGTACTACATCTGATACATTAGGGTCAATGTCAATAACATCTTGTTTATCTCCATCACCTCTAGGTATTGTATAGCCTTCTAACTCTCCATTACTCATCTGATAAATCTCCTATTCCATACTTGGTAACTTCATTATAAAACACATCTTGGAAGACTGGAAGAAACTCAGGAGTTTCTTGTGATAGCAAAGAACCTTTTTTATACAGCAAATCACGAACTTGTTGTGCCTCTTCTGTATTTGTTGTTCTTATCCAGTTAACAGCATCTTCTTTTATTGCAAAGTTCTTGCCTTTTTGTACACCAATAATTACTTGATTCCTAAAGTCAAGATAATCTTTCATCTCTTTATATAAATCTAAGTTTGCAGCTCTTGGGTCTTCAATAGCCTGTTCTAATATTGGTATAACTAAATCCCAATCAAATGTTCTTGGTATCTCTTTTCCTGGAAGTTTTGTTGCTACTTCAGCAGGATTTATTTCATAAGCAAGAGGAAACATTTGTTTAAGTGTAAGTTCTAATTGTGCCATCTCTTTTTTCTGTTCTGATGCTGTATATTGTTGTGTATCCCATTTAGCTCTGTATCTTTCTTTCATTGCTCTTTCGACTATTGATGCTGCATAGGTAGCTGACCTCCAGTAAAACTCTTCTTTATTTAGTGGTGTAATGTTTCCAAGTCCTTTTTGTATTCCATAAGATGTATAATCAACATCACCACTTCCAAGACCACCAAAGAAATAAATTATACTTCCCCCATAATCTCCATATAGTTCTTCATTGTTCATCAAGAAATCATATTCAGGTTTTGTTCTTGCCATAGGTCCTGATTCAGATATGCTCTTACCTTTCAGTTGTAATTGTGCAGATGTAAAAGCAGAATCTATATCGTATATATCAAGACCTAGTAATCTTACAACCTCTAATGTTGCCTCATAGTCAGCTTGTTTCTGACCCATAGTAAGTGCATAGTGTTCTCTCAGGTCTTGATAGAAACCATGTAGAATGGATAGTTCTACAAAACTATTCCAGGCTACACCTGAAGTTTCTTCTTGTGTTCCATACCACTCATTAAATGTACTGTTTTCTGCATCAATTCGATATAAAACATTTACTTTTGGAACTAATGGATTTATGTTTCTATCCCATGCTTTCAACCAATAAATATTGTCTCTAATTGTTGCAGCAGTGTCAAACAAAAACTCAGGGTCATCTGCTCTATCAGGATGTAGTATTGCTGCTATCTGTACAGATTGTGTTGTTGCACTAAGGTATAAATCTTCATCAAGTCCTTGTAAGTCTAATTTACTTGCTATAGCGTTAAAAGCATTTTTTGCTGTAGCAGGTAATATCTCTTCAGTAAGAACTTCTCCTATGATACCTTTTAAGTCCCCATTTCCCATAGATTCAAAAGGTAATCCAAATTGAAATATTGTTCTTTCTAATAATCTTCTTGTCTTTGGATTATCCCTTGTTGCAAAACCTGTAGGTATAGCAACCACTGGACCTAATGGTGGGAACAAGCCACCACCTGCAACTCCTAGTGCAGATATTGGAAAACTTCTTTTGATAATTATATTGCTTTCTTCAATACTTACATCATCTGTCCATGTACCTCTACCTTCAGATTTGACATAATCTTCTAACGCAGTGCCTCCAACAGGAAGTATTAAATATTTTTCTCCGAACTTGTCTGTATAAATATAATTATTTTCAACACCTTTTCTATATGCAAAACCAACTTGAGCAACCGCTCTAGGATTAGCTACAGACAACTGTGTCCATCTACCAAGAACTTCTCTATATGCCTCAAAGAAAGGTAATCCAACTTTATAAGCCTCTGCTACATAACCTCTTTCTAATAAGTTATATAACAAACGATTATGAAGTTCAAAAGCGTATGCAGATGCAGTTTTATTTAAATCATTGAATGTCATATTTCTTGTTGTTGTTTGTCTTATACCATCTAGGTCTAACATTGTGTGATAATCTATTTCTGTAAATTCAGAAACAATACCTGATTTCTTTGGATTGTTTAAAACTAATTTACCTGATTTAGAATCTACCATTGCAAGAAGTCCACTTCTTTGCATAAACTCTGCTACATCATCATACTTTGTATTACCCATCTGTAATACTTTTCTTAATTCTTTTATTGTTGGTGTAGGATTTTCTTTGATAAGAGCCTTAAAATTAGTTGCAATATCAAAAGTATTTTTATCTGTTCCTGCATGAAATTCTTTCAAAACTTTTACAAACTGTCTATCTTGTGAAGAATCAAGCACACCATCAACTAAAACATTTCTTCTAGGTAAAGTAGAGTGATAAGTTCCAATCTTAGTATTTTCATCACCTAACCTAATACCACCTGCTGTTTCAATAGAATATGCTTTACCCTCTGCGTTTGCTAGATTTAAATCTAATTCAAGTTGTTGTTTACTTGTTGCTTGTAATACCCTTGGTGCATATTTGTTATCAGCGTTGTATGCCACAAAAGTTACCGCATCATCAGTTACTTGTAGTCTTTGTTTTACGACTTTTTTCATAACTTTTTCTATATCTTCAAAAGGTATATCAGCATCATTTAAATTTCTTTTGACAGTAGAAATTAAATTTTGTGGAAGGTTTATAACATTATCAGGGTCATAATGTGCATCAAGTATATCTTGTAATGCTTTTCTTGTACCAAATATTGCATTGCTTTCTAAGAAGTGATAGTAAGCCTGTTTAAATGTTGGTATTCTGTTAAGAGTTGCCTCAGACTGTCCAACTGCAAAAAACAAAGCATCTATAAAATTAGCATACCCATCTCTCCAACTTCTACCTGATACTTTTTTAAGACCTGGTACTGTAGAAGGTAAATCCTCTAATACCTCTAACATTATTGGTCTAATAGTTTTTTTAAGACTTTCTTTGTTAATCTGTTTTGCTACATCAAGACTTCTTATATTTACTCTTCCTACTTGTCCTTGTGCAATCATGTCAATCAAATCAGGTTGATTTGCAGTAAAATTAGATATTGTCATTTTATGATGTCTTACAAAATCGATATAATCTTGGTCTGTTTTTAATACTGGTATAACCTCTGAACCTTTATCTACACTTCTTACTGATAAAATCTTTCTATTCAATTCAGTAATCTCATCCATAAGATAAGGAGTTCTTTGAATTAAATCTACAATCTCTTCATCAGGTAGATTCTTTTTCATTGCCTGTGCAATAACAGGCATGAATGGGTCATGTGCAAATTGTGTTACCAAAAAATCTATGTAAGATTCTACATAATCATCTTGAACATCTAATCTTGTAGCTCCTGGAACTACCTCTTCTTCAGTTGCATATTTAAATACATCTTCATACTCACCTTTGGTTTTTCTAAATACAGATGTAAACCTTGGGTCTCTTGCATATAAATCTTGTACTTCAGGTAAACCAAACTTAGAATTATTTTCTTTTAATGCTCCTAATCCCTTTCTAATAAAATCAGGATATTTTTCACTAAGAACTTTTCCTGAAGTTCTAAATGGTCCAGTCAAAGCAGTGTAAGGTTTAAAATCAGGATTCTGTGATTGAATTAATTTAACCATTGCAGCATTTGGGTCATTCCAAATAAGTTTTAAATATTCCCATGGACTTCTAAATATAGATGCAAGACCTCTTGCAGACATTCGCAAAGCTCCATCTGTAGTAATCTTTAGTGGAAAAGCAACCCTGGTAATAAGTTGTAAAGGCATCCATGCTCTACTAATAAAAGTAAAAGCAAAATCTGTAGCTCTGAAAGGTATTTTTTCTGCACCATACTTAAATAATAGAGATGGGTCTTCTAATCCATCTTTAACAACTCCTTGCAGTTCTCTTCCAATAGGAGTTGATTTATCATAAAATGTACCTGGTAATCCTTCATCAAATTGTTTTCTAACAGCATCCATACTGGTTTCAAAGTTTTTTGTTCCAAATACTTTGTTTCTCAATCTTCTTCGTAGACCTGTGTATCTTAAGATTGCTTTCATATCAGGTATGTTGATTGTCAAATCCATTGCCTGACCTGCCATTGCTAATGCGTGTTCACTAGCATATATTTTGTCTGTCTCTGACAAAAGAGTATTGTGGTATTGCGCTCTAGCAATAGGGTCTAAACCTTCTTGTAGTAATGTTCTGTCATAAAATTGTGGTGATTGTGATGGTCTGTACGCTCTACCTTTTTCACTAAAACCTCTAACATCATCTAATGAAGACTCCATAAGTTCTTTGATTTCATTATCAGACAAACCAAAAGTATATCTAAGTTGTAAAGCACCTTCACCTTTTACTAATCTGTCATAAAAAACATTTTGTGCGCCTCTATAATCTTTTCTATAAATAGCATCATAAAACTCTCTTACTAATTCATCTATTTTATTTTCAGGTATTGACATCATGTAACCTGTTTTAATAAATGTATCTACTGCTCTATCTGTTTCACCAAGATATGCCCATGGTCTTGAAGGTAATCTTACATCTGTACCACCAAAAATATCTTTCATACTTGACTGTAAAGTTCTTACTGCATTCTTTGATTTTCTACCTCCACCTCTCATGTAAGTTGCTGTGTAGTTACCATCTGTCATTGCAGCATAAAGGTTATCTAAAAAGTTATCATTCAATACTTTTGCTTGTATGTGAAAATCATTAGCTTGTGTAAGATTATTACCTTTGAATCTTACATCTGAAATAAGTCCACCAGTCAAACTATCTTTTATAATATCAAAAGTTTTTTCAGGATTATCTACAACTTCTTTTGCCATAGAAGGACTAAATCCATTTCTAGCTAAATATGTAAAAACAGGAGCATCTTTGACTACTGCTTGTTGTATTTCATTTGCCATAAGAGAAATGGTTTCATCTTTGTCTGCCCAAAAATCTACTGCTCTTCCACCTGCTTTGACATATTCATCTAAATCCTTGCCAACAGCAGTCAAAGTTTTACTTGTCTGTGCAGACCTACCACCTATACCGACACCAGGCAAAACCATTGTTGGGTCTGTAACAACCATCAGTCCAAGGTTTGACATAAAACCAATCCAAGAAAACCATCCATGTTTTGGGTCAAAGTTTAAATCTGCAATTTCTTCTGTTTCAGCAGATAACAACGCAGTAAATTTTGTTTCAAACTCATTATCTGTCATAGATGTAGATTGATAAGTTTGTACAAGATTAGCTATCTCACCTTCTGTTTTTTGTTTAATATCAAAAATTACATTGTTAAGAGGAGAATACTCTCCACCTAATGTTCCTGTAAGTGTATATCTAATTTGGTCTCCAGGAGTTGCAGGAATAGCATATTTCTTAAAACCTTCTCTACTTCTTTGTGCTTTTGCAAAATAATCATTTGTACCAAAAAATTGTTCTATACCTTGTTTGTTTGCAGAACCTATAAGTTGATTGTAAGTGTCAAGGTATACATCTAATTTTTCATTCAGTGTAAGTTCTCTGTTTATTCCATCTTCTTTTATTTTTAAGTTTTCTTGATAAACACTTGGGAAGTATTCTTTTATGACATCTATATCAGTTTGTGCAAATTTAAAATCTGTTTGTGTATCTAAAAAAGTTGTTGCATCTGCAATAGCCAATGGTGCAATATTTAAAACTTGTTCAGGTATATCCATGTTTAAATTTCTTGATGTTTCTTCTAAAACATATCTAGCACCAAATGCTTGTAAACCTTTAAGAAAAGATTGTATTCTCCAGGTTATAGGTAGTCTATTACCTTTTGTTCCTGGGTCTCCTGCAAACTCAGAGTAATCTCTATCAAGTTCTTTACCTTGTTCAGCAGCTAATTTATTCAATTCATCTTTAGCAGCAACTCCAAATGAGTTCATAAAAAATACTTGATAATCTTGAAATATAGAGTTAAGACCAATCAAGGCAGAATTTAAAAGTGTGCTTTTTCTTAGCTGTACATCACCAAATAATTCTGCTTGTGTATCTTGATATGCTTGTCTTCCATAAGCTCTTGCATCTTTTATCTTTTCCCAAAAACTTATACTTCTTTTTTTTACATCATCATCATTTCTATTAGGAACAACTGTATTTGTTTGTGTCCATAGGTTGTAATACTGTGAGCCAGTTAAACCTAATGATGCAGCAGCTATAGGTAAATCACTTTGTTCATCAGGAGTCATAGATTGAAAACTAAGAGCAGCTCCACCAAGAGCGTCTACATCAGCATCAGATAAAGAATTTTTAGCTGCATTAAAATTTTGTTCATCAATAGCTTTATCTTTTTGAGATTTAATCCACTCTTGACCCCAGTTTATAAAGAAAGACATTATCTGAACCTATACGCTAGTTCAGGAAACTTCTCCAGTATTATCTGTTTTGTTATTTGTGTTTGATTAGCAGGAACTGCTATATCTGTTTGTTCAGGTATGTAACCTGGTTCATTTGGAAATTCTGTCGGTGTAGAAAAAACATCAGGTTGAGGTTGACCTTGTATGACAGGTCTTGCCTGATTTATTATTTCTGATTGTTGTGGTGCTGATACTGACTCTGCTTGACCTTCCAACATTGTAGTCTGCCCTGTTGGGTCGCCTTCTTTCCTTGGAGGAGCAACTATATCAGCATACGCACCTGCTTGTGTTAAATCTGTAGCCTCACGCATTGACCTACTTTTTCTTACCATGATTCATCTCTTTTATCAAAGTCAATAGATATACCTATAAACAATCCAGGTATCTGTGTTGGTATTAGATAACTTGTAGTAGGTTCATTTTCATCTAAAAATATTGGTGTTGTTTGTATTACTGTCTCAGTAAAATCAAATTGTGGTTTATCGATAAAGTTAGCATTAACTATATCTATAAACATCTCGTTTATTTCTTCTTCGTTGTATTCCATTATGCTCCTGGAGGCGGACCACCAAGTTGTGCTAGAAATGATGCTATATCAGGTTCTGCTGCTTGTTGTCCTGGTAGTTGTTGTTCTGCAGGTTGCTCTTCTTCTTCATAAAAATCTTCTAATATGCTTGTCATTCGAGATGGATTTTTCTTTATAGCAATAGCTGCTTGTGTTGCTTTTACATTACCTTGTGCAGCTTGTGCCATTAATGATTCAAACAATACTGTTTCTGCTTTTTCAGATACAATTCTTTGTTGTATTTTGCTTATATTATCTAATCCATCCATATTTTCTTGTAATGTCTGTGTATCTATAATTCCTTGTTGTTTTAATTGTAAACCTGTAATAATTTTTTGTGGCTCATCAAATCCTGCCATAACACCATACACTCTTCTTGTTGTATGATATTCTGCAATATCGCTATTAGGAACATAAGTTTCTTTATAAGCTGTTCCTTTATGAAATCCTGCAATAGGTTTTCGTTGCCCACCAAACATTTCCTCATCATATTCTAATCTTTTTGCATCTAGTTCTTGCAAGGCATCTGCTAATACAGATTGATACTCTCTCACATGCAGTGATGCAGATTGACCAAGTTCTTCTAATCCTCTACCAGTAACAAATGCGTTTGGAGATTGTCCATCATCTGATACAGGATAAGCTGCACCTAGTCGTAAGTGTCGTTCTAATCTATCTACTTGTTGAAATAGTTGATATGGTAAATTATTTACAGGTTTTGATACTGATGAACCAGGCGCAAGGTAGTTAACAGCAAACCTACCTTTTCTATATTTGCCTGATTCAATTTCACCTGTAATATTTGTTTCAGTAAATACAGCATCTTCCATAGCAATAGTTCCAAGAATATTTATCTTTGCCATGTTTGACATAAGACCTGTGATGTGTTGAAACTGACTTTGCATTTGGTCAAAAGAAAATCTTTTTGCGATAACAAAACATGGACCTGAACTTAATGGGTTGGGCATATAATCTATTATTTTTTTGTTTTCAGGTAAAAATACATAAGTACCTTCACCATCTTTATATTCAACAACAACTTTGCCATTGCCATTAGAGTTAGACCAACTAGCTGCCTTACTTGAATAATCAAGCATTGCACTGTAAGGTTCTTGTTCTGATTCCTCAGGACTACCATATATAAATTTTTTGGCATCAGGATATTGTTGAGCTAATATCTTGTGAGGAACTCTTGTTATTATTGCTAACTCTTTAGGTTGTTGGTCATTGCCAAAGTAACCAGGATAACAAGTAAAAGGGTCTCTTAATTCTGCGTAGGGATATGGAACACCATTCTTATCTCTTTTGTGTGATATAGTCCAAACAACAAAACCATAGCCTGGTAACCATCTACCAACTTGTGGTAATTGCATACCAAGTTTTTGAAACTTATCATAAGACATAACAATTCTCTCAAGTTTCTCTGATTTTTTCTTAGCTCTTTCTGAATCCTTTTCGTTCAATATATCAACTTTTAAATCAGGACTTCTACCTAATTTTTGTGCAAATCTATCTAAAGCAGTCAAAAATAAATTAGGTGCAGGTAACTCGTGATACTCTACATTTATTGAATTACCCAGTAAAGCACGAACTGCTGCCTGACCACCATTCATAATATCTCTTATTCTTGACCTATCAACAAGTGAATCCTGGTTCGTAACCCTTAAGTAATCTATCTTGTTAAATAATTGTTCGCTATCTAAAGGCATTTATCTCCATGTGTCTACATCCATATTACTAGGTTCGTACCCAGTAAAGCTAGGTTCATACTCATAACCAAGCTCTGCAAATCTTTCTTTCTGCATTCGCCTAATTGCTCTCATAGGAAACCAACTAGCCATAACTATATCAGTCTTTGTACCTACTGTCTTGCTTTTATTTTTAGCAGAACTAAAATACACTAACTGACTTGTATATAAGTTTACCTTTTCTTGTGCCTCATAGCTAAGATATGGTAAAGAAATTTTTTCTTCTTGGAATAATGGTCTCATAGCAGTTACACCATACAAAGGGTCAAATTTATTTTTATTTGTTTCATGTCCTTCTAAATGAACACCATGTACACTTGCAAATTCTCTGATGCTTTTATCTTGTCGTATTGCTTTCTGAAAACCATTTTCCTCAATGACCCAATGTGAACAATCGTATTTCTTCCACCAATCTTTAATGACCTCTAAGGCTTGTGGTATTCCTCCACCAAGACTGTTATTCATATCAACCATAAATAATTTATTCTGTATATTATCGTATGCCCAAAGAAAAGCTGCTTGATAACCTGTGGATGCAGGGTCTAATCCTGCAATCAATCTTGTGCCTGGAGGAATATGACCAATGTCTCTTTTTTGCTCACGACAGCTTTCTATCTCGACTCTATCAAACAATGCAAGACCCTCAGGCATTGCAATATTCAGGTAAACCATTTCATATATGGCTCTACCACCTGTAGTTTCTGCTGCTCGTTTTCTATCCATCAACCATTTAAAACTTCTCTTACTAGCCCACAACATACAATCAATATGTTCTTGTTCTTCGAAATCAGGTTTACTACATGCAGCATCATGTGCCTCCTCCACTATAGTTTTCCAAGATTCATTATCTAATAAATGAGAATACAAGTCATCATAGTGTTGTCTTGAACCTATAACTACCATTGCAGTATGTTCCTCTTTACGACTTGACAATGTTGTAGTCCACCAGTTTCTTGTGTTTTCTCTTGAGGATGGTTGCATGGTAGAAGTGTGGTCTTCAATGTCATCTGCAATAATCAAATCACAATCCCTTGACAATATTTTCCCACCTCTACCTATGCCTACCATTGTTGGACTTTTGATTCCAGTAACTGTCCTCGTACCAACTGTAAAACCATTTTGAGACCAAGACTTACTTGATTTTGTCTTAGGTTTAAATTTTGCTCCTGGTCCACATATTTCTTCTATTAGCAACTCGTTGTTTTCTAACTGGTCCATAACAGATAGCAAAGAGTTTTTTGCAATGTCTTCATTTCCACCAACCCACATAATTCTTATGTTTGGATTGTTGCATATCAACCACACTACAAAATGTATCAATAGTTCTGTTTTACCATGTCTAGGCGGAGATAGAATCATCTGTTGTTCACCCTCATCAATGGTGTCCATAATCGATTCAATCCATTTTTGATGAAACTCAGGTGTCTCGAATTTTTTTCCTTGTTCTGTTCTAAAATACCTTGTTCTAAATTTTCCAAAATCCTGTAAAGAGGTTTTGGCAACTTTTGGCAAACTCCAGTTTTTTTGTTCTTTCTCTTGTTGTAAATCTTCTAGGTATGCCTGGTATGCCATAGACACTGCAGCAGCAGTGGTGTTTAAAATTTTTGCAACCTCTGTGAGATTTATTTTCTTTTCGTATAAATCTAAGGCAAGTCCTGATTCTTTTATATCCTCGTAAACCTGTCCTCTACGACTTGCTACATTTGTTTTTTGACTAGGTATGTTTAGTGTATCTTCTTCTTGAGACCATTCAACCCCTGCTTTCCTGGCTCTCTTCTTTTGCATGTTGATTCTGTTAGAACATTTATCAGAACAATATTTTCTTTTACCTTTTGGTAAAGGTCTATGACATCCTGCTGCATAACATATTTTTTTATTTTCCATAGTTTTTACATTTTGTGTTTTGACATTTCATGTCTTTTTTAGGAAGTAAAGGTTTTCTGCACCTTGGGCAAGAGATTATCAAGTGCGTTTCTTTTTTCGACCTGCCTCCACTCTTGATTTTTGTATTGCCTTCAGATTTACTTTACGACCTTCTTTGTATGCCTTAGCTGTTCTTTTTATCTCTGCCGCTCTTTTTTTTGCAGCAGCATCAGATAAACCACTTACATACTTTGCAGGTACGCCATATCTATAGGGTTGTGTCCTCTTACTCATTTTTTAATCTTCTTAATTTTACCATTTTTTGTTCGAGCAAACTTGTGTGTTTTAGTTTCTCGAATCAAAGTACCATAGTGTCTTTTGCCACCCCACATCCAACTAACCTGTGCCATTACATCTTCTTTTTAGTTTTTTTGACACCACGCTTTATATCATTGTCTTGTGAGTGTCCACCACGAATAAATGAATTTACTCTACCCATTGACCACGCTGCCATGGATGTACCTCTTGAACCTGATGATACATAAGCACCTTGTCCTCTACGATATACTTGTGCTAATTGTCCATAAGTATATTTAGAACTCTGAGCTTTTTTTCGTAATGTTTTTTTTGCGTTCTCAGGTATTGCCATTACTCCTCCTCTTGTTTTGCTAAAGCATACTCAATAGATAAATCAGGTCCACCCATTACTTACCAACTTTCTTTTGCGCATTTTTATGTGCTTTGGTAAATGATGTTCCTCTAGCCATAGAGTTTGTCATATATTGAATATGTTTTTTTGTATGATGCTTTGAATGTTTTTTCATTGTGCTTTGTTGTCTTTTTGTCAACTTACTAACATCAACGCCTTTTACTTTCATATTTCTCCTTACCACATTTTGCAAGACCAATATCTTGCGGTTGTCTTATCTTTAGCGGTATCACATCTGTGTCTTGCTCTAAATGATTTTCTAGCTGCAGGATTGTCTTTGCGTATCTCCATGTTTGGGTCGCCAAACATTACTTTTTTAATTTTACCATTATCGTTTACATAAACCTTAAATTTTTTTCTACCATGACCAGGTTCGCCTTTGCTTATCCTGGATGGCTTGTTTAATGTAACCGATTTACCTTGGTATGTTGCCATAATTACATCTTAGGTCTTCGTTTACTGTCTCTGAGTTTTTTAAAATCTGCGGCAGTAATCTTATCGAAGGGTGCTGCAACTCGTGCAAGTTTTTTTTGTTTCGGACTGTAATCTTTAAAAGGCATTAGTAACCTCTTCTAGGCATTCTTTTCTTTTTTTTCTTACCTGGCATTTCGCCTCCTTTTGTTTTTACTATACCACATTATAACAAAACCCTCGGTCAGTTGCCTGGTCCAAGGGTCTTGTCATCAATCTAAACAAAGAAAGGGGTATGAACAAAAAATTACGAAACTTTTTGTGTACCTGTATTTATTATAACAACACTTGTTGAATATGTGTAAAAAATTTTTTTTAAAACTTGGGGGATGTAAAGACAGGGTGTAGTGAAAGGGAGAACAACTACAAAAACATCCCCCATAAAATCCTACCATAAATAGAAATACCTGCTAGGCTCTAAGTAAACATTTTGATTCTCTTGCTTTTAGAAAGAATCTTAAGATAAAACTCTAAACAAAGTGGACTAGCAGGACCATATTCGCAGGTTATAGCTGCTTTGCTCAAATATTTAAATTAGGTGGTCATAAACTTAGTCATTGGTTGGGAGGGTTGACACAGGGTTAGCTGTATTCAATTAGATACAATTCAAGTAAAGTACCTACATATAGAGTACCCTTTAGATTACACTACATATAGTGGGTCAAACTTAACAGATATTCTTTAGATACTACACACTACACTACACAGTACCCCACATTAAACCCCCCTATATCTAGTATTGTTGTAATATATACAACATATTGTGTTGTGTAAATATCTGCATATATATTGGTAAATACTACCAACACACTGCACAAATATAACCACCCCTGTACCTGTTTTAAACTTTTCTTACACAGGGGATGGGTGTTAATTTAATTGAGGTATCTCCACAAAAAAAAATATAAAAAACCTGTAACCTTTTCGTAACCTATGCAGTCAAAGTAGTACAAACAAGAAAGGGTAAATATGCCAAGAAGTTCAACAGTAACAATAGATGGAGAAACAATCCATATAGACCATTGGTCATCAGCTATGAGCAGACTAATGAAAAGAAATAAGAAAGTTTTAGATTTTACAGACTTTCTAGCTTTCATTGGAACTTGTCAAACTGAGGAGGAGTGCGAGGCAGTCAAGAAAATATTTCTTTCTAACATGAGACATAGAAAAGCAGATATTAAGAAAGATAGGGAGTATAAGAATATGACCAATCAAGAATATATGCTCGAACAATACAAGAAAGATAATAGCTAATTAAGAATAATTACCCTGTAACTATTTCAGTTGCAGGGTAGTCAAAAGATATAGAAAGGGTAAATATGAAAGAAAAATATTTAGTAGTCATAATAAAAGAAGATAACTTTGATGAAGTATGGGACAACATTAAAGATATTAAAGGTGTCAAAGATTCTTTAAGATTATCAACTTATGGTTATCGAAAATTGGAAAGTCCATTTTAAAAGATATAGAAAGGGTAAACAATGAATGCAAAAAAAAATAAAATAGATAAAGATATTAAAACACACAAGATAGAAAGGGTAAACAATGACAGAAGAATATAACAATATATATCAGGTGGACAATCTCAAGACAGAGAAGAGAGAGTGGAAAGAGGATATATGTATAGAGTTACAAGATATAGAAAGAACTTACATAGATGAGCAGTTCTATACTGCGGTTCACTACACTGCAAAAGGTTGGTGGGGAAGTAGTAACTTTAGACTACGCAGAGATAAACAAATAAATAAATACAATGATGGAGCTTGGGAAGTCGCATGGAGTAGTGGTGGTTTTGAGGCTACCATTGGTTTAGTTGATAGACTTGAGACAGTGCAACAAATCATGGAGGATATGAAACACTTTCTAGAATATGGAGAGTTTTTATTCCAAGATGAAACAAAAGCAGAGGAGGAATAATGACAATACAAATAGGAGAATACGAATTAGAATTAGGTAATAAAATTATTATCGAAACTGATGACTTAACCGAAGATGATATTAAACAAATCGAATACGCATTAGCTAACACTAGTGCAACTTATAGAGTGGAGGAATAATGAACACAGCAATGGCATATAGAAATAGAAGGGTAAACAAGAAAAGGTATAGAAACCTGTAACCTTTTACAAATTACAGAGTCTAAACAAACAAAGGGAGAACAAATGAAAACAATATACAAAGAACCTAGATTAAGTAAGCCTGAACTAAATGTAGTTACAAAGGTAACAAATCTAGTAAGCACAGGGAACTTAAGAAGAGAAGAGGGAACTAGATACGATAGAATCATATCTTATAATACTCCAATCGCTTATGTGGTAGATGTTGAAAATGGTTCGTTCATAAATGAAACTAAAGTAATTTTATGTAATGAGTTTTATTCTATGACTACTGCAAAACACAAGAATATAATAAAGGACTTATATCAAGCATGTTCAATAGGAGAGTTTGAATATGATGCCTTCGTTAAAAGAGCTGAAAGAGATGGGGTGGATGTCATTGGCGGTTGGAACAACTAAGACAAACATTAATCAAATACTGATTGATGAGACCAAACTACATACTAGAAAATCAAATATGTGGGAGGTCAATAACCCAAGAGTAACTGCAATAGCAATTCATTTCTTAGATGGGATTGAGAGGTCCAAAGACTTTTCATACAATCAGTTGTTAGATATAAAACATTTGTTATATACCTGGATAGATGTACTGGGGAGACCTGATGCAGCTACTGATTTATTACAAGAAATAAGGGAGGAAGAATAATGAAGTTAGATATTAAAAAACTAACAGAAATTTATTTGTATATACAAGAACAACTTTCAAACGAGAATGGAGAGTTTGATAACGAAACAAATTTATTAAGTGCTGTAGAACGAACAATAGAAATGATGGAGGAATAATGATTTATATTTTTAGATGTCCTCCTATCAATCATCTTATAGTAACAGAGGATGAGCCATACCAAGTTGCAGGAGTCTATCCTATTTGTGATGAGTGTTACTGGATTGCCAGGGATGGTAGTGAGTAACAGTTGTTTACAAATAAAGACAACACAGGTAGAATTAAATAGATGTTTATTTTAACTATTATACATCTAACAGGCGAACAGGAAGTCTTTGAATTTGAAACAGAGCAGGATGCACTGGTAAAAATTAGACAGTACAAAGACTTAGTGAGTTGCATTACTAGATTAGAATATAAACAAACAGTTAGTTAATAAAACTAATTCAAATAGAAAGGGAGTAATGACAAATATTTTTGACAACCCCAAAAGTATTAAAACATGGGCAATCAAACTAGCTAACGCATGTGGAGGACAAAGAGTAGAGAAATCACTTATCTACACGAAATTAAACACAGTAAGAATCGCAGAGCTATTGGATGAATTTGTAGCTGACCACAACGAAAACACAATGAGGATTGCAGAACAATTAGAGAAAGCAAAGGAAGAAAATGCAAATAAAGAGGAGGAGTAATGTTTAGTATCGAAGGATTAATTATTGCAGCAATGTTCGGTTCATTGATGACAATATTATTTATAGGATTAAAAGATTTATTTAGAGAGGCATTGAGAGATTTAGGAATGTTAATCACACATAGGAGAGAAGACAAGATGAGGAAAGATACATGGATGAATTAAAAAATTGGAGGACCAATGAACTATTAAACAGATTGTATCTACAAAATATAATCGTGGACAAAGCCAAGACAACAACAGAGGCAGAAATAAAACAGAGAGATAAATTAATGTGTGAAACTTTTGCGCAGGGTATTCCTGTTCAAACAATAGCAAAGAAATTAAAATTGAGTAGGCAAAGAGTCTATAAAATTTTATTAAAAAATATGTAACTTAATTACCAATGTGTAGTCTAAGTAACAAAGATAAAAAAGGGAGAACAAATGAAAGTAAAAAATAACCAACGAGTACAGCTCGAATCTATATATATGAAAAGACCAATGATAATCATTGATACTTTTAATATAGGCACAGAGGAAGAACGAACAATAAGAACGCCTTATTATGGTGCATCAGGTTACATTGTAAATAACTTGCATGATGGTAAATTTGCCTATGATGTATTTTATGATGATGTTTTTGGTGGTGTAATTTATGCTGACAAAATAGAATTAGCTAAACCAATAGCATTAGAACATAAGGATAGCAAGTTTTATTTTTGCAATCTTAATGCAGAAGTAAGACTTCAAAGAAGAAACCATAATGAAGATAGAGATTATGACAAATATGGAGTCCTTGTAAATTACAAACCAAGAAAAAGTGCTACCTTATGTAAAGCAGAGGAGGAATAATGGCTAAGTTTAATTTAGATAATTACGAAACAGTAGAAGACAGACTTAAAAAGTTTTGGAAAGATTATCCAAAAGGTAGGATTGATTCAAATGTTGTACATATAACTGATGATGGTACATGTGTAACTATTAGAACAGAAATCTACAAAGATATTAATGATGACAAACCAGTAACCACAGGTATAGCACAAGAGACCAAAGGACAAGGTGGATTCGCAAATGCAGATGCCTGGATGGAGAACTGTGAAACATCTTCTATTGGTAGAGCATTAGCTAACTGGAACTATCAGGGCAGCACAAAACCTAGACCAAGCAGAGAAGAGATGTCAAAGGTTCAGGTAGAAAAGAAACCAGTAAAGAAACCTACTCAAGAAGAACAAGCAGCTATGGAGAAAGTAGTTGATGAGATGGTAGCTGAACCAAAATCTACAAAGAATGCTGACCAAGTAAATCATATTCTTAAAGAGATGATTCCTGACCAGGAGCAGAGAGACAACATGAAACGCAAGATATACAATGAGTTAGTTCCTGACCAATTAGATGAAGACATTGAGAAGTGGTCAATCAAACAGGTGGGATTATTTATAGATGTTGTAGAGAAAGAACTTGAAGTTGTTGATGAAATCTCTGCTGTGTTTGATACAGAGATTATAAAGGTATGTCCTGTATGTAACACATCAGGAAACATTGAAGACAATAGAGAAAAGAAAGCAGATGAACCTGAAAAGTTTGGTAAGATACCTGACTTTGCATGTAGTAACTATGGAGATAAAGATGGTTGCGGCAAGGGTTGGTGGATAGGTAATGAGGGATTACCTAAAGAGTGGCTTTAGAACCTATAGGAAATGGTGGTATTGATAAACTATTGGAGAAGTTGCGAGTTCGATACCCTTCTCACGACTTCTCCATACCACCGAAACCTGATACCAAATGTAAACAAGAGTATGAGTGTAAGAAATTATTTAATGTAACTTACAGCGACCAGGAGGGAAACATTTATTGTGGGAGACAATATAAAAAAACTAGCGAAGATAATCCTTACATGTGGGAGTATAGGGAGTGTCATGCTTTATTACAGAAAGCAACTCCAAAAGATAACAGAAGAGAACTACCTTTTTAAGGATTGATGTGAGATACACAAACACATACGCAGAAAGACAAGATGTTCCTGATGTAGCTGATATAAAAATGCAGAAGTATCTTAAACACAAAGGTCTTAAAGAATATAAAGATTGGTTGAAGATTGGTACAGACCCAAAAGAAAATAAATTAAATTACTTTTGGTTGGTTACTGCAGTGATAAACATACCTGATTATTGTGTCGTGGTAAAGAAAAAAGTTTACCTGATAGAAGTAAAGGGAACTAAAAGAATAAAAGAATCTGATTACAAAAAACTAGAAGAGCTGCATAAGAAAGCAAAACCTTATAATGAAGTCTTTGTAGGTATTATGTATTTTGGAACAGGTCTTAAAAAACCTATGTGGATTCCTTTCAGTGCATTGAAAGGTATGTGGGAAGATAAGAATACTATATGGGGTTACTATGAAAAAGATTTTTTAGGTAATCCAAAGTTGTATAAAATTCTACCTATATAAGGAGGAAGTATGATAAATAAAAATGGTTCAGGTCCATTAAGAAACTGGATATTAGATGACCCAATTATTGATGATTTGGATGAAGAGTTAGAAGAAGAATAAAAAAAATAAAAAAAAGTATGTAACCTTTTTTTTGTTTAGGAGTCTAAGTAGTGTACGCAAAAAAAAAAAAGGGGTATTATGCCAAAACATAAATCAATAACAAACGATACATTAGCTAATGAGATGTTAGCAAAACATCCTAAAATTAATGCAATGTACTCTAAAAGGTACAAATTAAAATTAGGAACAGAACAAGAATTAGCTAGAGTCAGAGTAGCTAGAAAAATAAACAAAGATAAATTACATGGTCATACCATTGAAAGAAATGAAGATACAATTTCTATTTGGGATATGCGAGGTAATTATTCTGATGTTCTTAAAACTGATGACCATTTTACAGGAGACACTAACTACCCATTTATTAAACTATCTGTAAGACGAAACAGAAAAGATTTTGGATTGCTTGTTGAGGATATTGATTATGCAATCAATGTACTCAATCAAGTCAAAAATAATATTCAAAAAGAAATAGATAACCTTAAACAATCTTAAGGTTATCCCATCCTTTCTTGTTGATTGTAAAAGTTAACACTCCAGGATGAGACCACAGTCCAGTTCTTGCAGTAAAGTCCAAAGACTTATCCAAACTCATAGCTTGAAACCAGGTTCTGTCTCCTTGTTGTTTTGCCCTGAAGTGATGATAGTGAGCAGTAACTAAAATCTTTGCCTGACCTGGTGGTAAGAATCCATACATCTGACCTTTCCACCAGTTCTCTATTTTGTTTTCAGGATTTCCACTGCCACCACTCATGTGTCCATGTGTCCAGGCACAGGTCTGTTCTTTGATGGTCATTGTTTGATGATAACCTTCAGGAACAATTACCTTGACACTTCCATATCTTTCTTTGTTTGCTTTCATAATCTCATCACAAATCTGCATGTGCATTGTGTCAGAGTTATCAAGTCTTGATGTAAGGACCTGACCTTTACTACTCCTGGTCATCTCTCCATGATTACCTGGTATTCCACAAAGAACTTTCTTTTTTGCTAGTGGTAGAAATGTGTCAACAGTTTTCATCATCATTGCTCTTGCTAATTGATATTGCTCAGATAGTGAGAGACTTACATTATGCGGCATAGCATCATAGAAATTGAGACTGCACCCTTCTGTAAGGTCGCCCAATCCCACCATATAAATTTCATCTATATCTACACCTTGCTTTCTCAGTTCTTTAATTCTTTGTACTGCATCCTGTAAAGCAATGTCGTATCTCTTTATAGTATTCTCTACTCCATAGTCATCCTTACCCAACTGCCAGTCGCTCATAAAAAAACAAAAGGCGGTATCTCCGCCTTTGTTATAAATTTTAAGAGGTGGTTTCTTAACTGCATGTTTGAGTAACTGCTTAAATCTTTTATCGTGTGCAGGATTCTTTCTTCTTACAAGTCCTTTGAAAGCATAGAAAGTTACTGGTTCTCCTCCTTTGAGTTGAGCATTCCAGGAACTGGCTCTTACTGTTCCTTCTATCTCGTATTCTTTAGGGTCAAATCCCCAGTCTTGTAATATAGAATCGTATTTGTTTTGATAGTTGGGGTCTGTTCCAACATGTGTGATTTCTCCCTGTCCAGTTTCTTCATTTATATCATAACCTGGTTGCCAACCTGATTTATAATAATTATTTCCTAACTGTTCAGGTGTTAGATTCTTTTTCTTCATCTATCTCCTGTTCCCTGTTACTAACAGTTTACAGAATAAGTATGTCAAAAACTACTTACTGATTTGTTTTTTAGCGTATGTCTTTACTACTGCTAAAGCTGCACCACCACCTGCGATTGCTGCAAGTTGAACTGAGTTTGCATCAATTCCTGCCAAGGGAGCAACTACCAATGCACCAATAAATGCCTCGATAAATGTCCATAGGGTACGCTCTAACATGTCTTTTAAGTCATTACTCATCTTATAACTCCATGCCTCGTTCCAAGGAGTCCACCCCACATCTTTCTTAAATGTGCCATCTTGGTTTCTTTTTCTATTATTTTTTTCA
>TARA_R100000655_G_scaffold28734_1_pt1 | contig 35530 bp, 62 predicted proteins | sample TARA_R100000655 | Tara Oceans TARA_R100000655 (sample SAMEA2622497) | marine metagenome | biome: marine biome (ENVO:00000447); feature: deep chlorophyll maximum layer (ENVO:xxxxxxxx); material: "saline water (ENVO:00002010), including plankton (ENVO:xxxxxxxx)" | depth 90 m
CATACAAGTCTCTAGGTCGTTGGTAAGTTCTGAGTATAGCCATAACGCTTCTTGCTCGTCTTCTGCGTGTACGTCTATAGATACCCAACAACTGCCGTGAACTGTATATTTTGGCATAATTAAAAACCCCCTTTTTAAGATACCCCCCAATTAAGGGGGGCTTAGTTAAATTTAGAATTTACCTATACGCCATAAATCATTTATAGATTTACGACTAAAGGAAGCTTCATAAAATTTTTCTTTACTAAAATTTGAATTATCATTTTTAAAGATATGATTTAACTCTTTAAATAAATAAATCCAATGTTCATCAGTAAAGTAAGGATTCAAATCCTTATGTTGTAAAGCTTCCATCAGCTCGGCAAATTTCTTATAATCTTTTCTAGTCATAAAAACTCCTATATTTTTTTTTAAGCAGTTTTAAGACTTGCTCAGGTCTTTGTTTTTAGTCTTCGTTGTTATCAACTTCAATTAAGCTTCTATCAAAGTCAGACATATATTCTCTATCATAGAAAGTATGTAAAGCTAAATCTTCGGCTTGGTGTTCGCTATATCCCAAGTCTAAGAAATCTTCTTTTAAACTCTCAATGATTTTTTCATTGTACGTGTAACTCATATGTACCCCCTATATTTTTTTTCCTTGCCATTTGCCTTGAGCGATAATCTCAAAACATAATGGGTCAATCATTTGAAGCTCTAAGCTCAAAGACGCTAACTCAAATCGTTTTAAGTGACGGCTTATGTTGTCTTGATTAGTTGGCTTGTAATGTAACCAAAGACAACCAAGACTTAAAAGAAAATCTGTTAAGTCTTGGCTTAGGGTTATGCTTCGGGTCTTGGTTTTATATGTAAGCATAAAACTTACCCCCTTGTGATTCTTAAATCGTCAATGACAGCATCTACAACATCTTGGATTTTATCTTCAATGTCATATATATCTGGTTGACTTTCAACTTGATTTTCCAACTCCATGACTTTATCTTCTAAGTCCATGAATGAGTCATTGTTTTCTCTTACTGCCTGTTGGAAAGATTCGGAACTTGTAATAAATTCAACCATGCTTTCCTTTTGGCTTTCAAGTTTTTCTAACTTGTTAGATGTTCTTATTACGTTATCAAGATGATTTTTTAAATAGATGATATCATTGTTATCTATATTAAAATTTTCATCACTTGCGAAAGCGTCAACCTTGACGGCATTTTCTAATCGCTGAATAAGATTTTCTATATTTTGAATTGCTTCGTTTGTCATATTTAACTCCCTTGTTTTTTATTTGGTTATCTTGTTTTTAAGTTTCAATTAACAACTACATCTTTTTACTTTTTAAGCTTGGTTGGTGTGCCTCACGTTTTAAGTTGGAAGGTCTTAGCTTCTTGGTTTGATGTTTACCTTGTCGGGGGCTTTTTCCCGTTGCACCTTTTTGTTTATTTCATTTTTTTAACCTCACATTAATATTATATACAACTTGACTTTATATTCCACAGATTTACTAAACTTTTTTAATGACCTTATATTAAGCCCTGTTTATGCATACTTTATGAGCTTTTTTTTTTAAATATTCATAGAGCGTTTCTAATTTTGCTAACTACAGAGATTTACATAATGTCTATTTTTGATTCTTTATTTTAGTTAGTTGATTCTGGGTATTACTTAAGATTCTTAGAAAGAAGAACACCCATCAAATCATGGTTAAGGACAATAAACTTAAGCAATAGGTCTGCTTTGAAGTCTATAAGGTTCTCTCCTCTATATGATTCTGATAGCATATCAAAGGCGTGTATTAGCTCATGAAGGAAAATAGACTCTGGTTTGTTGATATCATCGAGTGCTACATAGATTTCTCTCTTCTCTGAGTCGCAGTAGCCACATATTGATTCATTGAATTTAATTTTCAAATCGGAGACTGTCGTCTCTATTAAGTCCCATTCTTTGTAAGGTGTACCAAAGTATATCTTTTCTTGGTTGAAGTAAGACATATCATAGTTTACATGATTGATATATTAGAGTAAAATAGTTGGAAATGGGATATCTTGATAACTTTACCAAATGGAAGATTTTCGAACCTTCTGAACCAGAAAAAAAAGAAAGACCGAGAATGGGAGAGATGGCTGTTAATGAATCTCTGCTATACGGACAAAATGCTTTTACTAAGTTTAACCCTGATACACTTGTAGGAAGAAAGGGTTTATTAGCTTATGACAAAATGAGAGTGGACGATACTGTTAAGTCTTCTCTAATTTTAAAAAAATATGCTGTGTTAGCACCTAACTTTAGAATAGTACCTGCAACTGATGAAGCACAGGATATAGAGATTGCTAACTACTTAGAGTATTGCTTTGAACATATGGAAGGTTCTATATACGATTCTATACTACAGATACTTACAGCACTTGACTTTGGATATAGTATAACAGAAATAAATTTTGAAACCTTCCAAGAAGGTGAGTTCGCTGGTATGGTAGGACTTAAATCATTAAAAACAAAGTACCCACACTATTATGAATTTGAAGTAGACCAATACTCTAATATAAAAAAGAATGGTTTGATTTATAATGTTGGTGGTGACCAGAAGAAACTTCCTCTTGATAAGTTTGTTATATATTCCTATCAGAAAGAATTTGGTAATCCATACGGCAACTCTGATTTGAGATGTGCGTATCGAGGTTACTGGTCTAAAGACGTATTAATAAAATTTTGGAACATCTATCTTGAAAGGTTTGCAATGCCAACAGTAGTTGGACAATATGCTTCCAATGATTCAAGTAGTGTGAATAACCTTAGAAACATTTTAGACAATTTATCTGCAAAGACTTCTATCTCTCACAGAATGGGCGAGTTTGATTTAAAGCTTTTAGAATCTTCAAGAAACAGTACACAAGAATATCAGGCTGCTTTAAATTTCTACAACAAAATGATTGCCCGAAGTATTCTTATTCCTGATAGATTGTTTGCAGAAGGTGAGACTGGTGCATACGCTCAATCTAAAATTCACTTCGATGTATTCTTATGGGTTGTAGAAAAACTAAGACAAGACATTGAAGAGATTGTAATGAAGGAACAATTAGTTAAAAGATTGATTAGCTACAATTTTAAAAATGTAAAAAAACTTCCGAGCTTTAAATTTAATCCTCTTACTGATGAACAGAAGTTAGCTTTAAACAATATGTTCATTGATGCAGTATCTAAAGGGGTTATCAGCAAGAACGATGAAGATGAGAACTACATTAGAGAATCATTAAACTTCCCACTTAAAGATGAGACACAGGAAAAAGATGTAGAAGCAGAAGGACAAGAAACTCCTGAGCCTGAGCCTGAGCCAGTAGAAGAAGAGGTTGAGGTTGAAGATAAAGAAGAAGAGGTAGTAGAAAATACTTACTCTCCTAGAGATACAGCTTTACAAAATAAAGTAAAAGAGCACAACGAAAAATATACTGACAAAACTAAGAAGGCGACTTTAGGTATGTTAAAGAAAGTATATGATAGAGGAATTGGGGCATACAGAACTAATCCACAAAGTGTAAGACCATCAGTTAAGAGTCCAGAGCAATGGGCTATGGCAAGAGTAAATAGTTTCTTACGAGCATTGGGTAGTGGAAGATTCGGTGGTGGTAAACATGATACAGATTTATTCCCATCAGGACATCCTTTAAAAAGCGACCAAAAAGATAATGCAATATCAGATATAGATTTTAGACCTACAGATGGTATGAAAGATGAAGCAGAAAGAGGACTAGCTTGGAGAAAAGAATTTAAAAGAGGTGGTACTCTCGTTGGCGTAGCTAGAGCAAATCAAATTATTAGGAAAGAGAACTTATCACCAAGTACAGTAAAAAGAATGTTCTCCTTCTTTAGTAGACATGAAGTGGATAAGCAAGGCAAAGGATTTCATAAAGGTGAAGACGGGTATCCTTCAGCAGGAAGAATTGCTTGGGCACTATGGGGTGGCGATGCAGGATTTAGTTGGAGTAGAAAGAAACGTGACCAGATAGAAAGAGAATCTAAGAACTCACAACTGTATTCTATAGTAGATGAACAAAGAGAATATTTAAAAGAATTTATAACTAAGAAGTTTGGCAAAGATGAATTAACAATTAAGTTTGTTAAGTCTGGAATAGATTTAAAAAAGAAACAAGCTATCAAAGATGAAATAAAAAACAAAATAGACAATATAGAAGATAGTCAATCTGCTTTGATTGACATACAAGTTGAAACTTATTTCGACCAACACTTGTCTACTGTGTATATTCATTTGATTGATTCTATTACTAATAAACAACAAATTGAAACAATATTAAGTGGTATAGATGAGATATATGAAAGCGATTACATAGAAAATTTAGAAAATCTTATGGAGTAACATGACAACAATATCATCTGTTCAATCAGCTACACCTTCTTCAGTTACTTCACAATATATAGAAAAAAATTTTAATGCAGAGTTTAGGTGTTTACAATGTGGCAAATTACTGGCAAAATACAATAATGAGCAAAGTTTTTCTTTGCAAGTTAAATGTCCGAGATGTCGGACTTTAGAAGTGATGTGATATGCCTTATCCGAATGAACACGCAGCACGAATCAAACCCCCAAAAGGGTATGATAAATTTAGAAGGCAGCGAATGACGGATGGTGTAGATGCTATTTATGGAATCAAGGCTGATGGTAAGTCAGAAGTTCAGTCTCTTAGATTCGATAAAACGAAGTTCACCGAAACTCAAGCAAAGCAATGGCTTAAAAAAAATAATTTTAAGTCAATATTATTTGAGCCTAGTTCAGGCGAGGAGAGGAAGATGGCTATGAGCCCAGAAGATTTAAACGATATGCAGGTATCACCTACGATACCACCAAGAGATAGGGAGATGTATGCAATGAAAGATGTCTACACTACTGCCGAGAAAGCTGAAGCAAGAGCTAAAGAAATGGGTGGTGAAGGTAGTCATGAGCATGAGCATATGGTTGATGATAAAAAAATAACTTTATATATGCCTTTCCCGTCTCACGATGAGTACCTTAAAGCAGTTGAAGAAATGGAAGAAGAAACAACTGATGACATGGGTATGAAGAAAGAAGAAGAAGTCAAAGATAAAGTTACTGCTGATGATGTTCACATTGAGAAACCTTTTACACAATTAGAATGTGATTGTGACGAAGGCAAAGCAAAATGTGACTGTGAAAAAACAGAAACATTAGCTAACGAATATTCTTTGGAACAAACATTTAATATCAATGGTATAGAAATTTTTTCTGAAGGAGAGTGGAATGGAGACATATACAAACAAGATGATTTAGAAAAAATGGTTTCTAGCTTTGGTAAGACAGGTTTTGAACCACCTGTAAAAATAGGTCATAACGAAGAACAGCCTGAGTTAAAAGATGGTGCACCTGCTCTTGGTTATATTGACAAAATTTATATTGAAGGTAAAAAACTTCTCGCTGATTTTAAAGAGCTTCCTAAAAAAGTTTATGAAGCAATGAAGCGTGGAAATTACAAAAGAGTTAGTTCTGAAATTTATTGGAACTACGCAAAAGATGGCAAGGTATTCGATAGGGTACTGAAAGCTGTTGCACTACTCGGAGCAGAAGTCCCTGCTGTTACAAACTTAGAATCAATAACAGGTTTGTATAGCAAAGACAACTCCGAACTAAAAATCTATGATAAGGGGGTTGATATAGTGGATAACGAACAAAAAGACTATTCAATCGAGGTAGCCCAGCTAAAAGAGGAACTTGATAAAGTTAATCAAGAAAAAGCTGAAGCTATCCAACAACTAAAAGAGAAAGATGATGTCATAAAATCTGATGCTATTACTTCTTACATGAAAGAATTAAAAGCTGATGGTAAAGTCCTACCTGTCTTTGAAAAAGAACTTGTAGCTTTAATGTCACATTCTTCTGATGAAAAAGTTTTCAAATATTCTGAAGACGATACAGAGGTTGAACTATCACAGTTTGAACTTTGTAAAAAAATATTTTCATCTATCCCTTCCCTTATAGAGTTTTCTGAACTATCAGAAGCAGCAGATATCCCTGAAGATTATTCAAATGCTGGTGTAGAAGCTGATAGAAGAGCTAAACTTTATATGGAAAATGGAAAAGCTGACAATTATAGAGATGCCCTATATGCTGTTCTAGCTAAAGATGAAGAGCTTAAAGAAAAATACGAAAAGGAAGGTAAATAAAAATGGCAAATCGTACATATTTAACTATGGTTGCAGCAGAAGACTTATCTGATATGCAATACAAAATACTTAATGTTCATGGTGAAAACACAGTAAAACTTAGAGTAGCTGCTGGAGCAGGTGTTCTTGGTGTACTTGACAACAAGCCTAAAAACGGAGAAAACGCAACAGTAGTAGTTGCTGGTTTAACACGTTGTATGGCTGGTGGTACAGTAGCAGCAGGAAGCTGGATTTCTGTTACTGCTTCTGGTACAGGTTTAGCTGCAACATCTGGACAATATATCTTAGGTAAATCTATTACTGGAGTAGCAAGTGGAGCTTATTTCCAACTTCTAGTTCAACATAATGGTTACAGAGGGTAAAAAAATTAATTTAAAGGAGACACAATCATGTCAATAACAGCAAGAGACGTTCACATTGATGCACCCTTAACAAACCTCGTTGTTGGCTTCGAGCCACAAGGGTTTATTGTTCAGGATATTTTTCCATTGGTGAACGTAAACAAACAAAGTGACGTATACTTTAAATACGATAAAGGGGATTTTTTCAGAATCCCATCTACTACAGCTAGAGCTCCTAAAACAAAAGGTAGAACAGTAACATACAATGTTTCATCTGAAACATACTATGCTTCTAACTACGCTTTAGTAGAAGAAATTGACTATGAAACAATAGTTAATGCTGACGACCCACTAAAGATTAAAGAAAAGTCTGCAAGAAATTGTGCTAATCTTTTACATTTAGATTGGGAAAACAGAGTAGCAAACCAACTTACAACAGGTTCTAACTTAGGCTCACACGCAGCAGTTGCATCTCTCTGGTCTTCATCAACAGCAGGAACATCCGACCCATTCGGAGATATCGCTACTGGTAAAGAAGCAGTAAGAAGCACTACAGGTTTAGACCCTAACGTAATTATCTTTGGTAGAGAAGTGTATAACGCACTTATTAGACACGCAGACATTCTTGACAGAATCAAGTATGTTCAAAAAGGTGTTGTTACTAAAGATTTACTTGCTGCACTATTCGATGTAGACGAAGTTCTTATCGGAAACGCAGTTAAAAATTCTGGTGCTGAAAATTCAGCAGATAGTTTTTCAAGTGTATGGGCTGACAATACAGTCATCATGCACAAAGCACAGCCAAATACTGACGGAAGAGACCCTTCATTAGGTTACCATTTCAGATGGACTAACCCATTACTAGGTGCTCCAATGGCAGTTGAATCTTGGGAAGACCCTGACCACGCTATGTTTAGCAACGTCAGAGTATCTTATTATCAAGATGAGAAAATCGTAGCTCCTGAGCTTGGTTATCTTTGGACTGGATGTGTTTAACATCTAGCACGAGGGGGGTGGGCAACTGTCCCCCTTTCCCATAGAACATGGGTTAAAAGTTCAAATATCAAAAAGCGAGGTATTTGAAATGACAAACTTAACAACATCTTCTTCTCTCAGAATGTATCAAAAGTCATTGCTAAGAAAAAGAATTATTAGAGTTCTTTCTTATTTGCAATTAATTAGACAATAGTCTTTTAAAAAAATTGATAATATTTAACGTAGTATTTAGGGCGAATATCCACACTAAGCGTATTCGCCTATGAATGGTTCTGACTTAGACCTTGTTACTATTTTCAACCATTTTAGATAATCATCATTGGTCTCAAACCTAGCAACAACTTCTTTACCATCTGACTTGGTTGCGTCTCTGGCTATATTAATAAAAGTTCTATATTCTAAGCCTAAGCCCAAAGTATGTAAAGCTTCTGAATAAAAACTTAATCCTTCATCAAGATAGAAAATTTTAGGGTCTCCTTCTTCACAGTTAAGAAACTCATCTCTAAATTCTTTGACAGCTTTTTGTAAATAAGATTGTGCTTGAGGTGTAACAGTACCACGCTGTTCCATTTCGTATCTAGCTAGATGAACCCAATCTCTAATCATTAAAAACTTTCCTAAGTTTCTTTCTGGATTAAGTTCCCTGTCTTTTAGCATTAAATCTATGTTTCTTCTAAACCTAGCCTTCCTACCAATTTCCGTAAAATAACCATCGTGGGCAATATCAACGTCAGAAAGAATAGAACTAGCACCAACGCCATCATTAATTTTAAACTCTGGATGTTCATGAACGTATCCGAAAAACTTAATTCCTATATTATTTCTAAACAACCTTATTGGTAAATCTACTTTAAAAGCACCAACTGGGTCAGTTGTAAAATGATGTTGCTTTATAGAATACCCGTTAAATATGTTTGGTCTAAGATATTTAAAAATATTTGCTGTATTAGTAACTTCTTCGTCATCGTCTATCCAGAAAATCCAATCCCCTTTTGCATCTTTAATAGATTTGTTTCTACAAGCATCAAAACCTATTTCAGTAGCATTTTCAGATTTAATAATCTTTGCACCAAACTCTTTACATATTTCTACACCATTATCACTAGAACCATTATCAACAACAATAATTTCGTCAGCAAATGGTTTTACAGATTTAAGACATCTGCGAATCATATCTTCACCATCTTTAAGTATCATACAAGCAGATACAGTTTGTGTAGGTGATTGAATATCTATCATTCTTTGTAGGTTTATGTCTTGTGTTTTAGCTATTGATTTTTTCCAACTAAAAACCCACCATCCTAAATTATCTTCTACGTTTGTATTTCTACCAGCAGAACACATTTTCATGTTAAAGTCTTTTTTATTTTTTAACATTTCTCTTAGTTGTTCTCTTTCAAAGTTCCAAAGATGAGCTTTTCTTTCGTCCTGCCATAAACCAAAAGGTACAGTAAAAATAATATAGCCATCATTTTTAACCTGTGATTCTAAGTCATCTATAAACTTTTTAGGGTCAGGTTGATGCTCAAGAACTTCACCACAATAAGCAATATCTACTTTTGGTATCTTTAGATTTGCAGGAGAAGATTCTTTTATTATATCAATAAGCTCTGGCTTCTTACAATTCTTAGCAATAAACTTTTCTGTCATTTCTATTTCTGCGTCACTAATATTTACTGAGTGAACTTTTGCACCAAAGTATGCAGTAAACAATACTGATTCGTTGCCAATACCAGCACCATAATCAAGAATGGACAATATCTCTTTTCTGTTTTTCAAAGTGCTAATGTGATTTGCAATATCTTGTAAAACAATTTTAGTTCTTGAATATTCTTGTAGTGGGAACTCTTTGTTCTCTCCATCCATTTCTTCTTTTAACTCTTTACCTAATTGAACGTAAAAATCATTATACTTATCTACATCATCTAAATAAGGATATTCTTTATTTACTTTTTCTGTCCATTCAGTTAACTCATTATCTTTTGCTAACTTTCTAAGAGCCATAATGTTTTCGTGTTTGTATAAATGTTTTGAAAGAGTTTCTTTGTTTGCAGTTCTTTTTTCAAACAATTCATATATATGTTTTTCCCATTCTTTAGCAACGTGCTTCCATTGATTGTCTTCAACATAAGATAAACCTGCTGTAGAAGCTTTCTTCCATTTATCCTCATCCTCTATTAGTTCAAATACTGCGTCTACAAATGCTTTTTGATATTCTTCACTTTTAGCATCTCCATCTATTATTGAAGCATAGTCTTGTTTACAAGTTTCTGGTAATGCACCAATATTAGAAGTTACCATAGGGAGACCACACATTTGTGCTTCCATTACTGTTATACAAGATGTTTCTTTGAAGTTGGTTGGGTAAACATAAACACCTGCACCCATGTATAATCCATATAAATCTTTTTTAGTTAACGAACCGACATGACCAATTTGATAACCTTGTTGTTTGTATAAGTTAATTTGATTATTTAACTCTGCGTAAAACTGAGCCATATCAGGATGTGTATTATCGTAACCTGCAATAACAATTTCTATTTCTTTATCTCTTTCCCACAACTTAGGAGCAATATTATATAGCAAATTATCTAATCCTCTTTCAGGTCTGTTCGTATAAACTAATCTTTTTTTGTTTCGGGGTATAGACACTTTAGACATTTCTTCATCTAGTTTTGTAATACCATTTCTAGTTTTCCAAAACAAAGATTTATCACATTGATATATTTCTGATTGTTGATTTATATGAAAGTCTGATAAAGCCCATACTTCGTCAACATTCCACAACGAACCTGAAAAGGCACTTCTTCTATTTTTTACAGCAACATCATGATTCCACAAAATGTTAATTTTAGATTTGTTTTCTTTTTGATATAGCTCTGGAATTCGTTGGTTGATTGTTACATCAGTAGAACAATATTCTAAATATCCTTGCAACTTGTCTTGATGAATCCAATGCACACCATCATGTACTCCTTCTTTCGTAGTATTGCAAAACAAACTAACTTCATGTCCTAGAGCAGCAAGTTCTTGTGCCATACAAATACCAGCAGTTTCGCTACCCCCTAAACTTTTAGTTTGCAATGTGTCATGGTTCATTTCCATTCCCATAACAAGTAAGCTTATTTCTAATCTATGTTTCTTCATTAGTGATGCTCCTATGGCTTTCTTTTTTATTGATATAGTTTACCATTTTATTTTGTGTATGGAAAGTTGTTGTCTTTGACTGCTCTGATTAAAGTGATATAATATCTCTATGGCAGATTATACAAGCGTAGCTAATGTTTATGCGTTATATCCTCGTATAGGCAGCATGACATCAATAACATCATCTAATATATCTTTTTACATTGACCAAGCTGAAAATGAAATGAATGGATATTTAGCAAACAATTATAGCTTACCTTTTGCTACTGATGTTCCTATAGTTACAACAATAGCTACCGAGTTCTCGGTTGTTAAAATACTAGAAAGATTCTTTACACAAGAGATAGGTAGCAAAAATGAATGGGTAGAAGAAAGATATAAACACGTTTATGAAACACTAACACAGATTAGTTCTGGAGATTTATCTTTGGTTACTTCTTCTTATGAAGTTTTAGCTTACTTTTCTAATGGTGGCATTTACAGTAACAATCAAAATAATAATCCAGTATTTAACAGACTAAATACAACCTTACAAGAATTTGATGGAGACCAGCTCAGAGATGAGTATGATACTGTGAGAGATACTCCTAGAGAATCTAGCTTAGAATAATGTCAGATTACATAAAATTTACGCCACCAATGAAACACTTAGAAAAACAATTTGTTGGTCGTAATAAAAAACTTTTAAAAGAGTTAAGAAAACAAATGAAAGACCAGTTTGTAAAAACTTTAGAAGTAACCATAGCACCAAAGCTCCAAAAAATGGCAGAAAATAATTTTGTCAAAGGTTCTTTGTTTGGAAAAAAATGGACACCTGCATTTAGTCGCTTAAAAAACAAAAGATGGTATGTATACAAGAAACAGAAAAATTTATATAGAGAACAAAGAGGTGGCTCTGATACAAGACTAAGCTATACTGGAGCAATAGAACAAGGATATTACAATCAAGTTAAAGTTGCAGGAAGTCAAAAAAAAGGCTTTGATATTGACATAGAAGTAGGCAACAGAGCTGCACACTTTGAAGATTTTGAAAGAGGTACGAACCCAATGGGTTATAAGTGGTCAACATTACCTGATGAACGAAAAGAAGTAATTAGAATGATTGATGATGAAATTGATGATGCGTTTGATGTTTTTGCAAATAGAATTCAAAACAGGATGAGGGGTAAATAGAAAATGTCAATAATAGATTATTTAGGTATAGAACAAAAAATACAAACACTTTTACAAGGCGATTCAAGAACTGCAACAATAAATGGTAGAGCTTCAACAATAGTGGTTGAAGATGCTGATATGGTTTCTGAAGTAAGATGTCCATATGTAGGAATTTTTTTAGATTCTTATGATACCGAAGAAGATACAGTAACAATAGGTGGTGCTAACCCATATTTAACAAGTTTAAGTATTGATTTGCACATTATGGAGTTTGCAATGGAAAACTTAGAGGGTGCAAGACTAAGAGACATTGCAATAGGTAAAGTCAAAGAAGTTTTAAAAGATTACAAAACACTTGACGATACAGTCTTGTATTATAAGTTTAGAAGTGGTAAATTTGAGAATATGAAGAATACAAGTGGTTTAGGGTTCTTTAAAGGTGTAACTTTATCACTAGACGTGGAGATACAAGAATAATGAAAATAAAATATACAATAAGTGGTCTTGAAATAAGTGGCTATGGAATATCAAAAAGAGGTCTTGAGGTTGACGTACCTGAAGAAGTTGGTAAATCTTTAATTGAACAAGGACTTGCAAAAGAAACTAAGAATGTTAAAATTACCAAAGAAGTTATAAAAGAAGAGGTAAATGAATAATGGGATACGGAATTGGTGGATATTTAAGTTTAAGTAAACAAACTGATTATGGAACTGCAACTACTAATAGAGTATTCATTCCATTTGTTTCAGAAAATTTAATAGAAAATAAAAACTATTTACAAATAGAAAACATGAGAAATCTTTATGATGCTCCAAATGATATAGAAGGCATCAATAATGTTACTGGAGATATTGTATTTGAACCACATCCAATTTACACAGGACATTTTTTAAGAGGTTGTGTTGGTGTTCCAACATCTACTTTAACAACTTCTAGTTATGTACATGAGTTTCTACCAGCACAAACAGAGTTTGGTGAAAACTGTTCATTACCACCTTATACAATTGAAATATTTAAAAACGTAGGTAGTGCTTACCAAGTAGTTGACGCACAAATACATACATTAGCTTTTGAGATTACTGCTGGAGCAATAATTAAATGTACTGCATCTGTTCATGGTAGAGCATATTCTAAAGTTGCAAAACAAACACCATCATATATTGCTGCTGAACCATTCAACTGGGTACAAACATCTGTGCAAATTGCTGGTGCAGCAAATGGTGACCTTGAAACAGCAACAATAACAATTGAAAATCCAATTGAAGGTATCCCTAGATTAAACGCTTCTCTTAATGAAGGTGGACTTTTAAGAAGTGACTTTAGAAGCATAACAGTAGCAGGAGACATGGGTTTTCAAAATCAAGCACAAGAAGCAAAATTTAGAGATGGTAGTTTACAACCATTTAAGTTTTCAATAACAGGCGTACAACTTGGTGGTGCAGGACAAAATAACAAACTTGTTTTTGATATGCCTGATGTTAGATATACAACTTATGAGTATCCAATAGCTGGAGCTGGAAGAATAACAGCTTCTTACGAAGGTAAAGCACAATACGATACAACATCCTCATACGCTGCGAGGATTACATTACAAAATACATTGTCAGCGTACTAAATCCAAATTAAGGAGTTTCTATGAAAACCTTTCCTTTAAGCGACAAAGAAATTCAAGTTAAACCTGCAACGCTAGGTCAACTTGCTGGTCTTGAAGAACACACAAGTCTTAGTGTAGACGGGCAAAATAAACCTATCGGTACAGTTTTAAAAGTTTTAACTGTCATAATAGAAACTATCCCACAAAATGAAGGTGTAACAGTTGATTGGTTGAAAGGACTAAGTATGTCTGAGATGACTTCCATGAACGAAATTGTGACCTATTTTTTGGGGGTAGACTCTCAAGAGTAGAAGTAGAACATTTAAAAATAGTAGACTTCTTTGCAAAAGAGTATGGTTGGAGCAAACAACAAGTCTCTGAGCTTTCAGCAGATGAAATCAATACTCTCTATGGTATAATTACGAAAAGGATTAGAGCTCAAAATAGAGCTAACGAAAGAGGAAGGCGTTAATGGCAACTACTAAGTTTAAAACAATTATTGAAGTCGCAACAAAAGGCTTTGAAAAGTTAGGCAACGCTGGTTCTTTTTTTAATAATATAAATCAAGCATCTAAAAACAGTACAGCAGCAGTAGACAAATTTGGTAATGCTATGGGGATTCGATTCCCAAAGCAAGTCAATAAAGCTGGACAGACTATAACTGGCTTTGGTAAACGAGTTGGTATGCTTGGTAATGTTTTTGGCAAAGTTCGTGGTGTTATGCGTGGACTGTCAGGAGCTATTTCTGCAATAGTTGGATTTAAAGTTATTTCTGAAATAACCCAACTTGTTAACCAAGCACAATCATTATCTAACAAATTAAGAGTTGTATCAAAAGATGCAGAACAATTAACTCGTAACTTTAAAATGATGGGCGAAGTTGCTCGTAGTACAAGGTCAGATTTAGACGGAACAATAACAATGTTCCAAAGATTAACTTTTGCATCAAGTAGACTAGGTGCATCACAAGAGCAAGTTGCTATTGTTACTGAAAATGTAAACAAGTTAATGACAATACAAGGTGTTCAAGCTCACGAAGCTAGGTCAGTTCTCTTGCAGTTGTCTCAAGGTTTTCAGTCTGGTAAGTTAGCTGGTGATGAATTTAGGGCAATATCTGAAACACTACCACCTATCTTAGATATTCTTGCAAAAGAAACTGGAAGAAGTAGAGAAGAACTTAAAAAATTAGCATCAGAAGGATTCTTAAAACCAACATTAATTTTAAATGCTCTTTTAAAAGAAACATCAAATATTGATAAACAATTTAAAAAAACATCTGTAACTTTAGCACAAGGAATGAACTTAATTAAAACAGAATTAATAATATTTACTCAAGCATTTATGGATACAGAAATTTTAAAAGATATTGTATCAGCTTCATTTAGTGCAATAGCTAAATCTTTAGAAGCTGTTGGTAATGTAATAATGTTGGTTGTAAATACAGCAGATGTTCTTTATCGAACTTTTATAAGGCTTCTTCAGTTAGATTTCAAAAGTATTTTTGATGACTTATCAGTTGCACTTGGTGGCGTTGATATGTCAGCAGCAAGATTAGCACAAGAATTGAGAGACTTGGAATCTTTGGCAACTCAACTAGGTTTATCTGCTGCTCAAACAAAAGAACAAATGGAAAGTTTAGCTAGTAAAATGACTGAGCTTTCTTTAGCAAATAATAAAGCTATAGATGGTTTACCTTTGATGACTATGCTTCTTACAAATTTATCTTCAAAACTTGGACTCTTGGATGTACCTATACAAGTAGCTAAAGAAAGAATGAAAGAACTTGCAGATGTAGCAAGTCAAGTAAGTATACCTTTTGCAGATATTGAAGAAGCTATTGACACAGGTAAGCTTAAATTTGAAGAGTTCCAAAAGTCCCAAGCAGCTTTAGCAAAAGCAACTCAAGCTAACGATTTGGGCTTAATATTTGACCCAAAAAGGTTTGAAGAACAAAAAAACGCTGCAATAATTGGATATGCTTTCTTAGAAACTCAAAGTGGAAAAGCTTTAACAGCAATAACAGAAAACAATAGAAAACTTATGGACGAGCAAGGTGCTATGTTGCTTGATACACAAGAAAAAATAACAGCAGCTACAGTTATTCAAGCAGAAATAACTGCTACAGGTATAAGTAATGCAACAAAACAAGCTGAGAGCCAAGCTAACGCTTGGTTATTTAACTGGGAAGGAAATATGGCTGCTTTCCAAGATGCAAGTAAAGCTGCTTTTGGAGCTTTTTCAAATGGTGCTGCAACTGCGTTTGCTTCCGTACTTACTGGTAGTGAAAGTTTTGGTAAAGCATTTAAAAAAATGATTATAGATTTTGCAAAACAAATGATAATGCAACTTGTAAAGGTAGCCCTTGCTATGATAGCAATTAAAATAATAGCAGGTATGGGTGGAGACCCAAGCAAAATAGGTAAGATATTGAATCTTAGTGGAAGTATAGGCAAAATGTTTAGTGATACTGGAACTGGCTCTGGTGATGGTGGTGATGCTGTACCAGCAGCAGCAGCAGGTGGTATTGTAAGAAGACCTACCTTAGCAATGGTAGGAGAAGGTGGCGAACCTGAAGCAATAGTACCATTAAGTAAAGCCGAACAAATGGGTTTTGGTGGTGGTGGACAACCAATGGTTATACAAAACTTGAGTATTTTTCCAAATGCTAATCTTGACGCAGCTCTACTAGATAGACCACAATCATACTGGGTAGACTTAGTACAAGAAAAAGTTTTACCTGCATTAAACGAGCTTGGCACTTCAGGCTCAACAGTTACACTTGAGTTTCAGGAGACTAGATAATGGGCAATATTCTTTTAGGCATACCTAATTCTGGTTACATAATTTTAGATAGTGCAGGATACGGATATAAATTTGAAACTACTTTCAACAGAAACGATATAAGAACAAAAGATGGAACTTTGTTTACTTATGTACTTCCTAACTCAGACCATAAAAAATGGACAATACCACTCAAGTATGTTGGTTCAAGTGATGTCTCACACATTAACTCATGGTGGTCAACAGCAGCAGATTTGAGATACATAGAAGATGATTCTTTTGCTAACAGTTATTACGCTGTTAGAATAGTAGGTAAGAAAGATACAATAACAAAATTTGTTGAGCCTTACTTTAGACAACGATATGAAGGCTCACTTGTAATAGAAACAATATAGAGGTAAAATAAAAATATGAACGCAGCAAAAGGAACTTATAAAATATCAGCAGCAAATGCGACAAACGCTATAGAAATAGCTTCAACGTGGGGTGGCAAAAACTTTTATTGCACCAACATTAGCATACAAGCATACAACACAGCAGCACATAGTGGCACACATGCAGTTAAACTATATAACGCAAGTGGTGCATTAGAACATACAATAATGAATATACATCTAAATGCAGCAGCAACAGGAAGTCACATTTTAAACATGTCTCCAAATATAGTTTTACCACAAAGTTATAGCATAAGAGTTCAAAGCACAAACGCTAAAACAGATACATATTGTTCTGTAATTGGATACACGTTTGATTTAACAAACTAGGAGCATAGATGGGACATATTTATGACAGCTTTAGAAACTATATAGCAGTAGGAAGTGCGAACTTAGCTTCTGTTACTATAGGAGCATTGCTCGTTAACACAACTGCTAATGTTGCTAGTGGCTATGTATTCTCAGCAGCACATACAACAAGAGCAAATGTACCAGCAGTAGCACAAGTAGCTGTTTATTCACTTTCAAATGTAGCAGTTAGCTCAGGAAGAGTTAATGCTGATGATTTAGCTATACCATCAGTAAGTGGAGCACCAATAAATGCAGTAATCTATTTCGTTGCCACAGCTAACTCATCAACAAGTCCTTTAATAGCAATCCAATCAAGTGGTAGTGGGTTTCCGTTAAGTCCTGATGGTGGAACAATTAATGTTACGTTCCCTAATGCAGACCCATTCATTTTAAAGGTGTAGCTTGGCAATACAAAATGGAAGAGTCAGCACGAATGACATTCTTGATAGTGCAATCACAACTGCAAAAATAAAAGATGATGCAGTAGAATCTGAAAAAATTGGCGATAACGAGATTATTACAGCAACGATTCTTGATGCTAACGTAACAAATGCCAAACTAGGTACAGATATATCTGCAGTCAAACTTACAGCAGGAACAATACCAGATGCTAGATTTCCAGCAACGCTACCAGCAGCAAACGGGAGTGCACTTACAAACTTAACAGCAGGTAACTTATCTTCTGGAACAGTACCAACAGCTAGACTAGGAAGTGGTACAGCAGACTCAAACACATTTCTAAGAGGAGATAGCACATTCGCAGCTCCAGCATCAACTTCAACAATAGTTCCTTACAATCCAATAATTAATGGCGACTTCCTAATATGGCAAAGAGGAACAACAATAAACGCAGGCTCTACAGCGACTATTAATAGTGATGATAAATATATTTGTGATAGATGGGTTTTATTAAGTGATGGAGATGACATAGTAGATGTTGCAAGAGTTTCAGATTCACCTGAAGGTGGAAGTGGTAAAGCTTGTCAACTAGAAGTTGAAACAATAAATAAAAAATTTGGTATAGTTCAAATAATAGAAGGTATAAATTGTCATGATATGATTGGAGAAACTGTAAGTCTTTCCCTCAAACTAAAGGTTAGTGCAACAACTAATTTAGATGATGTAAGAGCAGCAATTGTTTCTTGGAGTGGAACAGAAGATGGTGTAACAAGTGATATAGTAAGTGCTTGGGAAGCAGAAGGAACTAATCCCACTTTAGCTACTTCGTGGACTTATGAAAATACACCTGCTGATTTGAATGTAACGACTTCTTGGGCAGAATATAAAATAGAAAATGTAGATATAGATACATCTGGTGCAAAAAACATTGCAGTTTTTATTTGGAGCAATGTAACTGGAACTGCACTTAATGAAGATTTGCTTATAACTGATGTGCAACTTAATAAAGGAGCAACAGCAGGAGCTTATCAAAGAAAAAGTTTTAATACAACTGAGAATGAATGTTTAAGATATTATGAAACTTCAATGACTTGGGGAACGACTGGACAGTATCAAGGGCAATTAGCTGTTATGGGTATTGGAGCAACATCATTTGGTGGAGCTACAAATAACTTGCCGGGTAGACAATTAAGAAACCGTAAACGCACAACCCCGACATATACTGTATATCATCAAGATGGGACAGCAGGAGCAGTTTATCGAATACATGATGCTCAAAAAACCACAGGAGTGGTAGCTCAACATTTGACAGATTTTGGTTTCTTATTTACCTTTAAAACGGCAGCTTTCGTAACAGGTAATGGATATTATTTCGCCTATATAGCAGAAGCAGAATTATGAGTGTAACAATAGTAGAAGTTAGTTATCAATATGATGGGTTTACAGAAGAAAGACTGAATGAGCTTATCGTTAGCTACAGCGATGGTAAATTATCTGCTGTGCCTATCAATGAATTAAACAAAGATTACCGAGCAGTCTTGAAATGGGTAGAAGAAGGTGGAGTTATAAATGAGTGATTTAATTATATGGAAAAATGATGATGGTGTTTTACAAGTTACTCATCCTTCTTACAATTGTGGTTTATCAGTAGACGAGATTGCAAAAAAAGATTTACCCTCTGGAAAAAAATACAAAATTATACCTGCTGAAGAATTACCAGTATGGGATGAGTTTAGAGATGCTTGGACTTGCCCAGACGACTACCTCGATACAGGAGTAGCAGATTGATAAAACATGATATGAAAAAAGCTAGAGATATTTGGAGAAACAAAATAAGACTAGCAAGACAACCAATTTTAGAACAATTAGATATAGAGTATATAAGGCTTAACGAACAAAATGCCGATACATCGGTAGTTGTGGAAACTAAGAACAAGCTTAGAAACTTTCCTCAAAAACCAGAAATAGAAAACGCTGAGACAGTAGAAGAGTTAAGAGAAATATGGGATAATAGTTTATTAGGAGATAAAGACTAATGGGACAAACTGTTGTAAAAACTGGTGCAACTGGTTTATCAGGGAGCACTTTAATTTATTCTAGTGCCGTTGCAGGTGTATATTCTGCACTTATAGACTTGACACCAATGTCAGCAGACACAAAAATTGCTATAAACATTGGCAATACAACAATAGTTGCTTCTGGTACAAAAGTTGTAACTTCAGATGCTTTTGAAGGAGTACAAGCAGACCCAATGTTTTTTCAACCACCAATGCATACTAATAAAGGATATTCAATTACGATTGTTTTAAGCTCTGGCACTACATTGTCCCCACCATTTGAAATTACAACATTCTAATTATAGGATATAATAACCTCTATGGCACTTGGAAGTTATGGACGTTCACATCAAAGACAAACTTTTTACTATCATTTAGCTGATACAAGCATATATATACAGGGGCTAGATTTTCAATCAGAGATTGGGAGACCAACCCTAGCTACTTCTATTGAAGCAATAACAGTCAATGGGTTAGATTTTGAATCTCTTGTTGGCGACATCAACATAAGAACTAATATAATAATTAATGGTTTAGATTTTGAAGCAGCTTTAGGCAATGTAAATGTAACTGAAAGTTTTAGTATGGCTTATATTGGTCATGACGCTAGTTCTTTATTTATAAGCAAAAACCAAAGCACAAATCCATCATCAGTAGTTAAAAGATTTACATACAACAACTCAGATTTTTCTGGAAGAGTTGTTAGGTTTGGTTCTATTTCCAGAGAGTATTCAAAAGTAGTAGGCAAAAACTTTACTATTGATATGGAAAACGCAAGTGGTTTAATGAATGACTTAAATCAAAACAGAGCTAACTTACGAAAAACTGGTGACGTTATGTATGGCTATCAAGCTACACATTCATCGGCAGATGTTATATCAATTGGTGGTGGTAAATTAACAAACGTAAGTTACGACAATAAGAACGGAGCAAAACTAACTTTTAGAACAAGGCTAGATAGTTTAGCACAACAAAAAGTATCAATAGATACTACATCAAGACAAGGTGCAAACTTTACAACCTCTAATCATAATCCTGCTGATTTACTATTTCATATATTAACAGCAAATAGTTATGGTGGTGGATATAGTGCAATTGCTTCTAAAACAAATCCAGTAATACATTATGACTCTTGGAAATCTTGGAAAGACCAACTAGCTAGTGAGTCTATAACTGTTAGAGGTTTTATACCATTTGGCACAAACTATCAAAAAACAATACAAGCTTTAGCTGAAATAACAGATTCAGCAATATATGTAGAAGCTGACAATAGGCTTTTCTTTGCACGATATTTAACAGGAAGTAATAGTTTTACAGCAGTAGCGTCAGAAAACGATATTCTTAGCATGACTGCAACTGTTAACGCTTATGATATGTGTAATCAGTATTCTGTACCTATGTCTTATTCTGTAAGCAGTAACAAGTTAAGTGATTCTCCATCAGGTGTAGTTACCAAAGTTAACACTTCTTCTATTAACAGCTTTGGAACAATATCTAAAGAACCAACTACAAAATTATTTTGGTATACAAGTTCTGCCAATGCAGTTGCACTAGCAAATAGAATAACTGTTAGACGAAGACAACCTGAAGTTGCAGTTAAAATAACAACACCTATAAAATACTTAAATCAACAATTAACAGATATTATGAGGATAAATATTTCTGAGCTTGGAATTGTTGACCAACCATACACAATCATTGGTGAAACAATAGACTTAGAAAAAGACACCATAGCTTTTGATTTATCTGTAGGTCATGGTATAGCAATTGCTAACATAACAGTCTTCGAATTGAATGATGATGTACTTGGAAGGCTAAACAATACCATTGGTGTTTTGGCTTAAATATATGGTACAATGGATATAGTATGGGTTATACAGCACAAAGTTTTACAGTAGGACAAAAGCTTACTAGCACACAGCTAAATACAATAGACCAAAATTTTGACGCTATTGCAGACGGAGACCCATCTGCACCTAGATTAGCAAGACCAAATGTATGGGTTCATTTTTGTGGATTTTCAACAGCAGACAAAGGTATATATGCACAGAGAGGAGTGTCAAGCTTTACTAGGAACGGCACAGGAGACTATACAATAGCTTTTACTACTCCTCTATCATCAACTAATATTGGTATAAGTATTTCTACAGATAGTGCGTTAGCTTTTGATGAAACCTCAGTTAGAAATGCAAACTGTAATTTACTAGAAACAACACAAGCTAAGTTTCGATATCATGCAGCCAACGCAAGTGCAAATGCAAACGAAGACCAAAATGCAGTTTTTGCAGTAATCTGGGATTACGGAGCAGGTGATTTTTAATGGCATTTAACAATATCTCTTTTGAATTTGGTCAAACCTTAACTCATTCTTTAATGAATCAATTGCAAGAAAATTTTACTGGGTTCGCAAATGATGATACTAATGCACCAGCGTTTTTAGGAAGAGCTGACAAGATGGTTGTTTTTTCTGCTAATGGTCATATACAATCAGCTAGAGGAGTGACTAGCATAACTCATGGTGCAACAGGACAATATACGTTAAATATGAGTGCTACATTTTCTGTAGGTACTTTAGTTTATTCTGCAAACCCTTCATTCAAAAGGTCAGTACCAACAACATTAAGTGGCTTTACAAAAAATGTTGCTTATTCAGATACATCGGTCAGAGTTTTAAGAGGAGCAAATGCAGTTTTAGCTAATAGTGGTACTTATCAAATGGGTTTTAAAGCAGGTAATTCATCAGGCACAGCTTCAGAAGATGTAGAAGAAGGCTGTGTAGTTTTCTTGGAGCATACAGAAGTATGAGTTGGACAGCTTTAAGTTTTAGTAGTGGACAAATTTTAACTAATTCTTTAATGAATCAGTTGATGGAAAACTTTACAGCAGTAACTTCATCCGAAAGTGGAGCACCTAGAATAGTTGCATTAAACAGAGCATGGGTAAGATTTAGTTCTGTAGGCTCTTTGTTAAATAGCGAGGGTGTAAGTAGTGTTACTCGTAATGATACAGGACAATATACAATAGCATGGACTACAGCTTTTAGTGGTTACTATGGAGTTACTTTTGGAGACATTACAACTGCTGCTGCAAGTGACCCAAGTGTTCGTGGCTTTAGAGCTTTTCCTGTAAGTGCAGGAAGTGTTGTTGTAACCTATTTAGCATTTAACAATAGTTCAAATTCTAAAGAAGATATAGAAGGAACTGTCACAGCATGGCAGGTATAATTTTAAAAGGGGGTATGACATTATGTTAAACATACTTGATAGACTAAAAGAACCAAGTACATATGCAGGACTATCTGGACTGATGTTAGCTGTTGGACTTTCACAAGAACAATGGTCTATGATATCTACAGTCTTAGCTGGTGTAGCTGGTTTAGTTGCAATGATTCTAAAGGATAGAAAATAAATGCAACAATATAGAATAAGAATATACGACCATATAAAAAAGGAGATTATTAAACACCTTGTTGTTGAAGCAAGTTCTATAAGTTTGGCAGCAAAATTAGCTGAGATGCACCATAAAGAACTTGAACGGGAATATTGTGACACAACAATAAAAATAGACGAGTTAAAAGATGATAACTAAAATCATAACAATAGTAATTAATAATCTTCTAGGAAGAGGTATAGCTTTCTTGACAGAATATTTTAAGAAACGTAAAGTTGCGAAGCTTGAAAGCGAAGTCTCTTCCTTAAAAGACAAAGTTTTAATTTTAGAAAAAGAAAAACAAGCACAAGTTAGAATTGAAAATTGGAAAGACAGATTAAGAAACAAAGAAAATGAATCTTTAGCCAAAGAACTTAACAGGATTTTAAATGGCTAAACAAAGACCACTTACAGCAACACAAAAAAATAAAACAATAAAGAAAAAAACTTCACAATGTAGCACGTCAAAAAGATGTAAAACATCAAATTTATCAAAAAGTAAGAAAAGAGACTATAAACCATACAATAGGCAGGGCAGATAATGATAAATCGATTCTCAGGGCTTTTAAAGGGTCATAAGACGCTTCAAGGTTATAAAGCTTATGTTGGTATTACTTTGATAGCGTTATGCCTTATATCGTGCTCTTACGTTAACAAAAATTCTGGAACTTTACCAAAAAAAATAAAATATGACAAAATCAAATTTGAACCATGTGCATATAGTGGAAGTGACTATGTTTGTATAAAAAATAGTGAAGCTATAAAACTTGTGATAAACTTTAAACAATGCCAAGAGCAAAATAAATTATTGAGAGAATTAAATGGAAACTGAAATAATGGCAATAGTCTCCCAAGCACCTGCTCTAGCAATAGTTGTTTGGTTAATTATGCGACAAGAAAAGAACGGATACAAAAATGGTAACGGTGCTAACCTCGAACTTGTAAGAGCAATTTCTGCATCAGTAGAAAAACTAGCAGATGCTCAAGTTGAAGCTAATAAAATTCAAGAACAAAGAGCAAGGAGCTTTGAGAAATGGGTAGACTTCCAACAACAAGCGTCAAGTCAATTTCAATCAAGAAACCAAAAATAGATTATCCCAAATATTTAGCTGTGCAGTTACAAGAACACACAGATATACCTGTGCCAGTTTTTGAACACAAGTTTCATCCAACAAGAAAATGGAGATTTGATTTAGCTTTTATAGATATCAAACTTGCTGTAGAAGTTGAAGGTGGTATTTGGAATTATGGTAGACATAATCGAGCAGCAACCTTTATAAAGGACATGGAGAAGTATAATAACGCTTGTCTTTTAGGGTGGAATTTGTTAAGGTTTTCTACAGAGATGGTAAAGAATGGCGAAGCTGTAAATTACGTTACTCAATTTTTTAAAGGAGACAAAATTCTTGAATGATGACTCCGTAGAGAAATCATTTTTAACCTTATATGACGAATTCCTTAAACTTAACTTACATACCCAAGCACAACAGAAAACAGATATCAAAATGAAATTAATTATGAAAGCAATATTATACGTCTTAGATGATTTAGCCGTACATTATTATTGGAAGGAAATTATGCGTGTAAAAGGTAAGGATGATGAACAAGAAGACCCACACTAGAACAGTCTTTTTATCTGATATACATATACCATATCAAGATAAAAAAGCCTTAGCAATGGCTATGGAGCTTTTAAAAGACTTGAAACTTAAAGAACAGGACAATATCATAATTGGTGGTGATTTAGTAGATTATTACCCAATATCAAGCTTTAGTCCAGATTTAACGCAGTCAAACATAGACATTGAATTGTTTGAAGCTGTTGATTGGCTTAATGAGCTAAGAAAACTTGCACCATTTTCAGATATATATTTCTTTGAAGGTAATCATGAACAACGTATGCAAAAAAAAATAATGTCATCTGTTGCTTCGTTAGCACCCTTTTTAAAAAATAGATTATCTATTAGACAACTTTTAGAATTTAAAAAGTTTGCTATTAGAGAAGTTAAAACACCTTTTACTTTAAACAAAAAGTTATTCTTTTTACATGGACACGAAAAAAAAGGTTTTGTAACACCTAAACATATTGCAAATGTCAACCTTATGTATTACAACAGAAACGTGATAGTTGGACATCATCATAGGTTTGATATGAGCATAGCTACACAACTTGATGGTAGCTTATTAGGTGGGTGGGCAAATGGTTGCCTTGCAGATTTAAGTTTATTACCAGATGGTTTGTATTCTAGTTTTGATTCTACACAAAGAGGTTTTACAATTATTAATACAAAATCTAATGGCTTTTTTAGTGTTGACCAAGTTCTCTTTTTGCCTAATAAACAAAAGGGTTATGAGTGCTTGTATAATGGCAAATCATATCAGTCCTAAAATCTATTTGACATAAATTATACTTTAGGTATATTTATTACAGGGTCATTCGAAGAAACTTTGATAACGTAGAAAGCTAAGAGATTAGCACTAGCCCTTTGAATTTACCCTTGTTAGGTTATGAAAGAAGTTTGGAAAGCGACAGAGTACCAAGACTACATAGTTTCTAACAAGGGACGCATTAAATCTTTAAAATATTATACTACCGATAATAAAAATTTCAGAATCCTATCACAAAATCCAGATAGAGATGGTTACATGACTTGTACTTTGTATCCAGAAAAAAGATACATTAAAGCAAAAGTGCATAGATTAGTAGCTAAGGCTTTTTGCAAAGGCAAAAGTAAAACAAAATCTTTAGCGTTACATAAAGATGGAGTTAAAACAAACAATAGTTACAAAAATCTTTATTGGGGTACGTCTAAAGAAAACAAGGCTGACTCAAAAAGACATGGCACTAATACTCAAGATTGGACATGGGAAACTGCACCCTCAAGAAAGTTGCAACCTAAAGATGTTAAAAGAATATGGAAGTTGTTAAAAAAAGAAAGTGTAAGTACAATAGCAAAAATGTATAACTTACATTATAAAACAATACATGATATCAAAACGCAAACAAACTGGAAACATTTAACTATCAATTTCAAGTAATTCAAATAATTGTTTTTTTAAATCTGAACTAAGTTTTATTCTACCTGTTTCAACATGAGCAATAGTACTTTTGGAAATTTGATATTTTTTTTCTTGTAATCTATTGCATACGTTTTGTTGAGACATACCTAATAATTTTCTTTTTACTGTTATTTTTTCAATGTCATTGTAGGAATCTTTGTTGTTATTCCAAAGTTCATACAGGTCTTCGTATATGTTTTGTAAAGCAATAGTAGATAGCTTTTTCATTCTAAAAGACAATAATTGTTTACTAATTCCGTATTCTTTAGCTTTGTCTACTAGAGATTTGTTATCAAAAATAGTAGACTTTAAAGCGTCATAAGTTTGTTTTTTTACTTGTATAATGTTATCCATATAAAGTAAAGTTACCCTGAGTTAATTTTTTGTCAACACTTGACAATGAGTAGATAATAGGTATTATTATAACTAATATCAAATATTCATAAGGGGGTAATAAATATGTCAGTAGATGGACAAGAAGAAATGTTAGAGCAAGTTCAAATGCAAGTTGAAGAAGAACTACCTAACGGAACAATAGAAGAAAAGAAAAAATTGTTTGACCAACTGGTAGAAGAAAGAGGTAATTATGGCGATTACTTATACAGTTTGTCAAAAGGAGATTAGTATGGAAGAAACTAAAGAAAAAAGAAAACCTGCAATTGCTAATATAGGCGTTGGGTTTTTTGGTAAAATGCACAGAGACAAAGCTGAGATGAAAATAAAACATTCTCGTAGTGTTTCTGCAAGAAAAAAATCTGCCAAACAAAGGAGCATAAAAAATGGCAAAAGCTAAAACACCATTACAAAGAGTGCAAGGCAAATTAGAAAAGGTATCAGGAGACGGCAAAGGCGTTTTGTTAAATGATACTTGGTACAACTACAGCAAAGACGCAGTAGAAAGTTGTGAGTTACCTATTGGTACAGAGGTAGACATTACTTTTAAAAACTGGAAAAGTGCTGACGGCAAAATAGAAAGAAACTATATTGAAACTTTAGGTAAGTCTGATTCAACATTAGACAAAGAGCTTGATGAAGTGTTTGGAGACACAAAGCCTTCTACAAATATTCAAAGCTCAACAAAGTCAAATAAAAGTTCAGACGAAGCTAGACAAGAATCAATAGTTAGACAGTCGTCTTTAAAGTCTGCTGTGCAGTTTTCACAAGGTAGAGACCTTAAATTAGAAGAGGTTTTCAATATTGCTGAAGCAATGTACGATTGGGTTGAGAAAAAAGACAAAGATGATTTTTTAGATGAACCACCATTTTAGGAGAACAATATGAAAGAAATGCCAAGCTATTATTCTATTCTTACTGCTGACATACGCTACGATACAAAGCTTAGTTGGTTTGAGAAAGTTTTATTTTCCGAGATATCGGCACTTACTAATAAAACGGGGGAGTGTTGGGCTAGTAATAAATACTTTGCTGAGGTGTTTGACCAATCGGAAAGGACAATAACAAGGTCTATATCTACATTAAAAGAGCTAGGATATGTTGAGCTTAAATTAGAGTTTGATGGTAAAGCAATAACAAAAAGAACAATAGTGATAGCTAAACCCCTAGACAATAATGTCAGTACCCCTATAGACAAAAATGTCTACCCCCCTATAGACAAAAATGGCGAGTATAATACTACAAGTAAAACTAATAATACAAGTATTAATATAAATAGGGATTTAGAAGATTTTGCAATATTCTGGAAAAGTCTTTTAGGAAGAAAGAAAAATAAAAATGACGCATTTAAAGCTTACCAAAAAATAAATTGTGATTTAACAGCAGATAAGTTGGCAGAAAAATTTAATAAACTTTTACAAGTAAGAGAAGAAAAGTATGTGCCTTATCCTCAGAAGTGGTTAAAGAATGAAGGTTGGAACGAAGAAGAAACAATAGGAGAAAGGCGAGGAGATTTTCATTATGACGCACCCCCTTTACAAGTTGGAGAGCAAGAAGCAAGTATATCGATTGACGAAAACAAAATCACCGATGTACCAGACACTAATGCGAGTCAAGAAGATTTGTGTAAACACTATATACAAGAATACGAAAAAACAGGTGATACCAAAATGGCTAACTACTATAGAGACCATTTAGTACATTTGCAAGAACAACAAAAATAGAATATAATTGAGGTAAACAAATGACAAAAGAGCTACAAGATAGTCTAAAGAATAAAGAACTTAGTACATTTGTTATTCTTTACGCACTAAGACAATATAGAGGAACTTTTAATCTTGATAAAGATATGCCTAAGTATGCAGAAACTTTAAATGGTTTAATAGAAAAGTACGACAAAAAAGCAACAGATATTTTAATTAAAAAAAACCTAATTGGAGAGAAGTAATGACAGAAGTTTTGCACGAATCTACACAGGTACTTGAAAAAGAAGTAACAATAGAATCTATAGTAGATAGACTGCGAAGGATTAATGTAACAATATTAAAAGGTAGGTTAGAAAGGGGTGCATACCTTTCAGCTTTAAAACAAGAAAAACTTTATGTTGGCTATGACTCATATTGTGATACATGGAATTCTTTTTTAGAAGCAATTAATTTACCAAGAGAGACTGCACGACAAGACATGAAGATATATGAAAAGTTTGCTGAGTATTTAAACAATAATACTTTGTGGCTACAAAATATTCCTTATGAAAGATTAGTACGATTGCTTCCAGTTGCAGAAAGCATGACTGATGAAAAAGATGTAGCTGATGTTTTAAACATGGCGTTAGAATCTAACAGGAAAGATTTTGACAATAACCTAAGAGAACTTAAAGGTTTAATACCTACAGATACTTGTGAGAATTGTTTTAAAAATCCTCAGATATATGAAAAGTGTACTACTTGTGGAGAGTTTAGAAAAAAGGAGATTTAATTGTTACAAGAAAATATTGATAAATATTCTTTAAATTATGTCGACTGGATTAGAAAAAAAAGTTGTTGCATTACTGGCTATGAACACGCAGACCCACATCATCTTGACGCAATAGGAATGGGACAAAATCGTAAACGCCCATCTTACAAACATTTTACTTGCGTTCCTTTGTGTAGAGAGAAACATACAGAGCTACATCAAATAGGTCAAAGAGCATTTGAACATAGATACAATTGTAATCTTTGGGAGATTGCATTTTACAATTATCGTAATTTTTGTTTGACTATAGACAATAGTTAATTATTCTTATCTTATGGCAGGAAAAAGAACCTCTAAGCTTCAATTCGTAACAGCTATACAAAAACATAAAGGAATGGTTGTAGATATCTGTAAAGAACTACAAATAACACCTCAAGCTTTTTACAAAAGAGTTAGAACCAATCCAGAGCTTAAAGAAGAGTTTGAGCAATCAAGAGACACAATGATTGACTTTTGTGAAAGCAAACTAAAACAATTAATTGAGGAAGGTCATTTCCCTAGCATACAATTTTACTTACAATGTATTGGTAAAAATCGTGGATGGGTTACTAAACAAGAACACCATACAACTACAGAAACAAAAAACTATGTTGTGGCGATTCCTCAAGAAACAATGATTGAGGATGAGGACATTGAAGAAATCGAAACAACCTTTAACTAATGATGTAATCTGGCAACCCCACAAGAAACAATCACAGTTTTTATCTACAACTGTAGATGAATGTTTATTTGGTGGAGCTAATGGTGGTGGCAAATCAGACGCAATAATGGTTTTACCATTAAGATGGATTTATCATCCAGAGTTCCGAGCAGTTATCTTTCGTAGAAACACAAAATCACTTAGAAGAATTATTGACCGAACTATGCAAATTTATAAAAAGGTTGAACCCCAAGTACATTGGAGCGAACAAAAGTTAACATACACTTTTCCTTCAGGTGCAAAGGTTTATCTTTTTCATATGGAACATGAAAACAATAAATACGATTGGGAAGGTATCCAACTTAATCTAGTTTGTTTTGATGAGATAACTTCTTTTACAGAAGAACAATATATGTATTTGTTTTCTAGGATACGTTCAACAAGTCCAGAGCTTCCAAAATATATGAGAGCAACAGGAACTCCAAGTGGGGACAATATTGGTTGGGTCAAAAAACATTTTATTGATGTTTGTAAACCAAACAAAATCTATAGAGACGCAACAACAAAATTAACACGACAATATATACCTGCTACAGTAGACGACAATCCGTCTTTGAAAGACACCGACCCCAATTATGAAAATAGATTGAGAGCAGTAGGCGATGAAAAAACTTATCGTAGATTAAGATTTGGAGATTGGACAATAGTAGAAGGTAGTGCATTTGAAGAGTTAGATGAATCAATACATAAGATAAAAGATTTTGAATTAAGAAGTGATGACATAATTATTAGAAGTATGGACTGGGGTTTTGCAAAACCATTTGCAGTTTTGTGGGCAGTCCAAAGAGGTGACGCAATAATAGTTTTCAAAGAGTGGTATGGAACAACAGGACGTAAGCTTGACGAAGGTTTAAGAATGAGTGCCGAAGATGTAGCAAAACAAATTGTTGATTCAGAAAAAAGTTTTCCTGTTCAAGTTGCCTTAAGTTATTGCGACCCTGCTTGTTGGAGTAAAATAAATCAAGTTGAATCTATTGCAGATATTTTTATGAACAATAGTGTTTTTTTTCTACCTGCTAAAAATGACCGAATCATGGGTAAGCAACAAATACATTTGAGATTAAAACTTAATGAACATCGTGAAGCAAAATTATACATTCATGAAAGTTGTAATTATCTTTGGCAAGAACTACAAAACATACAGCTCGACCCAAGACGTTCAGGTGAAGATGTTAAAACACAAAAATGCGACCACGCTTATGACGCATTAAGATATGGATTAATGAGCAGTCCAGTAGGAAGCGATGGCAATAGTGATGTGTACTTAGGTGGGTCAAGAGCAACACACCAACAAGAATTTTAAACAATAGTAATTTGACAATAGTTATATAGTAGGTATACTCTTTAATGAATTTCATGACCCTCAGAGAGAAGCTCACTCCTGAAAACAAAAACCGAGCTGTTCATATGCTTTTTGAGGGTCTCTCCTAAATCAACAAACTTGACATCTATTTTATTTCAGGTATACTCTATAGTAATATGGTTAACAAAAGAACAAAAGAAGACGAGTTAATTCTTAAACTTGAAAAACAAGTTTCTAAGATAGGACTCAAACCTTCTAAGTCAACAATTAAGAAAGAAGAAGAATCTGTTTTTTGGTATGACCCAAAATTGATTCCTTTATCTCGACCTGTTAACCATAAAAAAAAATAAGGAGAGTGTATTATGAATTCAACGATAAGAGCGACTAAGAATATGTTAAAAGATTACAACATAACAGTCGATGACTTGCCAATTTATCAATTCAATATGATTCAGTATTACATAGAGCAAGAGCTTTATGCTGAAGCAACAGCTTATTGGAAACATCTTTTGGCAATAATGAGAAGACAAGAAAGAATCGATAGAGGTATCGAAGACGAGGGGGTTTGGAAATGAGTAATGAACATAATGACAGATGGCTTGAAACATACTACGAAGCACTTGAAGATAGATGTTTTGAGCTAAATGGAAAAAGGCAAGATGGAAAATACCAAGCTATTCATTTAATAGATTTTCTTGAAAGCCACGAACAAATTACAGTAACGGATTTATTGTGCCAAGAGATTACACCACAACAAGCCGTTGAAGAAACAATATCAAAATTTGAATCTTGGTGGAGTGAAGAAAAAAATACAGGAGAGGTTATATGATTAGTTTAGAAGAAATTTACAAATACAAAAATCAAGGTCAAAAAATAGAAGTTGTTTTAAATCACGATGTTAGAACAATTTATATTTATGCTAACAATTCAATTGTTGCTGAACAAAAATTTGCAACTCTTGGACAAGCTAAACAGGTTGCAGGATATCTTCAACTTGAAGAAGTTTGCCTAATTAGGACTATGAGGTCATTCCTTAGAGTTGATGGCAAGAAGAAAGGTTACAAGGGTAATGTGGGTAGAAGAAAAAAAGGGACGGGGTATGTTGACCCAGACAGCTTATTAGCTAATGCAACAGGACTAAAACTAAACAACAAAGGAGAGGTTATATGATTACAACAGATGAAATGTTAAACGAAATGTTAGTCAACAAAATTGACTACAAAGATTTAAAGAAAGAAGATGTTTTGAAAACTACGCAACTTGGCGAACCTGTAACATCAATATTAAAAGAATCAGTTAAGCAAGGTAAGTCTTTAAAGCCGACAATATTAGTTGATACAAAAGGAACTGAGGTTGGTATGTATGATGAGATAGGCTCAGTCTTTGCCGATGATGTCTCACAAGTTAAGAGAGATGGTGAATGGCTTGAGGTAATTAACAAACCAAAGACAGGCAAGAGTATTCAAGATAAGTTTTTTGCAGGAGAAGAGATAGATGGATAGTAAAAAAAGTTTTATTTTTGATTGTAACGATACAGTTGAGCTTCAAAAAAGAATGGAGTTTGTCGAAGCTTTTTTAACTGAGCTTGGCAGATTAGTCGATGGCGACCCAGACGCATTTGAAAGAACTATGTCAGGTTGGAGTCCAACTGCTGTTTATGAAAAAGCAAATAAAGAAAAAAAATTACCAGAGCAAATAGCTCAGGAACTTTACAATACGAGAGGTTTAACAAATGCAAAACATTAACATAGACGAAGAAAAAACAAAATTGTTTATTAACAAGAGAGCAGAGTCAAGCAGGAAGTATTATTACGAGAACAAAGAGAAAGTTAATTTACAACAAAAAGCTTATCGTGAAAAAAATGCTATCCAAGAAAAACAAAGGAAAGCAAAGTGGTATCGAGAAAATAAAGAACGTATCAAAGCTCATCAACAACAATATATGGAAGACAGGGGCAACGCTTTGCGAAGAAAAAGATATAGAGACAATCCAGAAGGTAGAAAAGAGTATTTTAAAAACTGGAAAAAAAATATGTCTCAAGAAAAAAAAGAACAGTACGCAAAAGTTATGAAAGACTGGAGAAAAAACAATCCAGATAAAATTAAAGCATATAACAGAAAACAATATCTCAAGAGAAAAGATAATGATAAGTAAGAAATAATTTGACATACATTTTATTTCAGGTATACTTACCTATGAAACTTACAGAATAAACCGAAAAGGTTATGTGGTAGAGGGCGACCCTCAAAGGACTCAAGCGAGACATAAACTCCACTTCGCTAAAGCAGGGATAGAGATATCCTGTAAGACTAAGCCGAGCAGGGAATGTCGAATTCCAGATAAAGCGTAACAAGATGTAAGTAATATAAAAAATAAATTGGTGGTGATGGTTGAGTACAGTAACACCCTAACTTCTAACAAAACACACGCATACCAAGTTAGAGCCAAAAATAAAAAAACACAGGAGAACAACATGGATACAAATAAAAAAGATTATGTAACTACTGTTTTTATGACTGTTACAACTTATGACGAAAAAGGTTTGCAGACTGAAGAACATTATTTCAAACACCAAATTTTAAGTGATAAAACTTTAAGACTTGTGTTTGAAGATATTGATAAAGAACTTTACAGAATAGAAGATACTAAAGGTCAAGATTGAATTAAGTAGCCGACATATCGGCAGGGAGATAAATATTATGAAAACATTTGGTAAGTATGTAGAGATTTTAAGACACGCAAATTTTAATATGGACAAACAAGACTTTGTAAAGTTTGTTCTGAACAGGTGGCGTGATACCCAAGACAACTTTGACTGTTATACAGATGAGAAGTTCCAACGCTTCCAAGAGAACAGCCTTATGTGGATAGGCACTCTTTCAGGCAAAGCATATTGGGAAACATTACAGGGCTTCTTAGATTGGTACACCATAAACTATAAAGATATAGATGAAAGGTGTCGAGCTAACGAAGCAAGGAGAAACAAATGAGCAACATAAACAAAGATATACAATTAAGACAATCGCACACTCAACTATGCGTTTGGTTGGCTATTGGTGTACAGAACGCAGAGAAGCCCATATCTATAAAAGAGTTCGAAGACTTCATGATGGACGAACTTAATTATAGAGTTCAATACATTTATGAGTATGCAACTAGGGCAGACAATAGTGGCGAAGGTGGTAGGAACGATGTAGTATTCGCCCTACACAAAGATGACGTAATGAGAATGATTGGAGACAGATTCATAAGATTCAATGGAGACATCAAATGGTATGACGATTACAAAGCAAACTACGGACAACAGATACCACCTGAATATTACATAATGGGTGAGTTTAATTTACCCGAGATGTCGGGTAGTTGAGAGCTTCCATAGGTTTTACTAGCCTTTTATGACTCTTAACTACTCAAAGGGGGGTTAAAACAACGACCCCCTAAAACAACTGAATTAAACGCCCCATATGGGAATCACACTAATAAGAGTATATAAGTTCATATATAGAGAGAAGTAGTCTTTAATGTACGTTAAATGAGCTAATAAGAGGTATAAGAGATAAGTTAGTATACTAAGATGGTAATTACTGATTGTAATGATATCAATTACTTAGATACATTTTAGTTTAGTAAGTTTACATAGAATATATATTTTGCACTTCTTTCTTTAAGAGAAAGCGTAAAAAAGAAGCATGACTATGATTAGTTTAAGTTCTATAAACTAAAACCATACTCAGTTCAAACCAACAATAGTTGCGTAAAGACAAATAAAAAAATACTTGACAAAATAAAACTTGACATTTAAAAAATAAAATAAAAAAAAACAATAGTGGCGTAGGAACAATAGTTGCGAAAGAACAATAGTTGCGTAGCAGAGGTTTCAAAATCAGATTAAAAAAAGTATTATAAACTCTATTTATCTATATTGATTTATGGACTCCATTTATCCACATTGTAATTAAAAAATCACATTCGGGGGGCGTTAGCTAATGGCTGATATCATAGGATAGGAAGCTCATAGAAGCTCATTGGAAACCTTAATAATTGGCTTTGGTTAGTAGTCAAGTAATATGTTTGTGGGATTGTAAGGGGCTAGGATTAGCCCCCTATTTGGATAGATACCTATTTTAATATTAAACAGGTATTAATTAAAGTAAGGATTGTTAAAAGAATTATATTTATAAAAACCCAATCAATAGACTTATAAACAGACTTTTTAAAATCTTTCATTCTTTCACTTCCTTATCTAGTTTATCGGTTATTTCTGAAATCTCGTATTCCTCTAACTGGAAAATTTCAGCTAATTCATTTAGCGTATTCCCTGTCATGTGGTCAAGATTATCATAATTGATAGCGTCTTGAAATTCGAAAGGGTCGTTTGTTTTTTTACTCATATTATAAACTCCTATATGTAGACAGTTTTTAAAGGTTGTCTAGCTTCTGGGTCGTTTCACTCCCGACCCGTCAGGGGTCGAGAGCTGTTATTAAAATTAATCGTCTATTTTTTCGGCTGAGTCTGTATCTCTATAAGCTATCGTATGAGCTTCAGAGATTAAAAAATCGAAATCGTTGGCAACTTCTGAGTATAGCCATAACGCTTCGTTTTCGTTTTCGGCTTCAACGTCTATAGATACCCAGCAACTACCATGTACGGTAAATTTTGGCATAATTAAAAACCCCCTTTTTAAGATACCCCCC
>TARA_R100000655_G_C3000112_1_pt1 | contig 34385 bp, 49 predicted proteins | sample TARA_R100000655 | Tara Oceans TARA_R100000655 (sample SAMEA2622497) | marine metagenome | biome: marine biome (ENVO:00000447); feature: deep chlorophyll maximum layer (ENVO:xxxxxxxx); material: "saline water (ENVO:00002010), including plankton (ENVO:xxxxxxxx)" | depth 90 m
ACAGGGTCATTTTTTAAAACGGCATCATCTCTATACGAATCTGCTTGCCACTTTTTTGGTGTGAAATATATTCCTTCTCCCCAATCTGACCTTTGTACCGTACCTGCTAAACTTGAATCAAAAGTTTCTATTCCTGAAACTCCTGAACCATGATAAACAACTAACGGCTCACCGCTTTCGTTTACTATTTTACTGTCACCAAACCAAGATTTAAATTCTGGTGTTGATGTTTGTTCACCACCACCTTCTCCTGCGCAAGTATTGCCTGGCTGAAATCCAGGTGCGTTGTCTTTTCCTGCACCACAATCAGATTTAGAATGAGTTATTTTTGGATTGTCAGGGTCAAACGTACCTTTGTTTGAAATAGAAGATTTAATTTGAGTTGGATTCCATGCAACATAATATGTTGATTCTTTTCCTCTAACATTTGCATCTTCAATTTTTAAACCGTCATAACCGTATTCTTTTAAAGAATTTATTATTGCTCTAGTTTGATATTTTTTAACTTCACGAAAATTTTTCTGAGCAATTTCCCAAGATTCGTTACCTTCTACCATCCCAATTTTTTCTTTGTTCTTTTCATAAGTTTCATCCCAATTTTCTAAATCTGTCGGGATTGAAAAAAGAATATCTGTTAAGTTGCTAAAAGATGTTTCACTTATTGTAAAAGGCTTTTCAATTTTTACATAACTCGGATAGATAGTAGAACCTTGTCCTTGAACTTCTTGTTCATCTTCCCAAGTAGGTTTACCTTTTTCATCAGCATACAAACTTGCTACATCAGGGTTGTCAGTAAAATATATTCCTTTTCCCCAATCTCCTTGTTGTGGAATAAAACCCTGTTCTTCTATGTTTTTTGCTGTATCTTTATTTCTTTTAGCGCCACCTATTGAAGTTCCATGATAAACAACTAACGGTTCACCATTATCATTTACAACTTTAGAATCACCGAACCATGACTTAAACTCAGGTGTGGAGGTTTGACTACCACCCTCACCTGCGCAAGTATTTCCAGGTTGGAAACCTGCGCTACCTTTTTTACCTGCACCACAATTACTCGGCATCGTATTCTTCTTTCAAATCATAAAGTTCTATGAGCCATTTTCTTTGCTCTTTCCAATTATCAGGACGACCTTGAACTTTGTATTGTTCTGACAAAAACTTATCTAGTTCTTCTATGCTTTTTGGTTTATCAATTATATAAGTCATTTAACCTACTTTTGCCCCACCTAAGTTTTGATACATTTTCATAATCAAATTATCATATTCCAAACCTAACGCTAAACCTGCAAAAGTTTCGGCAACAAATTCTGAGTAACGTGTTGATGCGTAATCTGATATGTTTTTCTTTACATGAGCAAACCAGTCTGGAGCAGATTTTATATCCAAACCTTCTTCAAACCGAGCAATATCCCAAGCCTTTTTTTCATATTGCATATTTAAATCATTTAAAGTTTCCAAAAACTGTATTGAAAGACCCATAAGTTCACTACCTGACAATACGCCTCTTGTTTGCTGACCTTCTTTGTGATTCTTTAATAAAACTTTTACACTGTCAGGTGTCTTGTGCCTTTTTTTAATTTTCTTTAAATATAAATTAACATGATTTAACTGATGCCCTATCTCGTGCAAAATTAAAGATTGCAAGGCTTTTTCTTCAGGTAATTTACTAGCCACAAAATTATTTTCTTTTCTAATTAGTGATGGATTAGACCAAATTTTATTTTTTAAATCGAAACTTAATTGTGATTTAAATTCATCTAATTCCCTACCTGGTTGTGTAAATATTCCTACTGATTGATGTTTTTGTGTTGTAGCATCTTTCCAAAAAGGCAACATGCTAAAATGTATTTCTAAATTTGGTATTTGTATGTTTTTTTCTTTAAGTATTTTTTTAACATCAGATAAAGCATTAAGAAATTTTTTAGTATCCTGTTCGTATTTTTCTCCTTTTATGTTTGAAGCAACTGTACCGTCTAATTCTTCTATTGATTCTGTTAAAACTCTTATTTCGGCTTCGTCTGCATTTTTTAATGTAAATCTGTCGTCTATATATTCTTCAACATCTTTAAACACTTTGGTTTTTGATGTCATGGTTATACCTGTTTTCTCACCGTCTTTATTTATGTATTCGTAATCATCAACAAAAGTATCGCTATCTTTTAAAGTGTCATGTGCTATGTTTATAGCATCCAAATAAACTGAACAAACAAAATCATCTGCTTTTTTTACTAACTTATTTTGGTTTTCTAATTGTTCTTCTTCTGACATGGTGACATATGATTTTACATATTCATAGAACTCAACAGAAGCCAAATCAGATTTACTTCCTTCTTTAAAAATTCTTTTACCGTCTGGGTTATGGTGTTTACCATAAAAACTTTCTAGGTTTTTTAGATTGTAGTTTTCAAGGTCTTGTAAAGTATCGTGTAAATTTATTATCGTTCCTGATTCAACATTTTTGGTAATTAAACCTTTATTTTTGTCATCTACTATTAAATCTCTTAATTGTTTTGAAAGTCTATATCTAACTTTACTATCTTTTACAGATTTGTAATCGTGTTTTTTAATTGCATCTGTAAATATATCTTCACCACCGCCTTCACCTGCGCATGTGTTACCTGGTTGAAAACCTGCGTTGCCTTCAGTTCCCGCACCACAAGAAGGCTTGGCGAAAATAAGTTTTGCAACTTCGCACTCTTCTATGCCTTCAGTGTTTTTAGCGACAGAAGATAGCCAAGCAAAAAAGATTGATTGTGCAAGAGATTGATAAACTTTGCCCCACGCCTCGATATCATCTTTGCCTTCTATCGCACTCGCTACCGCCTCACGATACTCCTGTCGTATTTGGTCTGATAGTTTTGACACACTTAATTATCCTTCTGGATAGTATTCTCTAAATAATGCTAATTGATTTTCAGTATAACCCGATGTATCAGTTTCTTCTCCATCTCCAAAATACACATCTATACTTACAACTGATTCATCATATTCGTTTTGGTCAAAAGTAGGGTCTGCTTCTCTTCCTCCTGCTTCTACTTCTTTTGCCCATTCAGAAATTGCTTGTGAGGCATCTCGTCTACCTTCAGGACTGTCAAACTTGTAGCCCCAAAAAGATTCGTTTGCTAAATATTCACCTGCACCCGCCATGTTAGTTATGCCGCTGTCTTGTAGTGCGTAAAGAAAACTTGCCATTGATGGATTTAATACTTTTCTTTCATCAACTAATTTTTTCATATCAGAACTTGAACCACCTTCGCCCTCACCTGTGTCGGCATCGTCCATTTTATCAATGCCTTTCCATTCTTTTGGACTTACTTCTTCTCCTGTTTCTGGGTCTTGACCTGCATAATTTCCACTTGCACCTGCCTGTACTGACCACCCTTGAGCAAAAGATTTTATGTTGTCGTGTCCGTCTGTTTCTAATTCCCAACCGTTTTCCAATGCCCAATTCTTAGCATCGTTGTAATCTTCCCAATAGTAATCGCCTTTGTGTAGTTTTGCACCTTCGGGTATTGAACCTTCGCCCGAACCTGTGTCTGACTTCTTTGGCTTCTTCTTTTTTGGCTCGTCTTTACTTCCACCTTTGCCACCTGCACAAGTGTTGCCTGGTTGGAATCCACCCGCACCTTCTTTGCCAGCACCGCAATCACTTGCGTATTTGTTTTTGCGATTGACTGAGAATTTACCGTATGATTTTTTGTACTTACTCATCGTGTCCTACTTTAACTAATTCTTCTTGTTTTGGATTTGGAATATACATAACTTGAATTGTTCCAAAATTAGAAAATGCTCCGTTGTAACCTTCTTCTTTTAATTTATCGGCAATCTCTTGTTTTTCTTCTTCTGACACTGCTTGCCACATTCCGTATAAATCTCCCCATTCTTCTTGACTAATTTCTTTTAGTTTAGATTTATCAACAGAAAATTTGCCTACATTGCTACCGTATGTTTTTGCAAACATTTCATCGCTTGCGAAAAACATTCCTTCATTTGTTATTTCTTCAGGATTGCCAACTCTTGCACCACGAAAAACAGGCGTATAATCTTTGCTTTCTGATTCAGAAGAACCTTCACCACTTGCACAAGTGTTGCCTGGTTGAAAACCTGAACTTCCTTCCTTACCTGCGCCACAATTTGACGAATATTTGTTCTTGCGATTGACCGCTAGTTTTGAGTATGAACTTTTGTAATTGCTCATTATTTTTTACCTAAATTGTGTTTTTGTAAACTTTTTGCAAATTCTTTAAATGCCTTATCTGCTTTTTCTGCGTTAGGTGGTTTAGGCATTCCCCCACCAAACAACTGGCTCATTATATCGTTTTGTTTTGGTTGACCTTGTTGTGGCTGACCCATCGCTTGTTGTTGTTCTTGCATCATTTGTTGTTGCTGTGCTTGTTGCGATGAAAGAATTTCTTCGCCTTCTTCTGGTTCAATAATACCAAGGATTTCCCTTGCCTGGCGCTGTGAGACTGAACCGCCCAAATCGACAAATGAACGAACACCTTCCATAAATTCTCTTGGGTTATTTTTTTCTAATGAAAATTGGAATCGAGGTTGATAATCAGTTTCGCCAAAGTTGTATCTGTGATACTTTCGTGCAAGTTCTACAGTTAATGTGTCGGCTAAACCAATAGCATCAGTTTCAATAATTCTTCTAAATGTTTCTGCGTGTTGGTCAGCAACAGATGAACCTAGCCCTGTGGCAGTTTGCTCAGTTGTAGCAGTTTGACCAATAATAAGTTCTTTAATCTGACCCGCAAGATATCCCTCAATCAAGTCAGCAAAGATTTTTGCGTTGTTTCCATTAACCTCTTTAATGTCTACGCTGTATAAATCTTCCCCGCCTGATTGCTTAGGCACTAAAATCGAAACATCGCCAACTAAATTTTCCATAATGTCTTGCATTACAGATTGTGCTGATGCGTTGCCGTCTGGATATGTACCAACTCTGATACCCATTGAATATCTTTCAATCCATGTCATCCAAAATTGCAAAGCAGTCTGCTTCATAACCCATTGAAACCAAACAACATCACGCAAACCACGACCACGATAAACATATTCTGCTTCTTCGGGTACTTCGTAATCTGCGCCTTCGGTGTTGTGAGTATGAAGAATAACCTGCTCTCGTTCTTCTTCTTCAAGAATGTGCATTAAACCGTATGGGGCTTGGAATGTTTTACCTTCGTATCGCCTGCCAACATACAAACCCAATTCGCCTTCTTCAGTAAAAGCAATCGAGTCAGAATGAATTGGCATCCATTCGCCAGGCACTATGTCATCGCCACGAACTTCAGGTGTTAGTTGAACAGTGGAAGCACCGTACCAAACCGCCTCAAGGATACTTTTGAAGAACTCAACAGGTTGTCGTAGGTTATTACGAATAATCCTTTCAAGTTCTTGCGCTTGCTCAACTTGTGTTTCATCACCTGAATCTTCTGGCACAATTTCCCAATCGAGCAAAGCAACTGATGTCTGCCTTTGGAACAGTGGTGACATAATATCAGGGTCACGCCTCATTTGCCTTTGCAATACTCTGTCTTGTCGCAAAGCCATATCTGAACGCCTCAACACTTTCGTGAAGTGACTCATGTAAGACCGTTGCAATTCAACAACAGATGCAAAAGGTGGTTGGAATACTTGTTCTGGTTTTTTTGTTTTATTCAATAGGTCATCGCTTTGTGCAAATCTTCCCTTTGAATCCCGACTTTGCGTAATCGCATGATTTCCTCTTTTAGCCATATTTATATATTAACCGAAAAAAAACCGATACATCAATCAATTAGACCGATTTACCGATTTGGTGTGTAGTGGTTATTTGTGGTTGCTTCAAGCCCCTGTTCTTAAATTAAGTAAAAATTGTTTTCGCTTCCTCTAATCGCTTCTTTGCTATTTTAATGTAGTCCTTACTAATTTCACTGCCTATATAATTTCTATCTAATTTCTTTGCAACTACAGCAGTTGTACCTGTTCCCATAAATGGGTCATAGATTATGTCGCCCTCATTGGTAAAGTTTTCTAATATTCTTATAACAAGTTCTTGAGGAAATACTGCGCCATGAGAGTCCTTTTTGCTTCGTTCTCGGTTGATTACCCACACATCATCAAGAGTACCCCTTTTAAATTCTCCTCTTTTTCTGAATTGTCTACTGATTGGATAGTCCTTATCAAAAACTAAAATAAATTCAGACCTTCTATTTAATACTTGCTTTTGAATTGCAGGTTGTCCATATTTTTTATCCCAAACAATAATATCCTTGAGGTGTTCAGCAAATTCACCCATCATTTTAAAAATTGACCTTTTACTACCTGTTACTATTTGCACATTGTAAAAAACTAATTCACTCACTCTAATCAATTCTTTTAAGACTTCGCAATGGAATGAATAATATTCATCTATTGGCAAGTTGTCTGGGAAGTCAGAATACTTTGTACTAATCTCTTTAACAATTTGTCTTGAGCAATATTTGCCGTTCCTAATTCGTAAATTCATGTTGTATGGAGGTGAAGTAATAACTACTCCGACAGAATCATCCTTCATTTTCTTTAAGGTGTCCAAACAACTTTCGTGGTAAATATGGTTTAGTTTTATTGACATATTTTGCATGTTTATCCTTTTAAAAATTGAATCGCACTCTACCTTTTTTCAATGCTTTAATCATGTCCTTTATTGTTGGCATCGGCTTATCACCACGACCAAAATGATTTGGCTGTTTTAAGTTTCTTTTGTTTAATCGTGACTGCAACTTCTTGGCTAAGTGTATAAATGTTTTATCATCTTCCTCACTACCTTTATCCCAATCTTCGCAAACGGTAATCACCCAATCAATTTCTTCTTGGGTGAGTTTGACTGATACAGTAATTGGTATTTCTTTTTTAATCATTTGTTTTTCCTTTCGATATGTGCATTTTACCAAAAATCAAATTGGCTTTCAAAATTTTGTTTTTGATGACACCAATATCAAACGATTTCAGCGGAAAAAGTTTTGATTGCTGTTTATAAACGAAGGTGAAAAAAAAATAAAAAAGTTTTTAGCGGTTTACCATTTTGCTTTCTTTTTCATACCGTACATATCCCGAACTTTATTCTTGTCGCTTTCAATTCTTGCTGACTTTAACGGCTGACCCATATTAACCGTAATCTCAATTAAGTCTATAATTGCATCAACTGTATCATCATGACCGCCAACAGGAAATGTGGTCATCTCATCGTAAACAACTTGAAAGTCATTGCGAATAAATCCATCGGACATGGGAAAGTGTAGTTTGCCTGACTCGACAAATGCTTGACGTTCCGATGCTCTTGTGATTTTATCTTTATCTCTACCTAATGGTCTAATAGGAACTGATGGACAATCTTTTTGAAGTTGTTGGACTAAACCTTTTTGCGCACCATTTGCTTCGGCTACTGCTTGAGATACATTTGCTCTAGTCAATGCTGAACTTACAGTTCTGGCAAAATCAGGAAATGTTGTTCTTTGCCTGATAATGTCTTTTAGCCATATTCCATTGTTTCTATCTTTCCACGCAATAATGCACACACTCCAGTCTGGGTCGCCATGTAATTTTTTTTCGGTAAAGGCAAAGTCAATAGAGGCAATCATTACTCCGTTTTCTTTTTCCCATTCAGGAATCTCTGAGTACATATTCCCTTTAATCCATTCACCGTCAAATACTATTAAATCACTAGATACAGGTTCTAACTCGTAACTTCTGGCAAAAGCAAATGTGCCAATCTCTTTTTTGATAGTACGCAATTCATCTTCAGTAATTGCTTCGTGCCAAGCACTTTTAAAATTAACAACAGGTGCGCGTAATAACCCGCCTATCTCTGTGTGTGTTCTTCGCCAATCAGCAGTTATGTCGTCTGCGTGGTAACAAGTTCCTACCTTCCATGTTCGTGCAGGTTTGTCTTTTGTAAAATCACGCATCGGCAACCAGTTTGTATTCCAAAACTCTTTGACCTGTTCTCGCAATGCTGATTGTTGAATTGCATTTCTTAAATCGCATATATCGTCAGCAATAAGAATATCAGCACGACCACCTGCACGTCCGAATATTGGCTTGGCTTCAACTGTTGCATCTCTCTGCCATTTACCTTCAGTCTTTACTTTGAAGTCTGCTTTTCTCCATGTGTCCATGTCTGGTTCAATTTCAGGAAAAACAACTTTGTATAAATCGCTTTCAATAATTGACTTAATAAGACCTGTGGTTTTCTTTGCTTCAATTTCAGATTGCTGTATATATTTAATTCGCACCGTTGGGTCGTTGCCAATTTCCCAAGCGCATCGCATAGTCATTTGAGCAGTTTTCCCATGACCCCTCGGATACTCAATGTAACAATTTTCATTATCTGTTAAATGCTTTTGCATTCGCTTGTGAATTTCACCTTGAGCAAATCCCATGACACAGTTGGCAAAAACATTTGGAGAACGCCTACATGCTTCTATTAATTCACTGTCGATTATCTGTGTCATCATTCACATAATCGGCTGATTCAACGATTTTCCTAATTCTCTCCTTTGCCTCATCGTCAAACTGAATTGTAGTTGTAGTGTCTGTTTCCAATTTGTCTGGAATCTTGCCGTCAATAATCTGAACAATCATTTCCCAAAACTTTGGATTACCGTTCACAGCATGCTCAATACCCGATTTAGCAATCGCATCGACTAAAGCATCTCCATCCTCCGACTCTAGCAAATCACGCAACTTCTGATGAATCGAGACACCCTTCGGTCTGCCTTTGGGGTTTCTCACCTCACCCTTTTGTATGGCAAATGAATTACCTTTTGAGAACTTCCCATCACCGTTTCTATCGCTTTTTTCTTTTGGCATCACAATATCCCTATGAAACTTTTTTTCATGCCGACCTCCGACCATGAATTTATCCTTCCACCGTTATTCCACCGTTATTATGAAACGGTAACATAGCATATCACGAATTAATTATTTGTCTTTAGGAATTTCGGGAATTTCGGTAACTGTTGCACCCGATGCAACTGCAAGCATAGCAAACATTGCTCTTGCTGAATCAACCCAAGCCTCACGAACAAAGTCACTTGTTTCATCCCAATCTTTTATTTCTCCCTCAACTTCTAAAGAAATGCTGTTAGCGAAGGCAATATATCCTGCAAGTGCCATACCTTCAAGAAGCAATTTATTGGGAGCCGGGAACAAGACTCCTTGATGATTTACACGCTTCGCCAACCGCATCTCCTCAAAACCTCCCTAAACTAAAATTAAAATTTCATTTTACTGCGTAACATTTTAAATAATGGGTTTCCAATTAATGCTCCAGTAATAAAACATAAAATTGACCACCAGGTTGTACCTAAAATTTCTGACATTACTGCTAAAAACATAGATTTAACTCCTATTCCTAACTCGTTTCATTGCGTATTCGTATGCAGGGTCACTTGCCCTGCGAACCGCTACGGATTCTCTGTATGTTAATGGATTTGTTTCGTCAAGTGCTTTAAAATCTACTTCTGCTGATTGAATTACTCGTTTTGGAATAAACAAACCCATTGACCAAAATAATTTTTTAATAAATAAACCAATTCCTGTTTGCCAAAGCAAAACAATGATTCCAATAATAATTAACGCAACTGAAAATTGAGATGCTATTCTCATCCAAGTTGGCGTAGTGTCCTCCACTCCATGCAAATTTGTTCTAATGGTACTTGTTGCTGTTATTATGTCGCTTTGCAATTCTACAATTACGTCTGATTTATTTACTATCGAATCATCTGTTGAAATAACTTTAATTTCTTCAGCAATTAATTTTGTTTCGTTTGCTTTATCTGTAATGTAAATAGCACCGTCATCAATCATTGATTTTGGTGAAGAACAAGCAATTACAGTAGTGGCACATGCTGAACCTATAATAATTTTAATTCTATCCCAATACAATGGACTAAACATTCAGTACCCCTATATAAACAACAATCCCCGCCAACACGAAAATGGTGAGGATTGCTGAAAGGAAAAAATATTCTATTATTTTTTCTTGGATTTTTCGAGACGATTCAAGCGTTCTTGCAGTTCTAATAGTTTTGCATCTGTCTTTGCTTTGTGCGATGCCACTTTCCATACAACACTTGCCGTCATTGCTACACCCGCAAGAAAAAGTCCTAAAGGAATCCATGTCTCTGTGGTCAAAGTATTGCTGTTTGTTACAGTCATTGTTGCAAGTCCTATTGCACTTGTTCCACTTGATGAAACGCCAACAACTGCAAGGGTAACTGCTTCTATTGAATTGCCTAACATGATTCACCTTTAGCCCTCCTCCCTGCGTAATAGTTTATAGATTAACAACGATTGTGGGATTTGTTTTGATAATTTAACATGATTTACAAATTTGGTTAATTGTGGTTAATTAAAAATCATTAAGTTCTTTTTCTACACCGCAACTTTGCAATGCTAAATTTGCTTGTTTTTGAATATCTTCGTGTGGTTTTTTTTCAACACACATGTTTATTATTCTACTCAAAACAGCAATCATTATTAAATTTTCACGATTATTAGACCTTCCGTCTTTATGTCTTAAAACAGATATATCATCGCTTGAAGCCAATTTATATTGACTCACAGTTAAACCTTCAACTCTAATTTTTCTAGTAATTATTGGAGTTCCAAAATATCTTACAGCTGCTATAACTCTTGTAACTTGAGTTGGAGTTAAAAACATTTCTTCTGATAATTCTTTTCTAGTTAGCCACTTATCGCTAATTAGTTTTTTTAGTTTTTCTTTGTTGTAACTTGTAGTAATTACTGATGGTGTTTTGGACATATAACTTCTACTACCTTATTTTTTTTAACAATGTGCAAAGGCATTTCTGCATATTTGTGCCACAGTTTTTTTATTTTTTTAAACGATGCTGTTTCGACACCTTTTACGTCTACTGCATAAAAAGTACCGTTCCCTTCTATTACAAAAAAATCTGCTCTATATCTCGTATCCTCGCCCAAATCAAATGGCGTTTGCCTTAGCCATAAATATATTTCACCATTATCTTTAAGAGAATCAAGTTGGGAGGCATACAATGCTTCTGCTTTAGAGTCATATTTCTTCCCCTTGTACTCTGTTGGCTTGGCGTTGTATTTTTGCCTCCGCTTGATTTTTAACCTCATTTATCAAAACCTTCCGTTTTTATTAATTCTAATGGTCGAAGTGTATCACTTAATTTTGTCATGCACAACTGGCAAACATAAGTTGTGTTGAACAATGCGATATTCATTGCAATATTTTTTTTGCATAGTTGACAATATTTTGCGTTACTATTTTCATCAATATGTGACATTAAAATTCCTCTACCCAAAAAGCAACTTTTCTAAAATCTTCTGTTCTAATTAAAAATCCTCTAACAACTGATGTTTCACCTTTTGGCGTGTTGTTAAAATCACTTAATTTATTAACGTTTGAAATAATAAAGTTTTGAATGTCTTTAACTTTGCACCAATAAATTAGGCTTTTAGTTTTATAAACATACCATTCTGCTGTCGTAGTTAATATACCTGAAATACGTTTGTTACATTCTATTTCTATAAAAACATTTCCAGTATAATCTGCTTGCCTGTCTGATTTTATTTCAATTCCCATATTTTTTTCAGGAACAAAAATGTCATATGCTTTATGTTCTCCCTCTATCATAAAGGCTTTTGGGTATTTTTTTTTTACCTTAGCAAGTATTATTTCTTCGGCTTCTTTCCCATATTCTAAATCAGTTTTAAAATTCATTTCGCCTCCAATGCGTTGATTATGTGTATCAACTATATCAACTATTGTTTTGTTTAAAGTTGAATTTGTTATTTCTTCATAAGATTTATTTGATTTAGAAAATACTTTATCTATGTGTTTTAAAAAATCATTCATTAGTTTTTCCTTTTTTTGCAAATTATTTATTGAACAACTTATTTTTTTATTGGCTGTTTACCTGTTAAACAATCGTGTTTACCATTTTGTGTTAAACCAAATGACAAGTCATTAACAAGTTCCCAAATCCATTTAATGTATTTCATAACATACTCCTTATAAAAAATTTTTACATATCATACGGATAATAATCGTTCATGTCATCATTATCCGCTTGGCAAGATTTTAAATATTGCGATGCAGTCATCATTGATTCTCCAGCATCATTGTGTGGTGATTGACCATCCCAATTTCCATGACCTCCTTCATCTATATCGTCATAATTACTTTTTTTTCTTTGACAATTTATATATATTTTTCTCATTGTTTTACCGCCCATAATGGTAAATCTAAATCCATGACATCCTTGCTGTACATATTGACATTCTCATTTAACGCAACTTTAAGTTTGTATGACTCCCAATCTTTGATAGCATCTTTGCACATATCCCAACCAATCTTTAATGCTTGAGAAGTGTATTTGTAAACTGCTGTCGAATATGGCGCAGTATTTTCAATAGCAATAATGTAGGCGTTAGCATGCTCAGGGTCTAAACCTATTGCGTGAGAATACCATGCTAATTGCATGTGATATAACATGTTTGCTGATTGTTTAGCAAAGCCTTCAGGCGAAGCATCAGCAGTTGTTTTAATGTCAGCAACAGCCATATGTTTTTTAGACATCATGTCTATTTTTGCTTTGCATTCTAAATTTGAATTGCCATACACCCAAAAAAGTTCTTGTTCGTGTAAGTCTAATTCATTGAGAAGTCTAACGGCTTCGGGATTTTGCGAAAAACTTAAAGTCATATCCATAGCACTTGAATATTGGTCAGAAGTAATAACTTCTTTGTTACCAACCGAATCAAGAAACTTTGAATATGTTTCTTTACCTGCTTTAGTTCTTCTGTCGCAATCTGGTGCAACTGCATATATTTCATTTGCTTTTTCAGGTTCAAGAATCATAGCATGCACTGCTGTTCCTAATTTCATATTAGGAGTAGATTTAAATGACAACATTCTTTCAACTGCGTGTGCAGGAGTTTGTTTAGATATTGATTTTAAAAGTGTTGCGCTTATTGCTGGGTTATCAAAGTAATTCATTTTATTCCTCCTAATTTTAAAGTTGCCGCCAATGCTTAGTCCGAAGTTCTTCGCTAAGTGGTGAATTGTACACATATCCATGTTTCATAAGATTTTCAACTTCTTCTTTGTATTTGTGGCTTTCCTTCTCAAGATTTTCTATAAGTTTTTCCATGCTAGTCTGATTGTCAATTACTTTTAAGCCAGCAAAAGTTGCTTGATATTGTTCAAAAGAAGTTATTAATGGTTTTTTCTTTTTAGGGTCTAGTTCAATCAGAATATTTATGCCATCTTTGTTTGTATAAATTGCTGAAGTAACTTTTAATTTATTTGTATTTGTGTTCATTTTTTTTCCTTTTGTTTCTTTGATTCAATTATTTAACTAGTTTTAACAATTCATCTCTATCTTCTAACATTTGAAAATGTGATTGTTTTTCTCTTGCAAGTTGGTCTTTGAGTTTTGTTAGTTTTTCTAATCTTTTTGGTGTTGAGTTTTTTTCTTCTAATTGTTTAATTTCATCAATTAAACGCCATTGAACATGTGATGAGTTTTTTGTTCTAACGTTTATCATTTTTTCTATTCTTCTGATTGTTTCATTATTCATTGTTTTTTCCTTTTTGTTATTTTTATTCATGTTGGTATTTTACATTAATTTTATCAGTTTGTGTTAGTTTTTGTATATTTTATTTTAAGCAATTTACTAATTTAAGAACATTTGTAAGAGTTCGGTCTTGCCGTCTAAGAAAATCTATTCCGTAAAAACTAGATTTGAATGGACACTCATTTTTCATTGCAGCCTCTGAAAGTTCCTCTTGAGTAACAATTTTCATTTCAACATCATCAACTAAAATTTCTTTGATATTTTTTGATTCCTTTTCTCTCCAGTTGTTTTTAAGTTTACCATTCCAACAATCTGCACCTATGCGTATGCAAATTTGCAAAATACCCATTTGTGTTGTTTTACGAAATTCTGCGTAACCTTTTAAATTATTTTCGAAGAATGACAAATCGTCATATTTTTTTACCACTTTAAATCCATCATTTTCCATATCAGCAAATTGTGAAAGAAGATTATCAACTGCTTCTTTCGCAAGAGAATCACTCTTTAATGATTTTTTAATAGTAAGTGCAAAAGGTTTAGCCCAAATGTCTATTGCCATTCCTTTCAATTTATCCCATCGGCCTTCTTGTTCCCACTTATCAAATGACTTAAGTGTTGTGAAAACTGCTTTGTCAACATTAGTTATTATATTTGTTGGTGCAACACCATCTGTCAAAGTGTAAACAAATTCCATATCTTTTAAATCATTGAATTTAGAACTAATATTTCTGTTAAAAACAATTTCTAACTTGTACACAGTTTCTGAACAAGTTAAATCTAAATCTTCAATTATCGCATCGTTCCATTTTCTTTTTCTTGAGTTGGCTTTTGTAGATAATTTGAAACCCATAAAATATGCAAATTCTACAAAACCATTTTCTTCGTATTCTTTTTTGCATTTTTCAGATTGATTGTTGATGTAAGACTTCATTGTTTGGCTAGTAGAATCACCTAAATATCTATTTAAGATTTCTTTATATTTATATGACCATTCTTCGTTACAAACTATACGAAAAGTATCGCCTGTAAGAACAATACCTGTATCAATGCTTCTATTATTTTTGCAACTAAACATTGATTCCATAACTTCTAGTTGTGATTGGATAGCAGGATTATTTAAGATTCCCTGTTCGTTTAAAATTTCGATTTTTGTTTTTATGTTTTTCATTGTTTTTTCCTTTTTGTTTTTTTAAACCCACAGACCAATACGGTTGGTCAATGAATCTAAATTTTTATATTTCCATAAATTAAATTGTCTTATAAATCGTTTTAACATTGTTTTTTCCTTTTATATGTGTAATTTACCACATTTTTATCTATTTGTGGTCATATTTATCATATTTATTTATTTTTGCATGCTAAAAAACACCGTAAATACGGTTAAACAAAGGGTTTATGGGTTTTTTTATATGTATTTTATTTTCTTAAATTTGGATATTTTGTCCACACTTTATGGGCAAACCTCCTGATAATTTCGCTTTCAACAAAACCTTGTTCCTGCATGCCTTTCCAATATATATTTACCTTGTTTTGATTTTCTTCAGATTCTTCTTTATATCTCTTTAATATTTTTTCATGTTCAAAAACACATTGAGGAAATTTTTCTTCTTTACCTCTTTCTTTATTCCATTGAGAATTATCTTCCTCCCAAATTAAATCTTCAATAAGAGTTGCGGGAGTTCTCCAATATTTACCCTTACCCTCATCCGAGTTGTAATAATTTGTCAAAGCCGTTTTAACTTTTTCAATATCAACGTCACAGCGAATAACATTTGTTATTAATGAATTTGAAAATTTTCCTCGACCCCTTTGACGTTTTGATGGAATGCTATTCCAAACTTCTGCGACAATATTTTTATTTATATATTTTTCAGAAGAAGAAACATCAAGTAGTATCTCATTTTCATTTTCATTTTCATATTCAAGAGGTGTTGGAAGTTTGTTAGATTTCTGTTCAACTTTTGTTCGTTTTCTTTTTTCTCCACTTGCTTTTCCTGCTTTGGATTTTGCTTCTCTAATTTTTTCATCATCTACCATTCTCCTATTGTAAATTACGCCTTCATCAGTTTTTGAAAAAACTCCAACACACTCCATTGCTTGAAGGCACTCTGAAACCTCTTCAGTTGAACTACCAACCATTCTTGAAAGTTGTTCGACCGAAACAGCATTTCCATTTTTCAAAGACAAATAACCCCTATCTGTACTTTCATACATAAGTGCTAACATATCTATCCATAAACCTCTCTGTTCAAGAGTTAGCATTCTTACGGCAGGGTCTTTTAACCAATCTCCCGTGTAAAACATTATTGCGGGCATCTTTTGTACTTTTGGCATTTTGCCTCCTTTTAATTATTTTTAGATAATATACACAAAATCTCACACATGTGTTGAATTTTTGTTATTATGTTTTTTAGTTATGTGTAAATAAAAATTCAATTTTGAAAGGAAAAAAAAATGAAAGCAATTACAAAACAAGAAATAAATCAACTCAACGAAGCATTAAACATAGGTATAAAATGGTTTATGGAAATGAGTCATTCAGTACCTAAAGAAGAACTTAAAAAGTTTGACGATGCACACTGCAAGTTAGTTGAAATAATGAATTATCGGGAAGAAATTAATTAACTATTACGTTTGTTGGGGGAGGGTTGTTTGTAAAGCCCTCCCCCCATGAACTCAAAAAAAGGTTTAAAAATTGATAAATGAAATTAACAATTATGTAAACCATCGGGTTAAGCCCTCGCCACTTATTATTGCAGTGTTAAGCAATGACTTGTACTCGGCATGCAATTTATTGCACAACGAAGATTTAAAAAGCATATGTAAATATGTTTCTGAAAAAGTTCCACTTGAAGCCAAAGGTACTTTATACAAAGTTGAAAAATGGTTAGATGGAAATAAAATTAATTAAAGACATTGGAGGTATATATGTCAAAAGAAAAAATTTCTGTTTGGGAAACTCTTTCCCGAATTGATTGTTCTAAACATGTTGAAAAAAAAGGTAGGTTTAGTTATTTGTCTTGGGCTTGGGCTTGGTCAATACTAAAAGAAAATTATCCAACCGCAAGTTTTGAATATATAAAAACTGAAAACGGAGGAACAGCCTTTGTTGATTCTGACGGCTATGCCTTTGTTCGTGTTGCTGTTACTGTAGAAAATCAAACTGTTATTGAAGATTTAGCCGTAATGGATAATTACAACAAAGATATTTTAAATCCAAAACCAACAGACATAAACAATACTTTAAAAAGATGTTTAGTAAAAGCAATGGCTTTTCATGGACTGGGAATAAATGTTTATGCGGGCGAAGATACTTTAATGTTTGATAACAAAGAACCTGTTGATAAAATTGAATTGACGCAAGACACTAAAAAAGATATGGTTGATTCTATTAAAAGTTACATGACAAAAAACCCTAAATGGCAAAAAACTGTTTTAAATTGGTCTGGCAAAGAATCTGTTTACAATTTTACAAACGAACAATTAATTACAACATATAATAGAATACCTGAAACAAAATTAGAGGAGGTAGTGTGATGCACGAATTAGCACAAGTAGCAAAAATTGAATTGTGTAAAGAAAAAGATGGGTCAAATGCAATTAAGGTTTGTCTAAAACGTGATGACGAAAGTTTAGATTGGAAAGAAAGATACTCGCATGATTACATTAGACAATCTGCACCTTCTTATGTTTTTGACAGATGGTTTAGTATGCTAGGTTATTCTTCTTCATCTTTTGAAAACTTTTTTAACCAAGATGTTTTTGATTTAATCGGAGTTCGCATTCAGGCAATTTTTGAAAAAGAAACTATACAACTACAAAATGGAAACTCGTTTGATAAAATTAAAGTTAGCGATATTAAGCCTGCTCCTGTTGGAGAAATAAAAACAGAACCTGTAAAAGTTGTGTCTGAAAAAATCGCAATAATAGATGACGACTTACCATTTTGAGGTGCATTATGAATAATCAATATATTACATTAGAAGAAGTTAGCAAAATGTTTGCAGTAGAAAAATCAACTGTTTACAGATGGATAAAAAACGATTCATTGCCTAAACCAATTAAACTTGGTGGAATAAAATGGAATCGTGAAGATTTTGTAAAATGGGCTGAAACCAACCACAATGGAGTTGTTGTAACTTAATGTTTCATTGAACCTTTTTTTGTTAAGAAAGGTTTTTCCTTTTAGGGAGGCGGATAGTTACCGTCTCCCTTTTTTTGGTATAATATTATCGTGAATATTTTTATATTAGACAAATGCCCTATTAAATCAGCACAGCAATCATGTGATAAACATGTAGTAAAAATGATACTTGAGTCAGCGCAACTACTTTGTTCTGTATATGAAAAAAATACTGCACCATACAAACGCACTCACTACAACCACCCATGTTCTATTTGGGTTAGAGAATCAATAGATAATTTTAATTGGTTAATTACACACGCATATGCTTTGTGTGAAGAATACACAAAAAGATATAACAAGACACATAAATCCAAAGCAGTTATTGAATGGTGTGAAAACAATAAACCTAATATTCCTAGCATTGGATTAACTAAATTTGCACAAGCAATGCCTGAAGAATATAAAAACAAAAATGTAGTAAAAGCATATCGTGATTACTACATTGGTGAAAAAAGTCACATTGCTACATGGAAAACCCAAGTTCCTAAATGGTTTAAAAAAGCAATTTAAGTTTTTTATTTTCTGCGAGGCGTTGGGGTAAATAGGGGTAAAGCAAACACTGTTAATGCACCTGGCGAGGGAAGTACAGAAACTCCCCAATATCCAATAGAGTCATCGGTGTTGTGTTTAAGTTGTTGGTCTGTCATGCTCACAGAATTATCTATTGATTGTTTTACTCGGTCGTATGCTTGAAAGTATTCTACAATTTTGTCTATTGTTTCTTTACCAACAAGTGTGCCTCCAACAGCAATTCCAATAGTTGCAACCATTAACTTTTTTTTAAGTACATTTATTTCTTTTGTTTTACGCTTGTTATTATCTTGACATTTTTTTAAATCAGATTCAGCAGTTTTTTTATGACAATCGCAATTACATTTCATTTTCTAACAACACCTTCATATCTTTAATCATTCCTGTTGGAATTTTTGTTACATGACCACATTCTTGACTCCCAATAGATTCAGTAACTGACAAATGCGTGTCGCATTCATGCAACAAAAACCCGATGGTTGTCATAACTGGTGGGTCATTTTTTGAATATTCAATAGCACTTTCTAACTCTTGCCAAGAATTATCACCGATTGTTTCTGCATCTACCCATTCTATTTTTATTATTTTCATTTTTGCATAAACTCCGTTCTACTTTTTACCATTGAGTACATCCTATCTTGAGCCTTGTCTAAATCGCCTTCTATATTTCTTACTCTTCTTTCGATGTCTGTAAGAGATTGTTGCATTTTTGTTACTTGATGACTAAACTTCCAAACAAAACCTATTAATCCAAATAAACCTGCGCTTGTTAAAGTCATTAAAATATTTTCCCAATCCATTAACATTATTTAGCCCTTACTGCTTCCCAACCAAGTATATTGTCAGTTGAATCTTGAACAAAAAACCTAAGCCACATTGCGCCCAAAGATTTTGGCGGGCCACCTCTTTCAATGTGCCAACCTCCGAAGCCATCTGCGTATTCATCTTTGTAAGTTCCGCAACGAATATGTAATGATTCGTCCATTCCAATTCGACCCGATTTAAACAATTTTTCTCTGGCTATTGGAACTATCCATTGGTCGTGCGTGTGACCCGAAGCAATAATGTTTGCTTGAGGATACATGACAGCCATTCTGTTAGTTTGTATAACGCCACGAGTTACAACTCCCCCGCCTCCCGAACCATGAAAATATTTCATATTACATTGATTGCTAGAATTATTAATTTTAATAATGAATCTAACCCAACCGCCATAGCCGCCACTGTGTACTTTGTGTCCTGAGATAGCCGACATGCGTTCACAAGTTCGTTCAGTTAAGTCTGTTTCGTGATTTTTAAGAATAGCCGTTTCGTGATTGCCTCTACCAATTACGACAAAGTTTTCAGCATAAGGTGCATAAAAGTCACTAGCACATTCAACTAATGAATCTATGTATCTACCTTGTTGTTGTTCTGGTCGAGTTGCAGTTAGGTCTGAACGCCTATCGTATTTACCTTGCATGGCGCAGTGCATGTCGCCTATATCTATAATTCCTGCACCACGCTCTCGGGCTAACTTAAGATGTTTTAATTCTAAAGATTGGTCAGTGTGAGCATTATCGTGATGCCTGTCACTAGACAACAAAAAATATTGCTCCCATTTTGCATTGTCTGCTGTCATTCTAACTGTATGACAATTTCTATTTTGTTCAGTTACTGTCCATTTAATTTCAGTTTTTGTTTTTGCCACAACCGCATCCGTTATTCCTCCTATTGTTTTTTACATTAGATGTACCCCAATATCCTTTCGGACATTCTTCACTTGCAACTCTAGTTTTAGGAATAATAAAACAACCGCAAATACTGCAAGATTTATTATCTCTGTGTACACAAGTATCACAAATGCTTCTTCTTTCTTGTATTATTTCTTTACTTGCTAAACCTAGGCCTAATGTAGATTTAGTTAAACCTTTAATTCCGTTTGTAAGTTTGTTTATTTTAGAAATATTTTTTTTGTTTCTTGATTCGATTTTTTTAATCACAGTTTCTTCTGTAATAAAACCATTAGTTGAATCTATTACTTTTGCATCAATTTCTTTTTTTGTGTTTGTTTTGTCGTATACAAGTTTAATTTTCATAAGAACCCTCCAAAGTAAACTCAACTAATTTTTTTTCTAAAACTTTAGAATCAATTTCGCAAGCATTAGATTGACAATATGCAAACACAATGTATTCAAAAGAAAACAATCTGTTATTATTAGTTAAACTGTTTACTGCATTACAAGTTCCTATTGTAAGCCAAGCACTCCAAGCAACTCCATCTTCTTCGTAATGACCAATTAAATTTGCTTCATTAACTTGCGGAACATTTTTTCTGTTATCTGCAAAAGAACCTATAGGTATTACGTTATTAAGTTGTTGTTTATCAAAATTAGATTTGTACATTATTGGAAACATTGAATGATATAGTTCTATATCTTCTTTAGACGGATTTGTTTTGCTTGGCAAATTTTTAGGCTCATTAAAAACAACATTTATATTTGCTTTTATGTTTTTAATATCTAATTTTAATTCGGTTTCAATGCTACTAGGAAATAAATTAGGTGAATCTAAATCGTTTAAATTATTATTACACCCTGGTTGGCAAGCAACTCCTTGACACTCACAACAATAATGACAAGTGCTTCCACTTTGACCAGGAGGTATATTACAATTATGTGTAGGACAAAAAGTCATACAATCAAATCTTGTGCTATTTGGGTCGCCAGGTTCGCAAGGACTCCACATGTTACAAGAATTAGTGGGATAAAATTCACCTTCCCAATCTGTACCGCTACTAAAAAAAGTATGATAAACAGAACCGTTAGGTATATCAATTTGTGAGTAAACACCTAACACCTGATAACATGCAGCCCCTTGGCCACCGCCTGGAAAACCTTCTTCTTCTCCAAACTTTGCTTTTAAATGAGTTCGTGACATCCATACTGGATTTACATATGAATATAAATATCTAGGAAAATCAAAACCTGTATTTTCGCAATCTCTTGAATTGCAAATTTCATACAACAACACATTACACTCGTCACACTCTTCACCTTCAAAAGCCAAATTATTGCAAGCAGGTAGATTCCAATAAAAACTATTTGTTGCATAACTTTTACCTGTTATAGTAGTATGTTTTGACATGCAATCTTTATTGCCAATATTAGGATTATTACAAGGTTCTTCTGGCGTAAAAAATACTAACATAGAATCTTTATCGCTATTGCAATTTAAACTTTGTATGCAAGTTCCTTCAGGGTAATCAGGATGGTTTTGACAAGTTCCGCATTGTTTAAAAATTCCCCAACAATTTTCACATGCGTAAGTACAAATTCTAGTTGTTTGTGTTTGACTTTGTTCATATATCCAAGTTGGGTCTGGAACTTGAAACACTTCAACATCTAAATCACAAAAATTTACAACAAAACCATTATTGTCAGCCGATGGAACTATAGTGCCTTCCGAACATCCTCCTAATCTTGGATATAAAGAAAGTATCCATTCGTAAACAGGTTTTTCTCCACATGTATCTGAATATCTTTGGCTTCCATCTTCTTTAAAATTATATTGCGTGTAACCACAAAAACCTTCTGCTTCAGTGCCTTCTTTACCTCGAAGTATAAGAACCTCACCCACTTGTGGATTCCATTGTGGAATTTTATCTACACAAATATTATTTAAATTAATATGTCTAGCACCACCGTTACCGCTACATTGGACAACATGTAAAAACAATGGACAGCAACAAGCATTACCATATTTTCCTATTGGTTCTAAATCTTGATTATAAATGTCGTTTAACAACTTAAAAGTTATAACACCAAAATCTTCTTGTTGTCTAATAAATTCACCGTTTTCATCTGTAGGTGATTCATCGTATATGTTTCCATCACAATTTTCATCGCAAGGTGGATGCCATATTGCAACTCCCCAATTTTCAAAATCTGGTGTTCCGTCTGGAAAATATGGTCGCTTGACATGAACTACTTTTTCGCAATTACTTGAAGATGCTTCGGGCCTGTTGCATGGCGACAAATTAGTATTAGTAGAATCTGGAACACATTTACCTAAATAGCAAATATAACCTTCTGGACAATCGCTATTACTTGTACATTGTTTTTCACAGTTTGCACATAATTCTTCGCATGCTTCGCAAGAATTTCCTTGAACTTCTCCTACCCATGTTCCACCTGAATCAATGCAATCATTTTCGTCAGTAACTTCGCACCAGTGACCACAATCAGGATAAGGATTGCAATAACAACATACTCCTTGTGGGTCACTCATATGCCACCCCATGCACCCCTTATTGGCATTGAAGTATCTTCGATAATTCTTGTATGGTCACCATAAACAACTGTGTTGTTTGGCGTAACTAAATTATTCCCCATTACATCTATATAATCTCTTACCATTGGATAGTATGAAATTAACGAATGAGGCCTAACTTGATTTGCTGTAAAACCATCTGCTAAAATTGCAATTTCTGATGCAGTTAAAGCAACATTCCAAATTGCAACTTCTGCTATAAAACCATCTAAAGGTCTACCTTGATTACCTGCCCATTCCCCTATTACTAATCTATTTATTCCGCTTGGCTGTCTAGCAGTAGTTTCTTCTGTTCCCGCTGTTCCATCTAAGTAGGCAATGCGAGATGAATCGCTTGCCCAAACTCCAGCCGCATGATGCCAATTACCTGCTGTATAACTTCCGACTCCCGAATCTTTTGCGCCACCTGCAGCTCTTGACAATGCTCTAACTGTTGCATCGGTTTTTAAAGATAAACCTATAAAATGATTTGCTACTCCTGATTTACCGATTGCTATTAAACCATCCCAATCGCTTATCGAATCTGGTTTTACCCAACATGCCATAGTTATAGGATAATCAGTAATTGACGGACTACTTTTTTCGTAATAGTCAGAACCGTCTGCATCGCTAGAATCAAAAACTATTGCCATTACGTTCCTCGCAATTCAAGTGCTACAAAATTTGCATCACCCGATGCTGTATCTGCAATATCTCTACTTAACTTTAACAGAAATAAATCACCTGCATTAATTCCATCAAGTGCTGATGTTCCAATTTTTACTTCTGCGGTAATAATTTTTCCTGAAGTAGAAGATACAGTATTGTTGTCACTAGAAGTAGTTGTAAGTACATGAGTACTGTCTATATCTAAATCAGTTGTATATTTATCAAAACCTAAATCCCAATCAACGTCTCCTGAAGTTGCATCACAAGTAAAATAAATATACGCAGACAATCCATTGCCTTGATATTGTTGTGGCATTAACCCTACAAAATAAATAGATTCAGAAGTAGAACTGTCAAAATCTAATACTGGCGTTAAATTCCTAATATCTCTCGTTGCATAGTTAGTTGCAGGAGGTATTCCGTTTTGTGGAAAAAACACAACAAGGGTTGGATTTTTATTTTCTACAGTAACTGTTAGTTTAGGTCTGCCGTCACTGTCGTAAGTTAATAAATCAAACATTATTTACCACCATTAAATATTGAGGTTCATTTGTTGTAACACTTGCATCTAATTCTATTACTAAATTCTGACCACCGTAAGGTGTAATTGGAGATTCATAAACTAAACGTTCGTTTACTGATAATTCAATTTCAGGCATAAGTTGAATGTACTCGTCATCTTCGCCTGACTTTGTTGTATTGTGGATTCTAATTTTAGGAGTAATACTTGCTGTGTCCGTATTAGTAATAATAATTTTAGAAATAAAATTTGACCTTGCAGGCTTGCCTTCCATAATTACAATTTCGTTTGTTCCATCAAACAAACCTGTAACTATTTTGTTGTAGGCAAGTTGCCTCGATTCTACATTTGTATAATTAATTGGCATTATGTACACTCCACCGTTTGAACTTCTTCACCTGCTATAAATAAATAATTGCATACACCTTCGTCACAATTTGGTTCTTCAGTTGTACTTTCAGGAACAAAAGCAAACAACACTAAACTATCAACACCAATAGGTTCGTAACACATATTAGGAATAGCCCTATCCGTTGGAACTATTCCATAGAATTTTTTTCCATCAGAAAGTCTTTTTAAATCATAATGTGTAGCCGCACAACCTGAAACATCTTCTTGAACAAAAATTACTTGGCACAATAAACCACTATTGCTAAATCCACCTCCACCTGCAATTATTTCTGATTGCCCATCAGGTCTATTTATCAACAAACCACCACCAGTAACTATTGAATTGTTAGAAAAATTAGATGAAGAAAAACCAAACAAATTGTGATTTTTGTTTCCCGATAATTTTGTATAAGGCGAACCTTTAGAAAAACCATATTCTAAATATGTGCATCCTGGTATAGCCCTAGTGTGATGCCAGCCTACAAAAATTACGTTTCCTGTGCAAGCATAATATCTTGCGTAAAAACATCTGGATAAATGTAATGCTCTTTCTAAAAGTTCATTAGTCCTAGAAAGAGTTAAACCTTGTGTAGATTCTGGATTGTCTGGGTCAATATCTAAATAATATAATTTTTTTCCTTCTGCATTATTATCAAGAGAAACTGTTTTTATATGGTCAGTCAAAGTTTTATATTGTGAGGTAAAAGAATAACTATTTAATGCAGTTGACGGTTTACCATGTTCAACATTTGTAACTCTATACATAAGAAAATTACCATCTGTTGTTTTAGATGGAAATAAAACATCTAATGTTGCAGGTATTTCTTGGTTTCCATCTTCTGCTTTTGCTATCCAAATGTTTTGTGAAACATCTGGTTGTTCTGGAAAATTATCAAGGTTTATACTCATTCTATCTTCAACACCCCAATCAACATCATTTCTTTCTGGAGTACCGTAAGCACATTCAAGTTGACCGCTTTTATAAAATGGATGTAAATTATTCCACAACTGTGTAGCACAAATGTGTCCATCGCCTATATATTCTGCAACCATATAATGTTTTTCAGAATCATATGTATTTGGAAATGGTTGCTGATTACCTGTTATATCTCCACCGTATAAATATTCGTTTTGGTAACCAATTTCTTGTTTTGCTTCATCTCTTAGAATTGGTTGTGGAACAGCCACTAAACCGCATGCTGTCAAAACTCTATCAGCCAATTCAGCATCAGACATTTCTCTTTCGTAGCCCCAAGCATTAAATGCGTTCTCTAATGATGGTGTCCAATTTAAATCGTAAAACAGATATAGTTTTTCCCAATCTAAATTTGCTAATTCATATGGTAGAACACCATCTATTTCATTTGTTACATTTTCTCCGACAATAGAAAAATCGTTTGCATATTCATTTTTAGGTTCATCATTTGTATTGTTAGAACCAGTTATATTTAAATCATATCTCCAATCATCAACAGATAGAACTGCAAGTGTTTGTCTAATTTCATTTTCATTATCTGATATTGGTTGTGCAAAAACTCTATGTATTCTGTAATTTTTAGACAACTTCCATTTAACTGCTCCAACAATAGCCCATAATTCTAAATCAGAATCTCTCCAATCAAAATCAATAGGAAGATGACACAAAATTGTTATTGAACCTACTTTGGAAAACCCTGAAGGTATTTGCATTTTATTAATGCTAGATAAATCTATTCCTTGTTCAACAAGATGTTCTGCAATTTCGTCCGTAACATCTATTGACATTGCAAACTCTTCTAAATTATCTTTATGTATTGCTATTCCAAATTGATTTAAAAATGACATAATTCCTCCTATGTCTGTCCGACTGGAACACTAAATTCTAATTCGTATGTATTACCAAATCCCTCAAAAGGATTAAACAATGTAGAGTTTTCTATATCATTTTCGCTATCGGTTCTTGGGTCAAATGGTCTTGATATTTGATATCCACCTAATTTTGGATACCACATTGTAAGATTAGTTCCTTCTATATAATATGTAATAGAAAAATAATCTTCTATAAGTACGCCTGATGACATTCCCCACATATATCTCATAGTTCTATTTATTGTTCTTGTATAAACTCTATGACCATTTGCATCAATATCACCTGCTGTAACTGAAGTATCTTCATCAGTAACTACAAAATATCTTGGTACAGCCATATTTAACATTGGAGGTGGCTCACCATCACGAGTTAAAGTGTATTCACTTCTAACATATAAATCTGGCGGTCTAGTTGTTATAGGTATGTTTCTTGGAGTTGATGAATTAGTTGATGCAACTGCTATGTTGTTATTAACTGTTACTCGTTCTATGCCAGTAACTTTAATGTATTTGTTGTTTTGAGATTCTGAAGATTGAGAATCTTCTCCCCATTCATCTCCTGTTAAATCTGGAGGAGAACTAGTAGTTGGTTTTCCCCCTATATCATCGACTTTGTTATCAAGCGCATAAAAATCTTCAGTAACATTTCCTTGATTATTAGTATGTACAATAGTTCCTTCGTGTGGACTATTTGGCATAGCCATAAGTTGGGCAACAGGAAAAGTTTCTTGTGTGTAATTTGCATACGGAATAAAAAACTGTCGTTTAAAAGAACATATTAAAGAATCACCCCAAACACTTCCCGATTCTGAAATATTTTCATCGTCTACAAAATCACTTAAAATTCCGAAGTTTAAACTAGAAGCAATTCCACCTTGTATAGTTTCATCTATATTTGGGTCAAGACCCCTTGCTTCAACTTTCAAACCAATTAATTTTTTAGAAAATATATCTCTTTCGCTAACAGAGATAGAAGTTATCATGTCTCTATTTTCGCCAGTCCATCTAATTCTTTTTGTGCTAGCATCTAATAGACTTGATAATAAATCAGTTGTTTTAGATTTTGCACTTCCTTCCAATTCTGCTGTAAAAAGTTTATGACCTAACAAGCCTCCTTGTGAATCAAGAGATTTTCTAAACACAAAATTACCTGTACCTCTTTTTGCAGGAGCAGGTAATCTTCTTGCATGCTCTTGAAAAACCAAGTTATATAAAAGTGTATCTCCTTTTTCGTTGCTTCCCCATTGCATAGATTTGATTCTAAAAGTTGGAGGAATTGATGGCATTACCAAATCTCTATACGAGTCTGGATTTCTTCCTAAGTTTGCTCCACCATCTCCTGCGGGAGCATATGGACGTATTTTTAAAGTTCCATTTACCGACCATTGTTGCATACCATTTTCTTGTATAGTAAAAGATTGTTTCCATACATGAGATAAAACAGAATAACTTAAATCTTCTGAAGCATCACCGTCATTTACAGATTCATACCAAGTAAATGTAAAACTTACCATAGCATTTTGTGAACCAAAAAACTCATTGATTTCAAATCTGCATCTAGGATAACCTGTTAAATCTGTATTTCCTGCTATTACATATTCACCAGTGCTACTTGCATATGGAGAAGATAAAGAAGAAACACTATCTAAACCTACATTAGCAATAGTTGTAGACCCTAATTTTATAATTAGATTTTTTCCAACCTTACTAAGTCTTTGTCTAGCATTATCTATTGTTGTTGTTAAAGCAGTATCTACATTTAACAATGCAGTTCCTGAAATAGTATGTTTTGTAGACCAATGTGTTTGGTCATCACTCGAAAATTCTGGACTACTAGAATATTCGTTTACTTTTAAGTGAGTCCATTTGTGATTATTGTCTGCACCTTCAGAACCAAATCCATTGTATGTAATTTTATAAGACATATTATTTTAACCTGTTATTTCTACAAACATTTCTAATGAAAACCTACACCAAAACCTCCACCCATGCCTCGGTTATTATTGTTATTATTATTTGGTATTGGCTTGTTGCTTTGATTATTAGATTGTGTTGCAGGGCTTGGTGGAGTCCAAGAACCCATAGACAAATCAGTTCCAACAGAACTAAAAATATCATTGATTCTTTGAACTTTGTTTGCTGTTGTTTCTTCTTCTATAACATTAAATATTTTGTCTAATGCTTCATTAGTTCCTGAAATTTCTTCAACTAAACTGTCTAAATCAAAGAGTCTTGCATTTTTGCCTGTAACTGTGTCAGAAATAAATTTTATAGGATTGCTTATAAAACCAAACAAAATTTCTAACAATCTACCCATTACAGTTGTAAAGTTTACTATGATTTTTATAACAGGTAAAAATGCTTTTGCAAAACCTAACATTCCTTCTATTACAATAGACATAATATTAATAAAATTGTTTGCAATTACATTTTTTACAACTAGAAAGACAGCACTTACTCGGTTTGTAATATCTTTAAATCTTCCCATAGCATCAGATGAAGATTTAACAACAGGTTCAATCATTTCAGCAAAAGTCATATCTCTAAGTAAAGAAGATATTTTTTTTCTCGCTGATAGTTCTGCAAGATTTGCATTTATTCCCGCAAACTTATGTGACATGTTTTCCATGTTGCTACCGAAATTGATAATACTATTTATTACTTTTTTAATTGCAAAAGTTAAACCTGTTAAAGCACCTGCAACTAAAGCAATTTTTCCAAGAATAGGTATAATTCTTGCTATTCCCGCCGAACCAACTGGATTTCCTCCTACAGTTAATGGAGTAGAACCTGGCAAAGTTCTTTTTCTACCTGGCATTCCAAATACAGAAATTCCCGCACCTACTGCTCGGCCGGCGGCTGTACCAAAACCTCCCATAAAACTACCAAGTATTCCCGATAAAGCATCTCCAATATTTCTACCTGCTTTTTTACTACCATCATCAAATGATTGTTCTATTTGTTGAGAATCAGATTTTACCGCAATGTCAATAGTACCTAAATTTTCAGCCATTTTTTAACTCCACGTTATCTCATAACCTATTTGATATGTATCTTCGTAATAAACCCAACCTGGCGCATCATTTGATTCAACAGCATTAGAACCTGAAATCCAACGTATTGGAATAGTTGCTTCGCCGTTTGCATTATCGTGTATCAAGGCTTGTCGAACTTCACCCATAACTGACATTACGCCATAAGTGCTATCAGTTATTCTTTCTGTTGATTGTCCTGATACGTCAAGAAACACTCTAGCCCAAACAGCAACTTTAAATGTTTCTTCAATTAAACCAAGTCCAGTTATGTCTGTTTGTATTGTAGGAACACCAGGTATAAGTTGTATATAAACTGAATCAGCAGGAGAAAACAATGGCATAGGAGTTACATAAATGTAATCATTATGCACACTACTTACCCCTGCTTTTAAGTCTACAAGTATACCTTCATAAATTTCTCTTTGCGTAGTTAATCCCATAAAGCATCACGCAATCAAACTATCGGCGGCTGTTTCAGAACCATCTGTAACAAATGGAATTTGTAAACCTAATTCCTCTAAACCTAAAAATTTGTTTAGATATTTTTGAAATTTGCTTACAGTTGATTGAGTTAAATTTAATTTTGCTGAATCTTTTAAAACAAAATCTGTTGAACCTGGTATTACTGCAATATGAAAACTAGACTCATTAGTTAAATGTTGCATCCTAAAAACTTGCAAACCATCAACGTAAAGATTTCCGTTATTTGTTAATGCAGTTGTAAGTTCTACGCTGATGCTGTAACTTGAATCTAAAACTAATGGAGTAGAAAATGTTACGGCCTTTGCTGTCCATGTATCATCTGTTAAGTCTGTACCTGTTACAGTAATGTCTGCTGTGTCTAAAACAGTTGTACCATCGGCTTTGTAAATGCGAACTTTAAGAACACCTGCTGATACACCTGAATCAACTTTTACCCAAAAACACAAAGCATATCTTGTTTGTGGTCTAAACTTTGCAGTTGTTTGACCTGCTGTATTAAAAGTTTGAGTAATTTTTGTAAGTTGTGAACCATCGCCTTTGTACCTTAAACATTTAGCACCTCGATGATAACCTGTGTTTTCAAATAATGTTGTTCCAACTGTACCTGTTGCAATAGTCCAATTATCTGGCGTGTTTGCAACTGCAAAATTTTCAAAGTCACCATTGTTTAACATGTTTCGACCAATAGCATTTGATTGTGAATATGATGGGTCAGAAACAGAAATAGTATTAGTGTTTCCATAACCACCTGGAAAATTGGGGTCACGAATATCTGAAATTGCTCTGTCGCTCATTAATGTAAATGTTTCACGACCCGCAGTACCACTAACTTGTGCATCTCTTACACACTCTAAAGCAGTTGAGCCTGTTCTTAAATATTGGAATTTTTTACCTTCTCCGTTTGATGAAGAAGTAAAGTAAACTCCGTTACCAGTTCCCGAAATTGCATTTGGAGAATCATCACCACCTACAGAAAAAACAGCATCTGCGACATCATTTGATGTACCCATTTGTTCAATTAATTCTTCAACTGCTAATCTTAAAGTTTTTTGATTTAGAGAAGTGTCATTATTAACCATTTCAATTACAGTTCTTCTTGCAGTATCTCTAACAGCATAATAAACATTTGCTGATGCTTTTTGTTGATTTAATATAGCATCCTTAGCAGTAAAATCTGAAACCATGTGCATGTCAGTAGAATTAAATTCATCTACTGCATCTTCTATTTCTTCACCGATACTATTGCTTCCTGTTTGATGACTTTCAATAATTTCTGCAACTCTAAATATTTTTCCAAGTCTTGTAAATAGACCATTGCTTCCTGTGAATGTTATTGCCATGACTTCATGTCCTTCATTTCATTTTTCATATTATTCATTTTTAATTTAATTAAATCTTTATCACTCATTCCTGCATGCTCACCTAAAGATGCAAGTGCTTCTGGATTAAACAAACATGCAACCCCTTGAAAATAATCTAAACAATTAATTGCTCTCATTTTACTTAACCTTGCCATTAAACCTAACTCAACTTCTCCTTTAGTAAGCCCTCGAACATTTGGACACCAACCATACACTGATGCAAATTTAGCATATGGTTCTACGGCTTTCCCAAATCTTCGATTGCCACCAACACTTTTGAACCAACAGAAAATAATTCGTGATGTGTAAACTTTGACATATCTTCTTCACTCCAACCAACCTCACGAACTGCATTTGCAACATCTTGTGGTTTTGCATTTCCTTCTTCAACTCCATCAATTTCTGAACAGCGTGAAGCCAATTCAAAACCATCGACAAATACAATGCCTTTGTTTTTAATTGTGACTTGGAATACATGGTCGTCATTGTTTGTTTCTATTACTTTCATTACTTAACCTCCTAATAAATTTAATACAGATTACGCATCTGTTACTGAGTAAATGTGGTCTGTTGCTGTTATTGCGGCTGTGTCGCCTAATTCTGGTAAACAAGTAAAGTTAATTGCTAATCGTTGTGGTCTGTTTCCAAAATCAAGAACCCTAAGTCCTCGACCTAATATTAAACATTTATTAAAAATATATGTTCTTGTTGTACCAAGAGTAGTGTCTGCACAAACTAATTTAACCGCAACGCCATCTTTAGTTGAATCGGCATCGTTACTATCAATATCAAGTCTTAACCCACCGATTGTTCCTATTTCTCCTTCTGCGCCCGCACCTGTTGTTCCATAAATTAAATCGTCTGCAATCGCTCTATCCCATTTTATAAGAGTCATGTTCAGATAAGCCATTGTTCCTGTGTAAATATAGTTTTCAGGAATATCCCCAAAAGCAGTTGTCATAATTGGTTGTGACATATAATCTAATTCAAAATTGATTAAGTCGTTGTTGTCAGTGTAACCTAATTCATTGTATGAACCGCCACTACCGTTAAATGCGACACTGACAGTAGTTTTTCCCATAATGTTGAATGCTGATGCCATTTTATTTTAGCCCTTTTACTTTTTTTCTTAATGCTCTTTTTATAACTTTGGTAATTGCTTTAACGTCCTCTGGTGGATTGTTTGCAATTTTTCGTGGTGGAACTTTTGTTTCATATTCAATAACATAATAATCCCACTTGATTGATGCTTTGCGACCTTTTCTTGCTTCTTCTAAACTTGGTGCTTCTTCCAAAGATTCTGGAATAAGACTTATGTCGTGAGGTGGTTCACCTAACCACTTAAGTATTCTTGCGGTTTTTTTGTTTAATGGAACAGCAATGGGTGGTTTGTTACTAAAACCCTCTTGATGTTTAACACCATAACCTGAACCGTCTTTTAAAGTCCAACGAACAGTATTGGATGATATTTTTTTAGATTCGCTGTGCAACTTAGACATTAAAAAACCTGTATCTCTTAATGCCTTTCCATGTTTCCTGTAACCAACTTGATTCTTAGAAGCCCACAGTTCTGGATATTTATGAGTTGAATCGCCTTGATTACTAATTCTTTTTTTTGCTCTGTCAACTATTACTGTAGATAAAATTTGATTGTTGGCAACAAATGCAACCTGCTGTGCAAGAACATTTCCAAGTTCATTAGATTTAATCCGTAAAGTAGACATTAATATTTTTGAGTAATCCTTGTTGGAAAGTATTTAGAATCTGAAGGCATGTTTAGGTTACCACGAACAGATGCGGAAACAACAAACGCTTTTGCTTTTCCTGCATTATGTGCAACATCTAAATTAAAAACTCGTTTGCCTTCACGAAGTTCTTCTAATGTTGCTGTTGCTTCTGCAACCATTGCAATCATGTCTGGTGGTATTTGACCTGTCTTTCCTCTAAACAAATGTTTCATTGTCAAAGTAGAAACAAGAGTCTTTAATGACCAATCGTCACTTGATTGCAAACTAGACAAATGAGTAGTTGTGTATAAACCTCCTCTTAAAGCATATGATTCTACTTCGGCTGATGCTTTTTCAATAGCATTAGTAACAACTGAATTGTCTACGCTACTTTGAGGACTTCCTGTATAAGAAGATAGTTGTTTAATCATTCGTGAGTCAAATGATTCTGCTAGTTCTGTCGCTGTGATGTATTTTGCCTGTGCCATAAATCTCCTAATAAAGAAGGCGAGAGGGAAAATCCCTCCCGCCCTCGTTGGGGGTCGGGTAATTCGTTACCCATTGTGTTTTATTTTTTCTTAATCCATCAGAGGAGGTAACTAATTTATAAGAAATATAAAACAACTTTCTGTTTAATGATTAATCCCAAACATCTTGTAGTAAATATCCGCTAAGTGGAGCAGTTAATACAACTGCTGAATCATCAACAACTCTACCTCGAACTCTTCTGTTCCAACTATCATCTTCAGTTTCGACAGTCATATCTTCGTAAGCAAAAATTGTAAGTGTTGAAAAGTCTGGAACTCCTTCAGCACCCAATTGTCCACCAACACGAGATACGAAAGCAATATCGTCATCAAAAACTCGTGAACGTGCTTTAGTTGCACCTTTACGATTTGTAACTCTACTTGTTGGGTCTACAATAATTCCACCAACTCCAAAGAATGTTGATAGTAGTAAAAATTCATCAAATTCACCTGAACCACGAACGAAGTTAGCCGCAAATGGACTTCCTTGGAAGTATGTTCTATATTCGGCTGATTCAGTAATCGCATGAGCAGTTTGGTCAGACATTACTGCAACGATGTCTTTTGCAGTTACTGCTTCGTTTGTATTATGAAGAATATTTTCAACTACACCATTAAATGATTTTTGAATGTAATTGTTAGTTGCAGTTGCTGAACTAAATTTGCCACCACCAACATTTGTTGCTGTGTCAGTTGTGCCAGTTGGCCAGTTGCCAGTTGTTGTCAATTCTGTTGCGGCTCTATGTGAACGAATACGCATACATTTACTTGCGGCCATTCGTGCATGTGAAGCAACAACTTCAAAGTCAGCATTGGCGGCTGCTTTTTGACCAAGCATAAAAGTTGGTGCATGACGTTGAGTTCGATATGTTGTGAACTCGTGGTCTTGTTGTATGCCTTCTGGGGCATCATTTCCATCAGCCCAAACTGTGTCGCTTAAAGTTACAATTCTTGCTTGTTCTTCTTCGTCAATTTTTAGGTAGTAACCTGTGTCTTTTGAAACAGGTACTAATTTTGCATACTGGTTTACTGCAAATGAAGCAGGGTTTCGTGAAAACTCAACCTGAACCATGCCTGTTGCTTCGCTAAATGTAGGAACATATGTATTTGCTGCTCCTGGTGCTACTTCTGCCATTGTATTTTCTCTCTATTTATCTAAGTTTAATTATTATGAAAGTGCGTGTCGTGTGGTTTTTGGTCGCCAAATCATACGAAT
>TARA_R100000655_G_scaffold79365_1_pt1 | contig 34288 bp, 40 predicted proteins | sample TARA_R100000655 | Tara Oceans TARA_R100000655 (sample SAMEA2622497) | marine metagenome | biome: marine biome (ENVO:00000447); feature: deep chlorophyll maximum layer (ENVO:xxxxxxxx); material: "saline water (ENVO:00002010), including plankton (ENVO:xxxxxxxx)" | depth 90 m
CAATTATTTACTACTAACAACATAATGACTTTTGCAGACAATACTCAATGGGATGGTGCAATGGTTATTAATACTAACATTACTAGAGCTTCTGCTCGTATGTGTACTATTACAGTTAAAGGGTATGGTTATGGTAATCAATCATTTATAGATTTTGATGTTAATTTTTATACCTATTCTGGTGTTAATGGACAAGATGGTGTAGCTGGTTATGCTTATGCTGCAAGAATAAATGATAGAGGTAATGATAAAAAGAAAAAATTTGTGGGTATTAATTCAAGTGGTAATGTAGCAATAGCTATTGGAGACTATAATGACTCTAATAAATATTATTATGGATTTAAAGTAAGTTTAGATAATCATTTAAATGGTAGTGGTGCATCTGCTTATCAAAGTTGGACAGTAACAAAATCTACTACTGATGGATTTGGTTGGTTGCACAAAGAAGAGCCAACAAGACAAGTGCTTGGTATTGCAACACAAGACGCAAGTTATACTAAGATATTAAACCCTAATGGTAGTGTTTCAATGTATTTAGGTGGAACTGCTGATGGGAATAATTATTATCAAGCTGGAGAACATAGATTTAGAAATTACGCTGGTAGTGCTTATTACGCAAGAATTGGTAGTGGATTTATTCGTGGAGAAGGCGGTGGTTCAGCTTCAATACCTTGTTTTAGTTTTAGTTCTGACCCTAATACTGGTGTATATAGTCACGCAGCAGACCAATTAGGTTTCTCTACAGGCGGTACTAATAGAATGACTTTAACCAATAGTGGTTTAACTCTTGCTAATGGAGGTGTTTATTCTGGAGATAGCACATCTGGAGTATTAAGCACAGGAAGTTGGGCAGGAGATTTAGTAAGTGGACAAAGTTTTGAAAGAGTTTGTGGATTATCTCATGATGGTGGAGAATTTGTAATTGTTGAGAAAAATGGACAAGTAAGTACATTAATTGATGGTAGTTATTTTGCTTATGAAGCTGGTACTAATCAAGGAGGAGGTTTTTATAGTAGTTCAGATAGTAGCTATGCTAATGCTACTGGTATTGTTGCAAGTGGTGGAACATTATATGTTAAACAAGCTGATGGAACAAATGCAAGTTTTTATGTTACTGGAGATACTACAACAAATGGCTACATAAGTAGTAAAGATGCTTCAACTGATTTACGCTTAAGAAGAGGTACTAATAATGATGATATAATTATTATAGAAGCATCTCAAACAAGAATTATTGGAGATGCAGTAGAAAGAGTAAGATTTGGTAGTTGGGGAATAAGAAACAATTATTTTGGAAGTAATAGTGCTCCTTCTTATAGTTTTGTATCAGATACTGATACTGGTATGTTTAGAAGTGCAGCTAATCAATTAGGGTTTGCAGTCGGAGGTAATGAAAAAGTAACCATAGATAGTAGCGGTAGAGTTGGTATAGGAGTTAATTCATCAATTCAAGAAGAACTTGATGTTGCTGGTGTAGGAAAATTTAGAGGAAACTCTCATAGTAGCGATGTTTTAGAGCTTGGACAATTAAATGACGGAGCAACAACACAGCAATATTTAATAAGTACTTATGATAGTGCTGGTGGTATAAGAAATGTTGGCGACCACATGCAAATTAAATCACAAAGATGGGGACAAGATATTACCTTTGCAAGAAATGGTCAAGGTGGAGCTGTTCCAACAGCAAGATTTTATAATAATGGTAGTAATGGCTATATGGAATTATATAAAGCTAGTAATCCTAGTTCTGATGCTACTTATACAAATCCAGTACAATTAAATGTAAATGGAAATAGTTGGCTAAATGGAGGGAACGTGGGAATTGGTACCTCGTCTCCTGGTTCATTATTAACAGTATATAAAGATGGAACACAAGTATCTAGTCCAAGTACATCATATCAAATAATGACAGTATCAAATTCCAATGGTGGTATTGCTATACAAGCTGGTGCAAGTTCTGATGCATTTTTAGTATTTGGAGATTATGGGCAATATGACGCTGGAAGAATAAGATACCATAACGATACACACTTTATGGACTTTTGTACTGCTGGTAATAATCCAAGAATGACTATTAAAAACGATGGTAAAATAGTTGTTAATGGTACTGATAGTGATGGTATGTTTAGAGTTAATTCTACTTCAGCAGAAAACGCAGTAAAGATTTATGCTAATGCAGCAAGAGGAGCATCAAGACACGCTTTACATATTGACGACAATGATACTAACGGAAGAGGAAGTGTTGTAATAGATAGTGCTAGTGGTACTGGTATGAAAATAACTACACAAAATAGTAATTGGAATATGGAGTTAGTTTCGGCAGATGGAGGTGGTAGTCCAGCTATGAGTATGGGCGTAAGAATGCAATCATTTGAAGGTAGAGCTAATGGACATTATCAATTTGATGAAGATTATAGCGGTCAATGGTTTAGTGGAAATAGATATGCTGGTAATATGCAAAGTTGGCAAGTAGGATATAGAGATGGAAGCTCAGGTAATACGCCTGATTATATAGATAGAGCAAGAATATATGTAACTACTGATGGAGATTTGCATGCAAACGAAGATGTAATTGCATTTTCATCTACTATTGGTTCTGATAAAAAACTTAAAAAGAATGTAAAAGATATTAATTATGGATTAAAAGATGTGCTAAATATAAGAGCAGTAGAGTTTGACTGGAAAGAAAAAAGAAAAGGTCAGCACGATATTGGATTTATAGCACAAGAAATAGAAAAAATTATACCTGAAGTAGTAAATGAAGTTATGACTATTGGAGAAGGTGCTAAAGAAGGCGATACTCACAAAACAGTAGATTATGCTAAATTAACTTCAGTATTAATAAAAGCAGTACAAGAACAACAACAACAAATAAACGAACTTAAGGAGAAGTTAAATGGCTAAAGTAATTAAAGCAATAGAAGTTGCAGCAGATGCAGTAAAAATGGTTTCAATTAAACATACTAAAGTTATGAAAGATGCATCTGATAAAGATGTAACTGTTTTAGATTGGGAAGAAACTAAAAATGTAGATGATGCTATAACAGATGCAGAAGCTCAAAAGGCTAAATTAGAAGGTATGTTAAAAGACGTAGAAGCTGATTTAGTAGAATATAAAAAAGTTAAAGACGCATAATGGGCGTTACAGTAGGAAGTACTAATGTAGGATTGTTTAGTAATGGTTCAGCAGTAGGCGAAGCTACTGTTGTTCAGGAAACAGCAAATATTAGTTTAAAAGGATTGTCTACTGGTGGCGAAGGTATGACCTTTGCTAACGATGGTGGACCTGGAGATGAGTTTGATAAAATTGGAGGCACTAATAGTGATTTTCAATCTACTCAAGCAGATATTACAGCATCTCAAACAGCGGCTATAGAACAAGCTCCATATAAAATGTCTGAGCTTATAGGCGGAGAACACGTTGCTGGTGGAGGTCCTGGTCGATGAAAGGATACGCATATGCAGCAAATTATACAATTAAAGAAGATTGTATTATAGACGAAGCTACTGGGTGGGATGTAATGTCTACTTGGGAAACTCCTATTATGCAAAAACACGCTGATACTGTATGTGCTAATGGTGGACATATATTAGAATTTGGTTTTGGTATGGGTATAAGTGCTGATTTAATACAAGCGCACGATATAGAATCGCATACTATTATTGAAATTAATGATGGCATATATGACGCATTAGTAGAATGGGCTAAAGATAAACCAAATGTAATACCAGTTAAAGGTGATTGGTATGATAATATACCTACTGATAAAAAATACGATGGTGTATTTTATGATGGTTTTGGAGATATGATAAATAAAAGATATTTTCCTACTAGAATAATGCAACATTGTAAAGAAGGAACTATACTTACTTGGTATAATAATTTTTTACAAGAAGAAAGTCAGTATGACGGAGTACAAAAATACATTAAAAAAGTACACGAAATACAACAATTTGAAAGAAAGAGTAGGATAGATTTTGAATCAGTTAATTTAACAATACCTGAAAAAGCTAGAGTAAATTGGTACTTAAAAGGCGAAGGTAATACTTATTATGCACCTAAATTAATTGTGGATAATAATGATTTAAATTAATAAATTAAAGCACTATTAATAGTAAATAAGGAGAAACAATGGCTAAAGAACAAGATAAAGCAAAAGAAATAGTACAAGAACCTATCAATTTAGAAGAACAATTGAAGGTAATTGAAGCTCAAATTGCTGAATTGCGTGGAACACACAACTACATAAATAGTCTTTTACAACAAGGCTTCAAAGTTGTGCCTCCAGCTGAAAAATAGAAATGAGGGGGGAGTTAATTCTCCCCTACATTAACCTTTAGATTACGGAGATAACATGGAAGTAGGAAAAGACACTAAGTTTAGTCTTACAATTGAAACAGCAATTAGTATTCTAGTTTCTGTTGGTATGGTTATTGGTATGTGGTTTACTCTTCAAGCGGATATTGAAGAAGCAAAAGAACTACCAGTTCCAGAAGTGGGTCGTACAGAATATGATTTAAAAGACCAAATGATACGAAACACCATCATAGAAACGCAAAAAGATGTAACAGAAATGAAGGAAGAGCAAAAAGAAATGCGTGATGATGTCAAGAATATCGAACGTATGATGATGCAACAAAACTAATGAGGTACAGAGATGAACTTATATTATGGTATTTTATCGTTACTTGGTTTGTCGTTGTGGCTTACGCCATTACACTCACAAGGTAAACTAAAAGATTTAGAACAAATACAGTTATTAAGTCAAGACGAATGCGTTATAGTTCAAGTCAATGCAGACTGGAATATTAAAGCTTCTATAGATTTAGGTAAATTAAAAAATTGTAAATGGTTTAACGCAAGTATAGACGATAAACAATATGGTGCTATTATAGCTAATGAATGGGGAATTAAATCAGTTCCTACAATTATTATGTTTGAATATGGCAAAGAGATAAAAAGATTTGAAGCAGGTTTATCATTTAACCTGGACAGCAATAAGATAAAAAAAGAAATAGATGATGAAATTGATAAAATAATGTTAAGGAGATTTCAATGATGTATTATTTAAGTTTGTTTTACAAACAAATATTAAGTTGCCTATTATTAGTAGGCACTTTATCAGCACAAGACTTCTTTAAGTTTAGCACTATATACGGCGCATATAGCTTCAGTAGTCCAATAACTAAAGAATTGCAATACCAAGTGTCAGGTGGACAGTTACAGGAACTACAACAAGAGTTAGATGACCATACAGTTATGACTTTTGGTATTCGTAAACTTGCAAGATTTGGTTATGAAAATAAACCTGAAGTTTGGTATACTGGTAAAGAAGCGCCTATTAATGAAAGTGCCGCTATTGGTAATGTTCCTACAGGCTGGGAATATGTAATAGAATATTCAGACCACAAAGAGTTTGAAGAAGAGTTTACAAATAAACAATTTATGCTTAGATATATGGGTGAGCATTTTATTGCAAAAGCAAATTACGACTTTAGAGGATTAGAAGATGTAGAATTTGCAGGTTTAGATATGAGAGTAAAAAAAGATTTTGGTAATCTTGCTTTATCTATGGGAGTTGCAGGTAGAAGCCATCCAGCGTATTTAGACTTTAGACCTATTGATTTATGGTGGGATGAACAAGGTATAGATACTAGTGAATATATTCCATTTTGGGAATTTGCATATTTCTATGGATTTACAGATTCTTTTGAGCAACAATATACTCAATATGGATATGAATATTATGATTATTTATGGTGGGATGCTGAAGGCAATCTTGTAGCTACATCAGATGACCAATTTTATAAACAAATTTATGGTCAAATTGTAAGAGAATATAACGAAGAGTATGCAAAAGACCTTGGTTATCAAAACGAATTAAGTTTATCAATTGGTGCTGACTATTACAAATATATGCCTAATAATTGGTTTCACTTTTGGGCTACCGCATATCCAGTAACAAAGGGTATGTCTGATTATTCATTTAATTACGATGTAGCTGAAAATGGAATGGATTATGATTTAGGCTTAGTGTATGGTTGGAAGCTTAGTAAAAAGTTTGGTATTTTCTTAGAAGGAAGATACTTAAGTATGTACGATGTACAAAGTTATGAGTCCAAGGTTGGATTCAATTGGTTAATATATTAATGATAGGAGAAAATATGGTAGGATTTATAGTAGGATTAGCTTTAGGCTTTGGTCTTCATTATGCACTATTTTGTGCTGATGATTTAAAACAAAGATGTAAACAATGTTTTGAATTTGCAAAACTTAAAGCAAAAGTTGTAAAAGCGAACAAAAAAAAGAAAGGTAAAAAATAATGCCTAAACTAAATGTAGTTGCTGGTATTATTGATAAGGTTGCAGGTCATGTAGACAAGTTTACTTTAGACAAACAGGAGAAAGCTGAGTTGATTGCAGAAATTAACAAAGCACAAATGGAAGTCAATAAAGTAGAAGCTGGTCATACAAGTATCTTTGTTGCGGGATGGAGGCCCTTCACGGGCTGGATATGTGCCACAGCATTAGGGTATCATTTTTTATTGCAACCTTTACTTACATTTATTATGTATAGTTTAGGAAATGAAATTGTATTACCAACCTTTGATATGGGTACTCTTACAACAGTACTTCTCGGAATGCTCGGTCTTGGGGGAATGCGTTCATTTGAGAAGGTGAAAAAAAGTGCCTAAACAAGAATTTAAAATATTAGCATTTCATGGTGGAATAAACGACAATTCAGACCCTAGGGATATAGAAGATAAAGAATTTAGATTAGCTGACGGAGTGTCTTTTCATCGTTTAGGAAAAATAGTAGGTTTAGGAAACAAAGGCTCTGCTTTGTCTTCTACTTTAACAGGAGCTTCTGTAAAAATAGAACCAGGGTATGGTTTACATTTTTTTTCACAAGATTACGATAAAGATGGAAATAATAATTCTGAAGATTATTTAGCTATGTATAACAAATCTAACAATAAAATTAAATTCTATTATAGAGATAAACCAGATTATAATAGTGATGGAGACGAAGACCCTGGATTTATAGACTCGTCACACGAAGTTACTTTTGGTGGAAACATTAAACCTAATTATTATTACGGAGAGGGTATGTTAAGAATATCAGATGCTAATTTAGCTTCACAAAGTTCTAAATGGTTTGGATATATAGATTCATCATTATATTGGACTAATTCTTCTGGAAACACTAACAACGTACATGATATTAAAAAATTTTCATCTGGTGACCAAAAATTTAATAATTTAAATTCATTGGCTGGTCAAGGGTTAAAATTGCAAGACATTACAGAAGCAAATCCTACTGAAAATGAAATTGGGTCTCAAGCAGGTAGATTAATTTTAGGTTATATGAAAGACGAAGGAGGAGAATGGAATGGTAATTATACTTTTGGAGCAACTCCAGTATTTAAAGATAATCAAGAAGGACCTATAACTCCTATTTATAGCAATCTTGTAGGATTAGTAGAAGATATATTGCCTTTGTATAATAATAGAATGTCATTCCAAGTATATATATCAATGGGCACAAGCAATAATATATCATCTTCTACAAATCATATTTTAGGAAATGAAAATAGAATGATTGGTATTAATTGGTATTTTAAAGAACAAGGCGATGATGAATGGACTTTTTTAAGACATACTGATTTGCGTGAAGGCGGTAAACATTATTGGAAAGTATTTGATGCTACTAACCAAGGTACTCACGGTATATGGATTGGAAGCAATGTAGAACCTGGAAATGCAGGAACTGGAGAAGTAAGAAGAGAAGGTGTTTCTATTTGGAGTAATGAAGGAACTATTAATAGTGCAATACATTTTAGCGATAAAGCTGATGGTACTGGAACTAATTGGATGTCAGCAGATGGTGGTAGCGCTCCTTTTACAGATTACAATACAAACACTACGGGTAAATCGTATGCACAAGTTTATTTAAGAGTAAAAATAAAAAACAATAATGCGGCTAATGGATTTGATAATAGATTTGGATTTTTAAGAATATGGGGTGGAGCCGTATCTCCTTTATATGTAAGCGCTGTAGGAACTTCTTTAATTAAATTAAAAACTGGAACATCCCCTAATTACAACACAGATGATACTTATTATGTTCCTATAACATTGCCTAGTTTAGGTACTGATAGAGAATTTAGAGTTCAAGTATTAGATGAAAATTTTAATGTTATTGCAGATACTGGTATTTATACTATAACTATAACTGATAGTGGAGCTGCCGTTCCACCTGAATACGAACAAGAGGTAGAAATTGGCTAATTACGCATTAATAAATCCAGGAAAGTTTCATTTAGGAGACCCTCATGATTTTCCACCTAGACAAAATAGAAGATTTGACGAAAGAAATTATATATCAGAAATCAAATGGAAAACGTCTGTAATGTTAAATAAGAGGGTTTATATAGGAAATGTAAAATTAGTCCAATCTGATGGCACTGAGAGAGCTTTAAGCGATAGTATGTTTAAAAGCAAGAGCAATAAATATGATTCATTTACATTAGATAGAAGAATTGATGTTGCTGTAGCTGATGGAGAAGAAATTATAAGACTTGCTACATTTGCAGATAGAATTTTGCAATACAAACAAAATACTTTACATATTATTAACGCTACAAAATCACAAGAATTTTTAGAAGCTAGTTATAAATTTAAAGGAGTTTCTCATCACAATGCTGTATGCGAATTTGATTATGGAGTTGCTTGGTGTAACCAACAAGGAGTATATATGTATAATGGGCAACAAGTAATAGAATTAACGGTAAAAGAAGGCGTTCGTAGATTTTCTCAAGAAGCTTGGGAAGATTTTTATGAAGACGGTAAAACTTCTATTGGTTATATACCAGAACAAAAACAATTATTATTAGTAAAAGGTTTTGAATCAGCTCATTCTTCTAATATTTTGTTATACGATATGGTAACAAAAAGTTGGACTAAAGGAACTGGAAGATTAAGTGTTTCTAATGCTGGTAAAAATATAACTAATTTGATAAATTTATGGGACAATAAATTAATATACGGATATGAAAATGCTACCGATGAAACAACAGTTGTTCCTTGGAATGTTGCATCTACTGAAGCAATTAATAATTTTAAATTGCAAACAAAAGAATATACGTTTGGAACGCAAGCAAAAAAGAAAATTATAAAAGTTAGAATGACTTATAAAGGAGCTTCAGGTAGCAATACTAACATAACTCCTAAATATTCTTATGACGGTAGTGGATTTGTACATTCTTTTCAAGATGAAAACGGTGTTAATATAACAAATATACCAGGAAGCGCTGATTGGACTGAAATAGATTTATATACACAATCAAATGCTAATGGAATTAGAGGTTTTGGATTAGAATTAGCAGACGAAGATGGCGCAACTACTACTAAAAAAGTAGCAAATGATTTTGAAATAAATGACATAACAATAATTTTTAGAACAAAAAGTGTAAAATAATGGCTGAACAAGCAGAAAAAAAGTTTCAAAGACCAGAAGGAAGAGGCGTAGGCGGTTCAAATTCTATTCATAGAACTATGTATCCAGAAAGATACATGAGAAATGAAACTCAATCTAAGCCTAAGTTTGTAAATAGTATTCCTGAGCAAGAATCGGGACAAAATGGAGATATAGTTTATTTTGTAAATGAAAGAAATTTTAACAAAGTAGAACAATACTTAAAACATGAAAATCAATGGATAAATATTACTAGCGGTAGACCTTCTACAGATAATGCCAAAGTAAAAAAGTTTATACAGGCAAAAGCTGGATAACAAAACAGTTGATTTTTTACAATATAATAATTAATTTTTTAATAAAAATCTAAGGAATTTATGAAAGCATATAAAAATCAAGGAATAAAAAGCGCTAGAATGCGTGCTGCAGATTCAAAAGCTAATGAGTTTGCTTTAGACCAAAAATCAAAAACTATAGCCTTAGATAGAAAATTAGATGTAGCAGACGCAGTTACTGATAGTACTTTTATTTCTAATGCAATATCGTTTGGCGGAGAATTACTAGCTTTAAATCAAGATAGAAAATCGCTAAATGAAAGAAGAGGAAGAATTAAATTTGGAATAGATACTTATCAAAATATATCCGAAGAAGAAGTAGATAGAGAAATAACAACTTTAGCCGATGTAAGAGCTGGTAAAGCTAAATTAAGTGATATTGGCACAGAACGTTTTTATGTAGGAAAAGGAGAAAACAGAATAGAGTTTAAAGGAGCAGATTTTGACGCTTTTGGTAAAATGTATCAAGAAAATAAAATGTCTGCTATGTTATTACACGGAAAAAAACCTAATGTTGCAAATATTTATGAAAAACTTATAAAAGCAGAATCAGGCGGAGAAGAAAACCCTTTAATGGCTGTTTCTTATGCTTATGACGAAAATACTGGTGTAGAAGATAAAACTAAACCTATAGCTTATGGTCCATCTCAATTAAGACCTTCTACAGCTATGCAACCTGGTTATAGTAGAAATATATTTGAAATAGCTGATAGTATGGGTATTAAATATGATGCTAAAGATGAAGCTAGTGCTATTAAATTATTGCAAACTAAAGGTTTAGGAAAAATGATGGGTTTTGAATATTTACAAGGATTAGCAAAACATTATAAAGGCAATGTAGAAAAAGCTGTTGCAGCTTATAATGCTGGAGTAGGAAATATAGATAAATGGAGCGGAAATCGTGCAGACCTTAAAAAAGAAACAAGAGAATATTTAAAAGAAATTTTAGGGGATACAAAATATGATTATAGTGTAAATTTAGGCGAGGGAGATTCTGATTTTGATATGGGCGATAAGACAATGTGGCAATATTTAATGGGAAAATAAAGGAATATATATGTTAAAATTAGCAATGTTTGGATTAGATATGGTAGATAGAACTTCTAGAGCTTTAAGCGCTAATAGTCAAGCTGCATTAGACATACAAGGGTTAAATGCACAAATAGCTAATCAAAAAAAACAAAAATTACAAGCAGACGAAACTTTATATTCTCAATTAGATGTAGCACAAGATGATTATGAATATTCTACAGATGAAGTTTTTGATAAAGTTCAAAAGGTAAAAGAAAAAGCAGAAGATGCTAGAGATGTAAATATTCAAGGTTTTAAACATTCAGGGCAATTTGAACAAACTTTATATGAAGCTACTGAACAAGCTGACCAAGATACTTTAAGCGGTATGAGAGCAGCTGATAGAAGATTTGATAGAATGGTAGCAAGCGCACATCAACAAAACGAACAAGCTCAAGCAATGGCAGATGAAAAAATAGCGCAATATAAAAGAGAAATACAATCCAAAAGAAAAGGTAAAGGATTTTTAAGAAACTTTTTTGCAGGCTAAAGGACAATAATTATGGCAATATTAGAAGTATTAGATAGATTACTAGAACAAGAAGAAAGAAGGTATCAAACAGACGTAACAGCTTCTTTAAGAGCTATGGAATTATCAACTGATAGACAAATGAGAATGCAAGCAGCTGATAGAGAAGAAAGAAGATTAAATGCTGAATTACGTGATAAATTTATTAATAGAATGGATTTAGAAAAAAACAAAAATTTACAAATTAGAAATCAAGAATTATTAACTTTTTATGATAGACATTTTGACCAATATGTAGAAGCTCAGACAGATAACCAAGGAAAAATTAATGGAACAAATTTGCAAAACGATTTTGAAGATTTAGGATTTAATGTAAAAGATGCTGAATTTATAGCAGTAACTTTAGATGGATACATAGAAGGTGGAAGAACAAATAGTAACGCTCTTCTTAGTCTTGTTAAATTTTTTGATGAAGATTCAAGATTAAGAGAATCAACATTTGTTAAAGGTTCAAGAGCTTTAAATATTATTCCTTTAAATGTAGGTCAAGATGGAGACCCTATAGCACAAAGAAATTTTGTAAATGCTAAAAATAGATTAAATGAATTAATTCAATTAGACAATTTAGATAAAGAATATACAAAAGAAATTGAAGATGCTAAACAAGGAGAAGATTTTATACAAAATTTTGAAGAGCAATCATTTCAACAACCTAAAATGCAATTTGATTTTGATGATGCTGAATTAAGAAATTTAAGTAGCTTGTATGAAGCAGATAAAATAGTTTTAGGTGCAACTGATGTTGCTGGTGTTAATCCACAAGCGCAAGCATTAGAAGCTTCTGGATACATAGGAAATAAATCATATTTAAAATATAATGCAAATAAAAAAGAATATATTGTTCCAGGTGTTAAAACTTATTATGAACCACGTAGTAGCAATTTTGCCAAAAAAACAACAACTACAATTTCTGGAAATATTGAAACAATAGAGAACAGTATTGAAAAATTACAAGAAGAAAAAAATCAAATTAATCTAAATTTAGAACAAGCTTTAGAAGCTGAATTAGACGAAACAAGAGATGCGATAATACAAATGAACGCAGATAGAAAATTAGTTCGCATAAATACAGTTTTAAATATTTTAGAAGATAAAAAAGATAATCAGGAAAGCGAATTTGAAAGAATTAATACACTTTTCCCTGAGAAAGAATAAATAGTTATTCATATATGAATGGACAAAATAAAGAAAATATATTAGACGCATTGTCTAGTGTTCTAGAAGAAAAGCAAGGTCAAGTTAATCAAAACACACAAAGCGACCTATTTGACTTAAGCACAGCAATAGATTTATCCCCCGAAGAAGCTGTATATAATGATGTAGGTAAAAGTTTGTTTGAAGCTGTAACTGCAGGTCCAACTGCAGCAGTAAAAACTCTTACTTTTGATTTTCTAGATTTAGAAAAAATGGGTGTTGTAGATAAACCAAAAACAAAACTTGGTCAAGCATCTGAATCTATAGGTACTATGGGAGGTTATTTATTAGGTTATAAAAAAATATTACAAGGAGGTAAAATTGTTGTAGGCGGTATTGGTAAACAAGCTGCAAAAGGAACAAAATTAGGCAATACAATTAGACAAGCAGATGTTCAAAGAGAAGGAATAAATAAAGCCTTAAAAGGAGTTAGAATAACTAGAGATGGTAAAAAAGTATCTAGAGCTGATTTTATTAAAGATGTTGTAGACCCTGAACTTTTAAATCCTATTAAAAACTTTTCTCATTTAGCTCAAATATTTAGGTCTTCTAAAAAAATGGATGCTAATATTTTTGATGATATTATGCGCACAAGAGCTGGAGAGTTTTTAGTTAAAGCTGGTAAACAACGTGGATATACTATTGGAGCAGGTACAAAAATTATTGGGGGTAAACCAAGAAACGAAGTAGTTGATAGAATTACTAGAATTGCTAGCGATAATTGGAAAAACATAGGAGGTAGACCTATTAACACTCTTCCAGATTTAATAAGTTCATCGCTTCCTGGAAGTGGTAGATTTAACGCTTTAGCAGGACATATGGTAGAAGATATGTTAGCTTATGGTGTAGTAGAGGGAGGATTTGTTGCTTCTAGACATATAAGAGGAGAAGAACAATTGCAAACTCCACAACAATTCTTTACAGAAATGATGGGATTTGGTGCATTAGCAGGTGCTTTAAGATTTATTCCTGGTGGAGCTCCTCAAGGTTCTCTTAGATTATGGAAAAAACAAGATAGAGATAATTTAAAATTATTATTTGGTGGAACTAAAAAATTCATGAATAATGTTAAAATAAACGGTAAAAAAAGTCAAAATAATAGAGAAGACGTTTTAAATGGATTTAGTTATTTTAGGAGAATGAGACATCCAGTAGTTGAAAGTTCTTTTAATACTAGTATATATAGTAAAAAAAATGAAGGTTTAAGAAAAATGTTAAAAGGCGATTTAACAATGGATAATCTTAGAAAAATTACACAGAAAGGAACTCCAGAAGAAAAAGAAGCCGCTGCATTATTAATGAAAAGAGCTATGAATGAACTTGGTCAAGATATTGCTACAACACATAGAAAACAATTTTTAGAGTTTATTAAAACAGATTGGTGGCAAACTAAACCAAGACAATTAACTGGGGCTCTTTTATTAGGTGGAGCTCAACAATTTATGACTGGTCAAGCTTCCGAAGTAACTCCTGATAATGTTTTGGGAGGTATGTTAGGATATTTTATGTTTAAAAGAGGACATAAACTACAATACAAAGGAAAAGGAGCAGAAGCTGATACTTGGATAACAGGAGGTAGTGGTTGGAATAGAGCTTTAGGTGATGAGCAAATATATTTAAAAGAAATGGTTAATTTCAGTGAAGCAATGCAATTTAGAACAGACCACGAATTATGGATGCCTATTAGAGCCAAAGTAATGCAAAGCGATGTTTCAGGTGCAAGTGCAAGTGAAATGTTAAAAATGGCACAATTAGACATACAAAGTCCTAAATATATGGAAGCTGATGCTTTAATAAATACTTCTTACAAACCTAAAAAAGGTGAAAAACAAGGAAAGTTATTATTTGTAACAAAAAATAGAAATATACAATCTAAAGATATTTCCAAAAAAGAAAGAGAAGAGTTAAACGCTTTAGGAACAGATAGAGTAGAAGGAATACGTAAAAGCTATGATGCTTTTGTTGAATACTTTGACAATCCTAGTTATTTACCTCAAAAAAATAGAGGATTTAAACCATTTGATTCTTTAAATAAAAAAGAAGTTTTAGAGTTTGAATCTAGAATTAAATCTATGGGAGCTAGAATTGGATATTCTAGTGATATTCAAATACTTGCTGGTAGAATTATTAAACCTACATTTGAAAAATCTGTAAGTGATTTAAGTAACGAATTAGTAGATTTATATAGTCAAGCACAAAAATCTGGAATGGTTGGAATAGAGTTTCCTACTAGACCTATTATAGAGCCAGATGCAATTACAGGTAAAAATGTTTATACTTTTCCTAGGTTAATTCAAGGAAACATACAATGGAAAAAAGCAGAATATGCAAATATGTTTGAAGAAATAACTGGTATGGTAAAGTATGCAGAAGAATTTTCTAAAGGAACAGTTAAATACTCAGGTAAAGAAATTAAAGTTAATGAAGGAGATATAGACCAAGATGTATTTTTTAGTACTATGATGGGTATAAAAAGAGGATTTACTAATAATTATAAAGCTTCGCAATTTTCAGATGAAGGAATAGATAGACCTGTCACATTTTCTACTACTGATTGGGTTTTTCAACAAAGTAGAACAATGAAAACTATATTTGACGCAGAAGATATAGTAGAATTTGTTCCAAAAGTTTTAGATTCACAAGCTGGATTAGATGCTAGTTCTTTGCCTTTAATAAGAAAACAATTACAAGATGTTTTTCAGGAAAACGATGCATGGAGATATCGTGCTGAACATTTTAATTTAACTGGCTTAAATAAAAAAAATAAAGCATTTATAGAAACTATAGCTCCTATGTTAAGAAGCCAAGGAAACGACTCTATAAGTTTCAAGGGTAATGAGAAAAAATTAAAAGATTCAGATGTTACTCCTTTACGAAATTCATTTATTTCTTCTGGTTATGTAAGATTTAAAAATGATGAAGTTTCTCCTGTGTTTAATGATGTAGTAGATGATTTAATGTGGAAAGAAGATTTTTTAAGTAGACGTAAAATAGATGAAAATGGAGATTTAACAACTTACGATAATCGTGATAGGGAAATTATAACTATTTTTGAAGAAGCTAATATTTTAACTAATAGACGTAGTACTTCAGTTCCAGCAGAAATAGTAGCTGTACGAAGTTTAAATACTAACGAAATTCAAAAAGCTGATTCATTTGTAAAATATATAGACGAATATGTTCAAAACCCGCAAGACGCACAAATACATAACGATATGCACAAAGCATTGCAAAAAGTACATAATGATTTAGACCCTAAACAAATTGATGAATTACATTTATCGTTAATAAAAGATATACAAACATATATAGAACCTTATATGTATAGATTTGACGAAAAGCTACAATCTAACGTAGGTCATTTAAGACCAAGTACTGAAAAATATTTAATTTTTGACGCAGATATTATTCGTGACATGAGAAATAAAATTGAAGCTGTAAAAGTAGCAGATATGAATTACAATCTTACTACATTTGCAGAAAGTGTTGCTGAAATGAAACAATCTACTATTGCACAAGAATCACAATTAGCATCTTTAGTGTATAAATCATTAAAAGAAAATTCTCCAAGACTAGATAGTTATTATACTTTATTAATGAATCATGGATACATGAATAACAAAACAAGACAATTAAAAAGACCTCCAAAAAATGATAAAAAATATAATGCTTACTATAATGATTTACGAGATTTGTTAAATCAAGAAAGTAAAAAATCTTGGGGAGATGTAAATCAAGAATGGATAGACAAAACTGAAAAAATACTAGATGCTGATGCTAACAATCTATCAGAAGTTAATAATTTAGCTATTACTTTACCAAAATTTATAAGTAAATATGGAACTGATTTAAAAAACAATTCAGATAATCCTTTGTTTCAAGAACAGTCACAATATCCTAACAATTTATTAAAACAATTACAAGAATATCATAGTATTGCAGACATACAATCTGGAAAATTAAAAGGACTTTTAGGCTGGAATGGAGATACAGCTAAATTTTTAAAAGATTTAAGAAAAGAAACTATTAAAACAAACAAAGATGTTGATGTAGATGTTTTAGACCAAGAATTAATTAGTATTGGAGCTACATTAAATAATAAAACTCAAATGAGATTATTAACTTTTGACCAAGAAGCAAGACCAAATCAATTTGAATACGTTACAATGGAACAAAATCTATTATTAGATTCCTTAGAAGACATATTTAAAGTTAACGGATTGCAAGATTCTGTTTTTATGATTAATAATAGTGGGTTTGCTAGAAATAGTTATAGACCAATGAACTCATTTAAAGATGAAGTTTTTATGTCAAATGCTTTAAGAAAAATGACAAGCGATGGATATGCTCAAGTTAATAATAAACTTATAAGAAATAAACAATTAGACGACCCTGTTGATGTTATTACTGGAGCTATAATACCTATAAGGCTTAATAGAAATACTGTTATAGGTATAAAAATGGATGATAGCGTAATGCGTGAAATTGCTAATAATTATGTAGATTGGAGAAAAGCTAACAAATTAGCATATGACGCAATAGAAGGAATAATTTTTGATGAAGTAACTCAAGATTATAAAACTGATTTTAATAAAAACGCTGAAGAAACTGCAAACAAATTAACAAAATGGATGCAAGATTTAATTTTTGGTAAACCAGTAGAACAAGGAGGAATAGGATATAAGACATGGCAAAAAATAGATTCAGTTCCTTCTAAAGACCAATATAAAGGATTAAAATATTTTAAATTGCATGACAATAAAAGTGCCAAAGTAATTAAATCAGTAGACTTGAAAACTATGATTAAATACATAGATGGAAGAACAATTAAAAATCCTAAATTATTGGAAATGAAAAAAACAATGCAAGGTATATTAAATAATGAATATAATATAGTATACTATACAGATGAAAGTGTTAATAAAGCAACTAAATCTAAAACTGGAGGAGTTCAAGATATATTTAGTTCTCATACAACAGCAAAAACTAATTTTGACAATGAATTTAAATCAATTACTGGTAAAGAATTTGATGATTTAGATAGTAAAGATATACAAAAGTTCAACAAAGTTCAACGAAGAGCTTATGATGCGATTAAAGAAGATTTAGGTCAAAAAGATACATCTATCGTAGATGGAGCAACGTTTCAACCAAAAGAACTAGCAGAATTACAAGCTATGTTAAGTGGTAGAACATTAAATGAATTAGATGAAGTTTCAGGAAATAAGCTTATAGGACAAAAAGCAGATAGTAAAGGTGAGTTAGTTCCTATTAAAACAGCTAAACTGCCTAATATAGCTTCTAAACATTTACCAGACGAATTAACTAGCGCAGATAATAGTAAAACAATTTTTGTAAATACTAGTTCCGCTAAAGCTATAGGTAATTATAGTGATGAATTTTATAATAAAGTATTAGAAGTTAATAGTTTTAATGATTTTATAGGCATAGATGATTTCCATAAAAATCCTTACACAATAGAAGATTTTAAATTGTTAAGCACAAAAGGTAAAAAAGAAGGTAAAATGGTTCCTAATTTTACTGGTTATTTTTATAAAATGCCTAATCACGTAAATGTAATGAATGATTTTATAGAATATAATATGACTCAAAATGTTAGAAACAATAACGCTATTATTAAACAAGCGTTTTCTAGTTCTGATAGAATGCAAGCAAAAGAATTGTTTTTTGAATTAACTTTAGCACAAAGTAGAATAAAAAGCGCTGAATTAAATGATGTAGATACACAAGCTGGAGTTTTATTAAAATTAGCTCAACATGGTATTGACCCAATAATGTTTAGAAATCAATTTTTTAATATGTTTGATAAAAAATATATGTTTGATGATAAATTAAAATTTTCTAATGATGCTGTTATTCATCCTGATATGACAGGAAGTTTAAAATCTACAATAGCAGATAAACAAGGAGTTATTACTTATGGAGAAAGTTTAGAATCTTGGGTAACTCGCAATAAAACTATAGAACAACAAAATATGGCTTTTATTATGAGAGATGCAGGCGGTTTAGATACTTTAGTTCATTATGAAGATTTACGATTAATGAGTAAAAAAGATTTACAAACTGCATTTAAACTTACTAGCAAAGAATCTGCAAAATTAAAAGACATGTTTAATCAAAAATTTGACACAATGGGACAATTGTATGATTATATATCTCCAAAAGGTAAAGCAGGTTTTGGAATAAAAAATATGCAAATAGCTTCTATAGATTTTAGAAATCCAATTTCTAAAATGAATAGTATTATTGTTACTGGTATAAAAGATTTTGGTGGAAAAAATGAAAAAAATAAAAAAGTAATGGGTGCGTTAGATGTTATAAATCATTTAAAAGGAGACTATGACATAGACAACGTAATTAGTATTTATGCGCAACCTAAATCAGTTTGGTATGGATTTAACGATTTAATGGGTCAACATATATATACTCCAGAAAGCAATAATGCAAAAAATAATTTTGATAAATTTGAATTAAAAAATAGACAAAGTCTTCAAAAATTAATAAGCAATGAAAGAGTTGGAGACCAGGTAAAAGGTACAGCAATGAACTTACCTTCACAAATTAGCTGGTTAGTACAACCTAAAACACGTATGCCTCATGGAGAAACAGTACAAGGTTTAGTAATAAAAACAGGTGTAGGTAGATATGTAAAAATTAAAGATAACTTTTCAGATTTAAAGAATACAGATATTGAAGCTAAAATAGATGAGTTCAATCAAGATGCTTTAGATGCAGAAACTGGTGGTTACAATGTTCAAAAATTAACTAAAGATAAAATGTTAAATAGAATTTTTACAGACCAAGACGGAATTTTAGAAGTCATTGTGTATAAAGATGGAAACCAAATAAAACAAAATATTCAAGGAGATACATTAAGAGATATGGATAAATTTGTTTTTTATGAGTATTTAAAAATAAGAGATAATTTATTGCTTAATTCTGGAGGTAATTGGAGTTCTGGAGAAAAGAAAACAGCTGTAGCGACTGATGAAGTTCGTGCTTGGGGTGAATATAGTCAAAAAATGAAAAATCCAGCTGATGCTATTAAGAAAAAAATAAGATATATGTTTGCTGATGAAAATGGAAAATTAGACCCTGAAGTACAAAAGGTTATAGAGAATTTGAATTTTAATGGACATAATATGGATGTACACCCTGCATTAAAATTGTCAACACTTAAAAACCAAACAGATGCAATAAAAGCTACAGCTTTAGAAAATGTATTGCCGTTAGACTATAAACTAGCAGTTAAACACGAAGCTTATCATAAAAATGTAGAATACGGAGCAATATCTTCAGCAGATAGACTTATATATGATGCTGGTTATACTACTTGGGTAGAAGATGTTATTGTTGGAAAAAGCGATGTTATAAAAGATGATTGGTTTAGTAATCAAAAATTTGAAGAACAAAATCAAGCAATTCAAGAATTAAGAAATAAGTTAAATAGTTTAAGAGAACAAAGAAATGAATTTTTAAATATTAATAAATTTGATAGAAACGATATTGACAACAAGCAAATAAAATATTTTGATAATGCAATAGATAATGTTAGTAATTTTATTAAAAAACAAAGCAAAACATTAAAAGAAATGTCTCTTGATAAAAAACTACAACAACAAGATGTAGATTCTATAAAAAATTACATTAGAAGTAAAATTCAATATGAAAATCAAAAAAATAAAATAGAAATGACAAGCGAAGAGTTAGATGGTAGAGTTCAAGAAGAATTTAAGAAATCTATTTATGAAAATGCTAGACAAGAAAGAACAATATTTACTTTAGCTGTTCAAAATTTTAGTGGAAGTTCTTTAGATGCTATAAATGGTAGAGGAGGAAAATTAAGCGACAATGTTAAAAAAGACATTGAAGATTTTAGAAAAGATTATAATAGAGATTTTATTGCGGTTACTAACAAAGGTAATGAAAATTATGCGCCTCAAGATTTTAATATGTTAGCTTTTAATTACGAAGGAAGATTGTTAAGATTGATACAAGAAAATGGATTAAAAGGAGTTCAAGTAGATGCAGTTTTACATAATATTATGGCTCCTAGTTTACAAAAAAATAAATATTCAGTTTATAATGGAATATATAGTCCTGTATCTGATAATAAAGGATTTACAACAAGAATGATGTTAGCTTTAAGATTTAATGCAAAAGCAAGAGTAGAAAGTTTAAATGAACAAGTTATGTCTGATATGTTTTTTAAAGACTTTGCAGAAGTTTCTAATAAATCTATTGAAACATTAATTGGCTCTACAAATTTAGAATATATATCTCCTCACATGAGAAGTGAAGCAAGACCAATTATGGTTAAAACATTTATGCCTAATCAACATAGTAAAGATTTGCTAGATATTATGTCTCCATTTAAAAAAGCTATAGAACAAAGCAATTTAAGTCAATTAAGTTTTTATGAAAGATTTTATTTTGCTAGAAATAGCGGTTTAGAAGCGGCAATGTTAAATTCTAATGATTCGTATGGAGGTTATGTTAGAATGTACAACGAACTTACAGGAAAAGATGTTCTTGTAGATGGTATGCCAGGATTTAAAACTGCATTAGATGAAGGTTCTCGTTCAGGTAGAACAATAGATGGTAATAGAATTAATCCTTTATTAAATGTAGGACCAAATCCAAACACAAAACCTCCAAAAACTTGGGCAAGTAAAGGCAATCATTCAGAAATGAGAAAATTTAAAAAAGAACGAGCTAAAATGATTTGTAATAAAACAAAAGGAATGAAATAATGGCAAGACGAAAAGGACAAGGTAGAACTCTTGTGCAAAAACTGTGTTCACCATTTAGTAGAAATGCTAGAGAAAATGCTGATATTGACAGAAGAATATTATCAGACGATAAATATTGGAAACAATGGACTGAACACCCTGTTATAAAATTATTTCCAAAAGCTCAACAAACAGATATGTATGATGCTTTACAAATTAGAGCTGCAAGAGGACAAGAAAATATACCTGATACGGAATTTTTAACTGTAGAACAATATAGAGTTCAAGGTCATATACAAAAAGACTTTTTAAAGAAATTAGAAAAACAACCAAATAATGCAGAAAGATTGTTTTATATTAAATCTGAATTATTTAAAACAAGTCCTATTCACGATAAAGAATTTGGAAAAATACTAGATGCAAATGATATGTTTAATGCTAAAATTTTAAAAGACAATAAAAAATTAGGAAATGTTATAGATTTATTAAAAATAGCTTCAGAATACGAAGGAAGCGTTCTTCAATCAACAAAAGAATTTCTTGTTGGCTCAAAAACGCCTCAAGAAAAATTATTAACTAATTTAAATAGACGTTTAATTAGAATAGCTAAAGGGCAAGAAAAATTTAATGGAGCAACTGGAGAAAACGCAGCTAGAGAATTTTATTTAAAGGGTGATGTAAATGGAAAAATGACAGAACCTGCATTAGATGTTGATGGTAAAATGGTTCACAAAGATTCTTTAGATTATTTAACTAAAAAAGGTGAATTAAAAGTTTTTAGAGATTTTTCCAGAATAATTACAGCTACTAAATCTGAACGTGCAAAATTGTTTAATAACGAAAAAATAAAAGCTGAAACAAAAGAAGCTGCAAAAACTTGGTTAAATGATGTAGCTCATTCTACAAACGCAGAAATGTTAAAAGGTATAAAAAAGTTTGGAAATTTATTAAAAAATTCAAAAGCAAAAGCTATAAAAAATCATCCAAATTATGAAAAACTAGTAAATAATATAGATAATATTAAAAGAAATATAGAAGCTCAAGAAAAAGGAAACGAAAGTTCTTTGCTTCCCGTTTTGACTTTAGATGTTTTTCCTACCATTGAAGGTAATTTGCAAAAAATATTTACAGCAAAAAGTGATAAAGAAATGAATATGGGGTTTGATGGTCTTATTGCTATAGACGATATACTAAAAAACAATATGTATACAGCTAAAAAAATTAAAGACGATGCAAACCAAGATGTTATGATGGATTATAATATTTTTCCTTTATTAGATTCATATAGTCGTAATTCTGCTAAATTTTTACATAGCATGAGAATGACTGAATCTTACTTTAAAGTATTAAATAAAACAGAAGAAATGGCTCGTAAATATGGAAATAATCCAGAATATACAAATTTTCATAACGCTATGGATGTGCAAAACGCTATGATGCATAAATTGTTTCAAAAAACTACTGGTTTTTCAAATAATCCTTTGGCTGATAAATTAACTAGAATTTCTACTGGATTGCAATTTTTTAGTAAAATGGGTTGGAATTTTAAATCTGTAGGTAAAAATGCTACACAAAGATATTTTAATCATATTTATTATGGAATTTCTGGTGTAAAATCTTTACGAAAAATACTAGAAGACGATGAAACTATAAGAATACGTGCTGATATAGGTCTTGATAAAAGTGGTTTAAAAAGGGCTGATATTAAAGAAACTTATTCTGATGTTAATTTACCAGTACAACAAGCTGCTGACGGAACTTATAGTATTGCATATACTGAAAATTATTTAGATAGTATAGATGAATTTGTTGGAAGAGCTGTAGAAAGAAGTGGTAGATTACTTCAAAAAGTAGAAAATGATATTAATAGAAAATATACTTACGAACTATCTTTTGCAAAAGAATGGACAAATCAAAATAGAAATTTGTTAATGCATCAAAGAAAATTTGAATATAGCTTAAAAAAGAGCAAAAAAGAAATTGAAGAAATGAAAAATAATACTGAGGGAGATAGCGCTGTTGACCCTATTACAGGCGTAAAAAGTAATGAATATGAAGTTGCTTTTAAAAACTATAGACAAAAAAATGCTGAAATATTTGCTAAAAATATAACAAAATTTTTACATTACGATTATAGTACAGCTCAAAAATCTTTTGCACAAACAAGTAAAAGAGGTTCTCTTATTTTACAGTTTAAACATTATTTATTATCTAACGCTGTTATGCAGAAAAAAATGATAGAAGAAGGACTAGGAGATATAAGGTCTGGACAAATTAATACTAATGCTGTAGGTAGAGCAGTTAGAATGTCTTCTTATACTATGATAATAGAAGCTATAACAGATATTGGAAATTGGCAATTGGGTAACTTTTTTGAAAACGCAGCTTATAATGAAATTAAAAAATTCTATGATTTAATGACAGTAGAAGATGACGAAGAAAGAGATAGAATATTTTATAATAGAGGTATTTTTGCAGGAAATATGGGTCCTACATTTGGAATGATATTAGATGTAGGAGAAATGTTGGGTGTATTTGATATGTTTGTAAAAGATGGAACTTTTGCTTCTTACATGCTAGGTAGAGAAAACGCAGCTAAAGAAGATGGCGATGTAACTATGGCTGAAAAAATAACAAAAATTGGAAATGTTCAAGCACATAGAACTATATGGAAAAGTGGACCTAGATTTTTTGAAGCATTAGCTTCTGGTAGAAATCCTTTTATTCCATTTTTAGAAACAGAAACGGGCATATATCCAGCAAGACGTGAATTAACAGAAAGACCTATAGCAAGCGCAATTTTAAACACGTTAGGACTATACCCGAAATCTGCTTTAGAAAAGAAAACGGCTAATCTTAATACAGATGAGGCGATATTACAATCTTTGAATTATATGGAAGGTAGAAATTAAACTTCTGCTAAACTTTCTAAAGTATATTCTTTAGGACATCCAAATTCGTCAAGTAATTCTTGTAAACCTGGTAATCCATTGTCGTCAAATTTGATAAGTTTGTTTTGCAATAGGGCTATTTCATATTCTATCTCCATACGTTTATCTAATATTTTCTTTCTAGTTTCTTTATTTTTGCATTCTTCTTTTATTTTATTTTCTAATGTCATTTTTCCTCCGTTAATGCGTACATTCCAATACAGATTGCGTCTGCATTTTTTAATGTAACTTTGTGATTATTTCCTGCCCAATCTTGAGCAACTTTCTTAAAATATCTTTTTCGTTCTGTATAATCTTTTGGTATCTCTCCTCCAATGAACTGTTGCCATACTTTAGGCAATACATCTACTCTCTGCAATCCTAATGACGCTATAATACCTAGCCAAACGCCATAATTTTCTCCAAAAGTAAAAGCACCTCTTTCATAAGGTCTAGCCCAAACTCTTTCTATATATACTTTAGGTTTTTTACGAGCTATAGCGTTTTTTATTATTTTTACCATATCTTCAGGTTCCCTGGAAGTAGGACAATTGGTAGTGAATTGGAGGTTCGTTGAGTCAAAGAAAGCAACTGCCCCACTCCATCCAGGGTCTATAGTTATAATTTTCATTTATTCATCATTCTAATTGCTTCATTTCGGTCAAAGTATACACTACACTTGTCTCCATTAAAGCCCATATTATATGAACCTAATTGCCCATATCTAGCTTTTTGACATATTACTTCAATTTCATATTTATCATTGTCTCTATTATCTACCGCATAAGGATAGTATACAAAGAACGCCGCTTCAGCAGTTTGTTCAATCACACCACTTTCCGCAAAGTCTGATAACTTTGGTCTAGGGTCTAATCTTCTTTCAATTTCTCTATTTAATTGAGATACTAATATAGCACTACATTTAAGTTTCTTACAAATCCATTTGTAATCAAGCATAATGTCTTCTATTTCAAACCTTCTGTCCTTACTATTTCCATCTGTACGAATAAGTTGGATATAATCATCAAGGACTACATCTGGTTTTTCTTTACTTATCTCTTTCATAGCATCTGCAAGTGTTTTACAATCATCTAACATAATTAAGTTTTTGTATTTTTCACCAAGTTCTTCTTTCTTTAAATTAATTTCAGTTATTTCTTTACTAATATCAGAAGCTTTCCTAATACGTTCGTAACTAAATTGCTGAAACTCCATTACTAAAATCTTTTTCATCATTTCAACATTAGTCATCTCACGATTAAATAGCATAACTTTTTTACCTTGTTCAAGTAATCGTTTAACAATATTAATAATCATAGTAGTTTTACCATGTCCTGGTCTACCACCTACAACTGTAATTTCGCCTCTTGTCATACCACCTGCTGCACTATCTAACTGTTCAATACCAAAGGGTATTAAGTTTGTGCCTTCTTTTAATGCTTTAACTGTATTGTCTAATATATCTTTAGTTTCTACAATTTTACTTGGAGCAATATCTTTTAAGTCTTGTATAATCTTTTCATGTTGATGTAAGACTTCTACAATATCATCCGTATTTTGTAAAGTTAAGTTATATAATATTTGGGAACTTTTTACCGCTTTACGTTGTATAAACTTATACCAAATGTTCTTAGCGTAAGTTTCAGCGTTCGCAGTAGTAGGAACTCCATCAGCTAATCCAGTTAAATAATAAGTAGTTAAAGTATGGTCTTTTACATTATCCTTTAAATCTCCAAATACTGTAACAGTATCTATTGGCACATTGTTTTTATACAGCCTATGAAATGATTTCCACAACTCTTGATGTTTTGTAGTATAGAATGCTTTAGATTCTTTTATAACTGATTTAGCTTTTTCAAAGATTTCATCGCCTTCTAGTAAAATACTACCTAATAAAGCTATTTCTGCTTCTTCATTCTTGGGCATAGGTTCCAGTCCATTTGTCTGCTTAAGGTCTTTTTTGTCTGTAAGCTCTTTCATTACACCTCCGATTCTGTAAATAAACTAATTTGTTTTTCTTTTGGAATATAGTTTGTAATAACTAATTCATTTTTCTTTTCATCACTATGTAATTGACCAGCATATTTAATTGGTATTACATCTATAAAGTAAAACCTATACATTTGCCATATTTCAGGTCTATCATCATAAGACACCATAAACTTTCCCCCGCTTGCATCAATTTCATCGCAAACTTCTTTTAAGCTCAAATGGTCATCTTCTGTAAATGAATGTATATAGTAATCATTTCTATCTGTAGCTGCAAAGTAAGGAGGGTCTAAATACCACATATCTCCTTCTTTTGGCTCATACTTTTCAATTAACTTTCTAAAATCCATGTTTTCAATAAACACATTATTTAGTTTTTGTCTACTTGGTTCTAAATCAGCCAGAATATTATCATTCCATTTTGCATCTTTAGATAAAGGCAAATGTGGATTCTTGTTAAAAGCAGTTTTTAGTACAAAAAAGTACATTGCCGCTCTTTTATAATCTGGTATATCTACTTTTGATTTACTATGTATTAGTTTCCTATAGTCTTCGTGAAGAGTTCTAGACAATAGTATGTGTTTACAATAATGTCTAAACTTGTCGAAATCCTCCGCTACTGAAATATACAAATTTATTATATCATTATGCAAATCATTTAATATATTTATTTGTGCTTTTTCTTTTCTGAAAAACATACTTCCCCCGCCAAGAAATACTTCAATATAACGTTTATGGCTATAAAACTTAGGAACAAGTTTTCTGGATAAATTATATTTGCCTCCATAGTAAGGGAATATAGTTGGACAATCATTCTTCATTTTTCTTTCTTCCAATACCGTATGTTTTCCAAAATACTATATCATGTGCTGAATCATAATATTCAAACACAAATTTATCTATAACACCACCAGCATAATCTGGATGAAACTTTTTCTTTATAGCCATATCAGCCATCATTTGATAATGTATAGCTGTATAAAACATTCTTTCATCGTGATTATCAGCTGTAGTCCACCAAGGGTATTCTCCGTATGATAAATCTAATAGTTCTTCAAATGTATATTTTTTAACCATCTTTAACTCCATTTAATTTTTCCCACATTTCTCTATATGATGAATTGCTTTCTACGCCTACTGGTAAACAAGAAACACATAGTCCTTCTTTTTTAAACTTTTCTCTACGTTCATCGCTCATACCAGTATGTAATGCACCTGGACCATTACCTTCATCATCCATTCCTAAAAAGAATACGTCACCTTTGTCTGTAGAAAATACTAAACCAGTACCTTCTTCTGGATAATCTTTATCCCATTCTTGCCACCATACATTTTCAATAGTTCTACCTTGAAGCAATCTTCTAGCTGAATCGTACCACATTTTAGTTCTTTTATATTTTTTTTCTAAAGTTTCTTTCACTTAACCCTCCATATATTTAGTTCTTAAATGGTCATTACGTTCGTGATTTAGATTGTCTATATTTTCCTCTATTTCACCTAACCTTGACATAAATTCATCTGTTATACCTTCTCTATCAAGATAATATCCTGTTTCTTCATCAAAAGAATAGTATACATCTACACTAATAGTGTCATCTATCTGTTTTTCTTTTTCCATAATCCCTCTTTCTTCTTATTGAGCTTATATTATTATAATACATATATTCAAATCCAAGCTCATCTAGTTTATCTATTAACTTTGCTATTTTTTCTTGCAAATCAAATGCTTTTTCAGCGTCACTCATCTCTATGCTCCTTCAATTTATCATCAACTTTTTTCATCTTTTGGTAAAGTTTTTGATATTTATTAGTATGGAAGATTATATTATTTCTGTTCAAGTGTCCTTCGTGTTTAATACTCCACGTAGTATCTTCACTTGGTTGCACAGGAATATCTACATTGTCTTTAAAGTCTTCTGCTTCTCTCAACTTGTAGTTATCCATTTTTTCTATTTCTAATTTCTTAAAATATCCCATTACATTCTACTCCCATCCATTATTTTATCATATTTATCTTTATTGCCTCCGCATTCTTCAATAATCTTTTCTTTAAATTCAAAGTATGTTATTGGTTCTGTTTCTTCTTCACAGCTTTCACACCAATAAGTACCATCTATAAAATCTATCATTGTTTCTGTATTGATGTTAACCCATGCACTTTGAGATACTTCTTCTGTACCGCAATAATCGCATACCCACATATCATCCATATCTATTTTTGATTTTCTTTCAGACATCGTTCCTCCTTAACTCTAAACTGTTCAATCCATTGGTCTTTAAACTTTTCAACTTGTTGAGTACTACAAAAAACCCACCAAGCTCTACCATGTTCTTTTGCAAACTTTTCAGTTAATGCTTCATGTTCTTCTGTATAAGCATAGATTGTCTTAAATTTTTTAAGTCTTTCTTCAAAACTGCTTTCACATTTTAAGGGATTGTTGTTTTTATCATGTAAACTTAAACTCATATTTTCTCCTATAATGTTATAGGAGTAGCTAGTTTCGGCTTCTATAGACTTTAAGTAAGACTCACCTTCTGTTGCTACTCCTAATGTTTTGGCTGTGTTATTACGTAACCATTTAACTATCACTCCGATAGCACCATATAGAAAGATTCGCTTCAAATATGAGCTCAAACTCTGTCCCCAACCGATTATATTAAAGGTATCGCCCTAGGGTTCGGTCCGTCATTGAGTTTTACGATATGAGTTTTCTCCATATCAACTTTCTAATTCTTTAGGCGGCTTATAAACTCTAGAGTCTACTGGCTAATCCATCACCACCCAAAAGGTAACCATAACAAGACATTTCACATGTTAGTAAGTTGTTACCTTTAATTACTAGCAAGAGAATAGACTTTGTAGAAAGGGTCATGCTACGCTCTCTATATGACTTCTGTACAGTAGCCAGTCTCTATCAAGTGGTCTAATCTCAGGGACCTTTATTAAGAAGCTATCTTATTCTCAGGAACCTACGCTCTTGCTAATCTTGTTATTGTTGGATAAATCTGATTCTCCATAATATGAATAGATTCTCTATCTCTATGCGCAACGTGTGTTGCTACATAAGTACAAGCATTCAATAAATCCCAATATGTTTTCATATTATTATTTAAACAATATCTTGTAAAGTCTTCCATATATTGTTGTGGAATCAGTTTAGCCATATCAACTAAATGTTTACCTCTTAACTTAGTCTTTGTTAGTCTTGGAAATTCTGTTTCAAACATTTGAACTAACATAGCAACTGTATCAGTAATAGTACTATCTATTTGGTTAATACTAGTATTATTATTTTTATGTACAGCTTTCTTTTTTGTTAAGACATTACCAATTGTCAATCCATTTAAACATACAAGCCTAAATGCACCACCCATAACATTAACAGATGTGCTACCATCGTAACTATTTGCTACTATTAATTGTGGATTTATTAAATCACCTTTTTCAACTTTTACTTCAGTTTTAGGAAAATTCCATTTCCAAATAGCTTTTGAACCATTAGAAAATGTTCTAGCTTCTGATAACTCAGCACCAGAACCTTTTAATACTTTTTGAACTTTACTAACAACTGATTTGTTGTCAACTACTTTGTATTCATCAGTCATACAAGACAATACATCTCCTGTATCTTCTCTTATTATGAATTTATGACCTGTTCCAGACACTAAAGTTCTTTTCTTACCTTCAGCTTTCATAAATGTTGCTGGAACTTCTTTAACTGGAAATAGAGTCTCCTCCATTGCTACTATAGACATTCTTATACTCTCCTCTTTCTACTTTAACTTTTTTTGGTGTTCTACCAAACTTTCTTATTTCATTTTCTAACATTTTTTCTTCATTCTGATATCCAGATATAATCATTTTCTGTAAATAAGCAAATCCTTTACCTTGGTATACGTGTTCATCCATATTATATTGATGAATTATTCTTTCTACAGTTTTATCAGGTATCTTAGATATTGCTTGCAAAAAGTAAAATGTTTTTTGATTGTTTTTATCGGAATTTATATTTTCACGAATTAACTTTATAACTCGTTTCAACCTTCTTTGACAAATTGTATTGCTTCCTCTTTCTTCTAAAAGCGAAATGATACGCTTTGTTGGATTGTATTTTCTTCCCGTTTCGTGTCCACATGCTTCGCATTTCATTGTTCCTCCACAAGTGTACCAGCTGACCAAGTATGTTTACCTTTATAATAACTTTCGTTTTCATTATAATGTTCAATATTTGGTAAACTATAAACCATAACCTCTGCATTAATACCAATACTCAATAATACACCTTCTGTACCATTTTTATTAAATCTTGCACCTGGTTTTAATGTTCTCAATTTAACTTTTTTACCCAATTGTAACCTCTCTACTCTCAATTAGTTTTTTAGTTCTTCTTTTAGCTGCTACATTTTCCATTATACCTTCAAAATCTCCTTGCAATCTAGCTAAAGGTTCTTTCATAGTACCGTTTAATGTAGTGTTTCTTAGTGTTTCAATCATAAGATTCAGTTCACTATCTGTTATTTTTAATGTTATTACTGCTTCGTTCATTGCGTATTTCCTTCGCCCATTCATTATGCACAATATCATCTATAATGTCTTTATCGCTAGAACCAATATCTAAATTATCTTTAATTTTTTCTATTATTCTATTCCAGACAACGTTGACACGCAACAATTCTTGTGCTTGTTTTAATTTATCCAAGATTCCTCCTTATATATGCGGACTTAGTAGCCAACCTTTCTACGTTGATTTTCCATGGAATATCCTGGACCACAACATAAAACAAGTCCGCACATAATATACGATTTTATGATTAGAAAACAAAGAGAAATAGTAAACCCACGTATGTTTATTTTACTGTTTGTTGTATATATACATTGTGGAGTTGCGCTATATACGTTGATAAGCTTTCTCTTTATCTTCTAATTTTTTGAGGATTAGCTATCCCATCGACTCTATATAGCTTTGTTGCAAATGGAATCCTCAAATCTATAAGCTGAGTGCCTACTTTATGAACCTAGTAGATAACCGATAGTTAAACTAGGTGAGGCACCGCCGCTTGGTAATGCCATTCTATCCTAAAATGGCAAGTCATCAACATCTACTTCTTCTTCAGATAATCTATCACCGTCATCCCATTTGTGAACATTAGTCACTTTAAGAGAGGTTCTTTCTTTACCTTCTGAATTAGTAAATGAAGTTTCTTTTAATTCAATTAAACAAGGAAATCCGATAACATCCTTTTCTTCTACTTCAGCTAGTGTAGTATCTCCAGCGTCATTGCTTGGAAATTGTACACCTAAGCCTTCAAAGAACTCTTTGTATCTTCTGTTTTTCCATCCTTCACCTTCTGCAGGATTAGGAGTCAGCCAAACACCTTTATCTACACGATATGTGTTTCCTGATACAAAACCAGCGTTAACTACATCTCCTGTTGGTACATAATTACCATTAGAATCTTTAGTTAGTTTTGGTATTTCTATTTCCTTTGCTTCTTCTGCTACTTTGAATGTTAGGTTAAACACAATGCTACCATTGTATTCATTAGATTCAAACTTGCTAACATGAGCAGGATAAGTTCCTTCTGCTACTGGTACAAATCCGTCATCTTTTTCGTTATACGTTGCTTTTACTTCTTTCATTTAGCTTCCCCTTTCGTATATTTTTCTATTATTTTATTTACTTCCATTTTGAGCTTAGTCATCTCTTTAGAATACTTTGCTCCTTTTAAACCCGCAAAATACAACATAGGTGATACCCAAGTACCATCTCCTGTTTTAACAAATCTACGAGTTGTGCCTCTACCTGCACTAATCAAACCATCTGATTGCATTTTTTCAAGGTCTGATTGTGTGAAGACGCCATCTTTTACAAGTTCTTCCGCTTGTTTTAAGGTTAATTTACCCATCTTGTTTATCCTCCATAGGTTCTTCTATACTATAAGACAAATAACTTTGATTAATATTTAAATTAATATGTTCATTATCTTCTGTTTTCATAACAAATGTTAACATTGGTTTGCCATGGTATAGTTTAGTTCCTGTAAATATTGCATTACGAAACTCTTTACCATCATTTACACCAATAGTATAACTATTATGTGTTTGATACAGTTCATCTCTATAGTTTTCTTTTGCTTTTCCAATTTCACTTAGTTTCATTTAGCCGCTCTCTTTTCATCAAGTTCGTCTATTGCTTTTTTTACTTTATCCGCTTTACGCTTCAATTTATTAAAAGCCGCTTTATAGTTAGAATCATTAATAGTTTCACTACCAATTTGTTCAACTAATTTTGCTTCCAAACCCTTATCGCCAATAATAGCAAGTAAATCTAACATTGATTTGTATTGCTCTTTATTTAACGCATCTGGAGCTTGTGGTAAATCTTCACCAGCATAGATATATAAACCTAATCCATGTAATGCTATTGCTTTTGCTAAACAACGTTGTATTGATGTGTTTACTTGAAAAGCATTAGGTTCATCTACAGTTTTATTTCTATTGTCTAATACTGGATGTATTTGAGTTCTAATGACTTTATCTATCTCAACAGATACTTGTACAAAACAACCAGCGTCAGTACGCATATAAGGTGATTCTGTACCATTATCTATAAAAGTATGTACTTGCCATGTAGCTTTAGGAAATTCTTCAAGCAATACTTTAACAGCCCACGCCCAAGAAAGATAAGTATAATTACCTTTCTTTTCTGTATGCTCACTTACATCTATTTTACTTAATACACTAAACGCACTCATTTAAATCCCCCCATTTATCATACAAATCGTCAAAGTTACTCATAATTTGTTTCCAAGTATCTTTGTCTATACTAGCACTATTTCTAGCTTCAGGACTAAACATATTATGTTGTCCATCTTGTCTAACTTCAAGAAATGCTATCCATTCGTCTTTGTATATTTTGTTTATTGGATTGTTATCTTTTCCGTCTCCAACCATTGCATAATTATCTTCATTTGTAATTTTTAACATATTGAAAACCCTCCTGATTGTTCTGCGAATTCTACAAAGTTTTCTACATTTTCCCTGTTAATAGGATAACTAGCTGCCCAATTTCTTTCTTCAAGCAATGCGTCAAACTGTTTCTTTAACTCTTTAGGATAATTCATTGGAACAATGTCCTTATCTCCTGTCATAGTTATAGCTATTTTATTTAATGCATCTTTTTGTTCATTGAGCTTTTCATTTTCTTTCTTTGCTTGTTCCATTTTTCTTTTATGTTCATCAAAATATTCTTTAGTTTCAGGACTTTCTAAAGCTTCTTTTAACCTTTTAGCTATTGCTATTGCTTTATCTTCAGTAATAACATGTCCGTCATTCCAAGTTCCAGCATTCATATCTTTTTCTGTTAAAATGTCTTCACAATGGTCGCAAGTAAATCCCCATAAAGGTCTCCACCACCAAACATTATTTCTAAAATAAGTTCCTGGATTTTTATTTTCCCATTCACTATTTAATTCCCAATACTCATCGTTAAGTCCTTGTTTTTCTCTATCTTCGTAAGACATAGCACATAACTCTTCATATCGTTCACTTTTCTTATCTGAAAAGCCTTTTACTACTTTTGGATTTTCTCCGTATAAATCGAATCCCATTTGTTATTCCTCCAACTTTCTTTGTTTAACTTGTTTTACTATCATTTCGGCAACTTTACTGCCTTTATCTGCAAACATTAATCTTATTCTTGTAGGCAAAACTATATCAAAATTACAGACTGCACAACATCTACCATCATTGATAGGTTCTGCATTGTGTCCATAAGGGTCGTCATGTTCTTGTCCACATATATTACATTCTAATTTCATTTGGTTTCCTCCATGTAAATAGATAGATAAAATCCACAGCGGCCAATCTACAACATCTAGATTATCTCATTAGAGTGAAGTGTTTTTGCTTTTCAACCTATGTAGTAATAATCCTCATACGATTTGTTATTACCCCGTTTACTAAACATTCTATTTTTATCTATCTAAATACTATATAATCCAGGACA
>TARA_R100000655_G_scaffold40580_2_pt1 | contig 34264 bp, 54 predicted proteins | sample TARA_R100000655 | Tara Oceans TARA_R100000655 (sample SAMEA2622497) | marine metagenome | biome: marine biome (ENVO:00000447); feature: deep chlorophyll maximum layer (ENVO:xxxxxxxx); material: "saline water (ENVO:00002010), including plankton (ENVO:xxxxxxxx)" | depth 90 m
TCGCAGTATTTCTTGTGTCGAATATTAACCAATCAGAACCAGTTGTTATTTCAGATTGGATATATATTGGCACTTGGAATACACCTGCGACCATAGGTAAAACTATTATTGAAAACACTGCTGACAAAACAATGATACGTCTTGTCATCTGGAAAAAACTATTTTTATTATTCCTAACTTTATCTCTGCTAATTTCTTCTAGTTTATGATTAGCAGTAAGTTGCTTCATCATTTCAGCTTGTGCATTGGCTTTTGCTCCCATGATTTGCATTATCGCACCTAGCACAGAAGAACCCATTAAATTCAATATCTCAAAACTCATGAGCCAATCACCATAATTCTAATTGATATTAATAACTGTGTTACAATTAAGACAATAAATATCCATAATTTTTTATCACGGTCTTCTTGTTTTTTATTTAACTCCCTAACATCTTTTTCTATATGATATATATGATTATCCTTGAGAGTCTCTATATCTTTTTGAACCAATCCAACAGAGCATCTTATTTTTTCAATCTCTAAATTTAGTTCGTTAGTGTCCTTCATTAGAATGCAGTGCCCAAAATATTATTTGTTGATACTGAAGGTTCATCTGCCCAAGCAACATATAAATAAAAAGCACCTTCTAAGTTAGATTTTCCGTCTGTCGTTACTGGTCTAAATCCCTGAGCATAAAATTCTATATTATCTTGGTTTGCGACTTCTGCTCCACCATTGTTTGCATCATCCATTTTTATATTATGTTGAATAGTATTTCCATGATTACTTCCACTACCAGTTTGTGCAGAATTATCACTACCTAAAGCCACAGTTGTAGATGTTTTCCAAGATGTACTCTCAGAACTATCTTGTCTTTTTATCCAAACTGCTCTCGGTTTAAAACCTGTAAAAATAAAACTACCGTGAACATTTCCATTCCCTTGATAGTGTCCACATCGCACACTTCCATTTGTATTGGCTATAACTATCGCAACATGGTCTTGACCACTTTCGTTTACATTAGCTTTATCACCAACACTAAAAACAGTAGACGTTGGTGCTGTATCATTCCAATACTGATTGTCGTCATCTGAAACTCCACCATCATTAAAAAATTGAATATGGTCTGTTTCATTTATAGAATTTCCCTGACTAGTACGATTCCCACCATGCCAATATGCTTCCCAATGAAATCCATCTTGTGAAATATCTTTAACAATTATAGCATCAGGGATTGCACCAAGCCCATGTGCTATTGTGCCGTTTGCTCCCGTTCCCGTCCATTTGACTACTGAAATTCCTGAATCTGTATTTGCACGAAAAGTAGAATCTATTGTGCCTACTCCTGTTGAACTTGCATCGTTTGTAGTTGTCGAACTTGCTAGTTTAAAAAAATGTCCTATATAGCCACCACCACTTGCATTGACCTCATTCGCACCACCTGTCAAAGTACAACCATCTGACGTTGCACTTGCAATTAATGTCGCAGTGTCTTCACCATCTGTGTTGTTAAAATTAATATTTTTGGTTAATCCTCTGACTGTATCTGTAACACTATGGTCTGCTGTCGCATTTCTTTTTTTAATATGAAACCAATCAGGTTGAAAACCTAATCCTGATATTGTTGTTGTGCTCCCACTACCTGCCCATGTCTTTTCATCATGATGTGCTTTTGGTTTGGCTACTTTTGTGAACGTTGCCATTTATTATCCTCCACTTGATTGAATGTTTTTGCTACATACTGCTAAGTAACCACTCGGTACTGCATACTCAAATAAACCTTGACCGTTGGCATCTGCATTGGATGAACTGACAGCAGTTGTGCCAAAGAATCCCTGACCAAAATTAATATCTATAGTTCTACTTGTTGAACTTGAACTTTGACCTGCAATATAAAAACTATATAATTCTCTGTCTGTATTAGTTAGTGTCTTACCACTATCATTCGACCCAGTCGCAGGATTTCCACTGTTAAAAAATGTACCGTTACGACCGAACCATATTTTGCCTGTAGCACAGTCGAATGCACACATTATAATATCTCCATCAGAAACACCACTACCATAACTAGTCGTACTATTTCCTTTCTGAATCAATGATGATGAGTTTGCAAGAAAACTTACTGCACCATTACCACCATTGCTAGTGGCGACTAGAGCCAAATCTGCATTCCCTTGTTCTATTCTTTTTGGCGATGTTGAATCTGTTAAGTAAACACCTAGTGTCGCACTTGCATCTGCTTTCTGAATCTTTGCTTCCCAATACCACTTGCCACCTGCAAAACACATGTCAATTGGTGCTACTCGAGTTGATGTCGTATCGAATACACCAGTATGACCTGCATTAGTATTAAAGTTTGCACCGTCTTTATTTCTATTCGTACCTGCAGGATTTAATGCAGGAAATTTATTCGTTGCTGTGCTGTTACTTTGTTTTAGATTACCGTTTACCGTAAAATTATTTGAGCCTTTACTATCTAATCCTAGATTCGCACTGTTTTCAAATTTTAACATTGCACCGTTTGTACCTGCAGTAAAAGACGGATTAAGTATTGGCTTCCAGATACCACTTGTGCTATCTGTCTCACCAAACACACTTGGTGCTAAACTTTGTCCGTCCGATATAACCACCATACCCAATTCACCTTCAAAAAAATTTGGTGAGGAACTTGGATGTCTTGCACCTATTAATGTAGCAATACCACTGGCAAAAACTCCTGTATCTGCATTTAGACTTGGATAAGTTGATGTACCGAAAGCAGTAACCTGACTTCCATTTACATATATTCTTACTCTATCTGCTTCTGTACTTTGAGTCGTGTCTACTCGTAAAACAATATGATAAAATGCAGTTGTATCTACAAACTTTGCTTGTGTAACTAAATTAATACTTATACTGCTACTTTGTAGACTTAAAACTTTTATAGTTCCATCTGCTTCAATTGATAAGTGTAAATAATTTGCACCATCATCTTCAACGTCTGAACCGAATATATGTCTAGCATTTGATACTAACATTGATTGTCTGCACCATGCAGAAACCGTAAATGTTTTTTGATTACCTGTTGAAGATGTTGCTCTTGATAAATATGAATTTGCCATTAGTTAAATTGTCCTGTGTTGTTCATACCAACCGTTACAGTAATTGTAAACGCACGGTCTGCTGTTTGAGATTGTGCATCAGTAACTCTAGCCGTAAATGAGAAAGTCGTTTCACTAGATAAACTTCCTGATTCAGTGCCACTGATAACTCCAGTTGATGAATTCAAACTTGCACCTGAAGGCAATGAACCACTTGCTACAGAATATGCTAGAGGTGCATCGCCTGATGCTCCAATTGTAAAATTCATTGTGCCACCACTAGCAACTGTGCCTAGTGAACCTGCTGAAGTTGTCCACGTTGGTGCATCTGATACCGTCAAAATGGCACTGCTACTTCTTACTGCAAGTCCATCAGGATTTTCTACTCTTACAAAATATGTGCCATCTGTTGCTAATGTTAAATTAGCGACTATCGTTGTCGCATTTGTGAATGATACTGAGTTGGCTGTTGTAATAGCACCTGACGTAGACATGACTTCGACATTCGGAACTGTTACAAAACCAGTGCCAGATATCGTAACATTTGTGGCATCGTTGGTGATTGTGCTTGGACTTACCGAACTAATTGTTGGGTTCGTTCCTGCTGATACGTCTGTAAAACTAAGTACACCACTACCGTTTGTTTTTAGAACTTGGTCAGCACTACCATCTGCACTAGGAAGCACAAAGATTTGGTCTCCTGTTAACGCAGGTGCTTCAAAGCCAACAAAGTTACTCCCTTCCATAAATCTCAACTCATTGTTAGAACCACCAATAGATAAGTTACCTGATGTAGTTAATGCACCACCATCAGCTATCGTTAATGCATCGTCTCCGTCTGTAAATTCTATAAGTGCAGTTCTTATTGAGTCTGATTTAAAATATTCTACCGTGTCATTAGTTTGGTCGAGTTTCATGATTTCTATGTTTGCATCATTATCTTCGTTCCTGATATAAAAAATATTGTTAGCTGTATCGTACCAAAATTGATTTGCGAACGTGGTACTGGGTGCAGACGTGCCTGAGCTATTACTACCCAATGCTTGTAATGCATTGTTTAAATCTGTCCGAGTATTCGGAAATGTTTGGTTTGCAATGTTTAAATCGTGTTGACTCATAATACTTCCGTGTTAATTTTCATAATCATAACCCAATTTTTAGGGGGTGTCTATGGTAAGGGCACTTCGATTTGGGGGCTTCTCGAGGCTATTAGACCCCTGTTTTTTTTTAAGTTTCGACATATCCGAAGCCTTTAGCGACATAATCGAAATTTCGGCTTACTACAGAGCCACTACTGTTTTTAAATTTTATGGTAAATCCATCAGGAGTTTTACTAGTCAATTCATAAAAATCACCAGTGGCTAAACTCTGTGCAGATATTCCTAGACCTTGTAATTCTTTAAATGCAGGATTGAATGTTATAACTTTCCCTGATGCTGATGTTCCTGATGCAACATCATCCTCTCCAATAGTTCTGTCAGGCATGTCGACTGTCGCAGATAATTCATAAATAGCAGGTGATGCAGTTTGAGTTGTGGTAGTTAACTTTGCTCTAAGTTTTATAAATCTTGCTTTGTAATCTCCTAAAACATAATTCCGAAAATCTGTGTAAGTAGAATTGTCATCAGACGTTGATATCAAAAGTTCAACATTAACGTCATTATGGTCATCGTATGAGCCATCGAATAAACCATCTTGTGCATCAAACCTACCAGTTCTAGAATCAAACAAACTCGAAGTATCGAACCTGTTATATTTACAAACAAAAGTTACACGACTGTTGTATATAGCACCTAAATCAAAAACTGGAAAATCATAGAGACCGTCTAAATTGAATCCTGTGCTTCCTCCATCATCAAAGTTACCAGTTTGAGAATCAAATAAACCAACTCCGTTGTCAAATAATTCGCCTTCTAATATTTCTAAAAACTTCGTTCCATCTCTCTCTACTACTTCTAGTTCTTCTTTAGTTCCAGAAAAATTTGGGTGCTCTGTAGCAGTAGCGACAACATTAAAATCTCTAGTAATAGAATTTAATATTACAACTGACTTAGTTGAATTGGTGCTTTCTAATCCTAAAACATCGACTGCTTTTATCATGTAAGTTCCAGTCTGTGCAGGTAACACAATTGTATTCGCAGGTCTCGCAACTTTTTGTGCTACTATTAAACCTTCTTCATATTTAGTTCCAGTAGTTAATGGGTTGTGTCTGATTATATAATGAGATAAATCTAAATCTGACACTGGTGTCCAACTTAATGAAACTAAATCTCCTACAACGTTCGATGAAAAGTTAGTAACATCACTTGGTGGTGCAGTTTTACCAACAACTTCATGGCTTACAGTGGTGAATTCAGAATGCACATTGAATGCATTAATCGTCCTTGCTCTAACATTATAAGTCGCACCGTCTTCTGCATTTACAAGTTCAAATACATTATTTTTGCTACGACCTAATGTTACAAAACTACTGCCAGTAATATTTGTGTTCTGTGCTTCTACTTCAAATTCATTTGCAGTTCCAGAGCCACTGCTTACTGTTACTTCTAAAACAGTTATAGGTGTTTCTGCAAATGCTCTTAATGTATCTGTTACAGTCAAAGATGGTGCACTTACATCGGTAACTGAAGGTAGTGTAGTGTTGTCCAATGTAAATACGTTTTCTTCTGCACTCCAATCATAAACACTTGATGAAGTTTCCTGCAGTATAACCATAATTGTTGGTGTAATAGATTGTGAAAATTTCCATTCTGCAACTTCAAAAACTTTACTCGAAAAACCTAATCTAGTATTTGTAATGTTAACAGTATCACCTACTTCTAATTTAAAACCTGTAAGTTTAATTTGTGCTGATAAAACTATTTGTTGTCTATTTTTAAATAATGCTATTTTAGCAATTCTTTGTGCAGTAACACTAGATGTTGTAAATGGTAAATCAATATCTGCAAATATTTTTTCACCACCATCTTCTGTTACAAATGTTGAACTAGAAACCATTGGATAGTCTGATGGTTGCCAATCTGATTCTTCTGAAGTAAATATACCTTTAACTGTATTAAATAAATCTTTTCTAGATTTTTTAGATTCTATTTCTATAGATGAAACGAAATCATCATCAGTTAAAGTAATACTAGGTGATGTAAACTGACCACCTTTCAAAATAAATTTACCGTTAGAATATGATAGAACACCTGCACATGAAGTTAATAAATCTTCTAAAATTTTTTGTGGTTGTATGTTTGCATAAATTACACCATTGCAAGTATATCTTTTTTCAGTTCCTCCTGCAGATAAAGGAACATTCTCATCACACAAATTTGCCATAGTTGTAAAACTAGTGGTATCAATATTATTAGTTGAAATATTTAAACCCAATTTACTATCAGTCAGATAATCAAATATTGCCAATGCAGGATTAGATGAAAAAGAAGTTGATGATGTTCTAAAGTCTAAAAGTTTTTTGCCTTTAATCTCTGCACTTATATTTGGTACACCATTTGGAAATGCATCAGCATTCGCTTCTAGTCTAGCATAAATGTAAGATATACCTCTGAGTCTATGGTCGTTTGTCCATTTACTACTTTCTGAAACTAAATCTGCATCTGCTAATTGTGAGTCTGAGCCTTTATGTAACTTCAATCTAATCATACCACTCGTAGCATATTTAGATGGTGCAGTTACTTTAAATCTTGTCTCTCCGTTTGAGTCTGTTCCATCACTTGCTATAGTTAATTCGTCTTCGTTGAAATAAACTTTTTCAAATGATTGTATTTCGTGAGATGCAAGTTGTATTACAATATGCATAAAATTAAAATTACTAGTGGATTCCATAAATACTATTCCACCTGATTTTTTAGATTCACCAAATACCATATCTCTATTGATGATAGGTTGTTTTATCATCAAACTTCTGTTGCCACTTTGTTGTTGGAAATTTTGTTGTTGTAGACTCGATAATTTAGGTTTAGGTGCTAGTGCCATTCCTGTAGCAACTAGTGTTGCACCTTTAGCAACAGTTATCCAAAATCCTGCACTAGCGATACCACCTGTTGCACCTGCCATAACTGCAGTACCTACTACAACTAGTATTTGTGAAACCGTTTTACCCATGTCTGTAGAACTCCTTATTAGACTGAGATGATATTCTGTATATATTAAATTCGTTGTCCATTCTTACGTAATTTACTCTTTGATTTATTTTTAGTTTATTAGCGAAGTAATCTTTAGTCCACTTAATGATTGACTTAATATTATCTTTTGCTACAAAATCCACTAACCATACAATGTCTCCACAATTCCAATCTAGTATTTCTCCTGTATCTAAAAATATTTTTTCATTCTTAGTATCTAGATAACACCATGAAATGAATCCAGTAACATTATCATCAGTATAAAATACTTTGTATTGCTTTGTATCTAATGTTGTTAGTAAGTAAAAAAATAATTCTTCGTTAGATGTATACTTATATTTATTAAAAGATTTATATAACTCTATGATTGAATATATTTTGTTGAATTTTTTTGCAATTATATTCATGCATCCTTACTTCCACCACCCCAAACTACAGATTTATTTTGCAAAGAATCTACAAACTCTAGACCTTTATCATCAGGAAAAAACTCTTTTTGGTCTTGGTCTGTGTATCTTCTGTTTGTAGGTCTCTCTAATGTTACTAATTTATTTTCTACATCTATAGATATTTGCGAGGTTTGACCATCTTCTACAATAGACATTGTATCAATGAAACCTTCAAAAGTTTGATAAGGTGTATCGACTACTGCTTGTGAATCATCCAGTACGCCAAAAAATATTTTGACTAAAGTTCCCTGAGCATCTTCTGTCAGTGCTGAAGATATAATGCTACTGTCTAATCCACTAAGCGATATCTTTACACCGTTGGCTCTTATGTCTGCTGATTCATCTATTTGGCTTAAAGATAACAAGTTGCCTGAACCTGTAAATGTGCTACCACTTATAGTTATCTCTGAGTATCCCGTCCATAATCTTAAAGGTGTAGGAAAATCTACATCAACTGCAAAAAATGGTTTTAAATCAGTTGATGTAATCTGATTATTAAAATTAGTTCCTAATGAACGTGTCATTTTTTAATAATTTTCTTTTTAGATTTTTTCTTAGTAATTTTTGGTGTTGATTTTTTTTCTTTTGGTGCATCAACTTTGACTTCAATAGCTTTGCCATCTTGTATAAAGATGTTAGCTAAATCTTTTTTCCATTGTGCATCGCAGTCTAAAATTTCGCCTTCGGGATAATTTCTTGTTGCATTACCACTTTCATTACTTGTTCCGAATGTATCCATTATCATTTTGATTTTCATTTACTTTGTACCTCTAGTTCATACATTTTTTCTACGACTTGCTCCCACGATATAGGCTCAGTCTCCCATTCGATACCACCATAAAGATAATCTATCCTACCTTCCAACTTACCTTTGACACTAAATTTGGCATTTGGGTCAATCTTGTAAATCGCCTTGATGATACCTAACTCTTTATTTGAATACGGTAAATTCATACACACATTCTCTCTCCCGTTAAGACGGGGAGGACAATGAGTAAACCTCCCCGACTCGACTAGTCAATTAAGACTTATGCATCCTCGCTGTCATGAGGATTCCCTTTAACAACAACAACTCCAATTGGGGTTCCGTTGCTATGGGTTCCTGTCGCATCAATTTTGCATCTGATGTAACGTTTTCCACCTATGTAACCTATTTGGCTAATTTGTGGAGTTTCACCGTTAGCATCTAATGTTAAAAAGATACCGTTAGAATCAACACTACCTTCAGTAACACTTGTTGAAGATGTTACTGCAGTATAAGTTGAATCATCATCTGATTCTTGAAGTATGAAATCAAACTTCACTGAACCTGATAGAGTATCTCCTTCTGCACCTGAGTTAACAACAACCATTGCTGACTCAAAGCCTTTCAAGTCAACACCAGTACCGTTGGCATCGGATGTTACGACTGCAGGAACTTGTGTTGCAACTGCAACTGTTCTATTACTTATGTCTCTCATGCTCTACCTCCTTACGCACTAATGTTTTGTAGTCTTATTGCTTCAGGCAATACGACTGTGCCACCAACTCTACGTCTAGCGACATAACGTATATTTCCACTCGTTGCTTGTGAGTATGGGTCTCTCATTACTGAAAGGTTGACTCTGTCAACAATTGTGTATGCTCTACTGAAATCACCAAATGCAATTGGTTTTGCACTTGATGCTATTGAAGGCATATCAGTTGCTAAAACATAAGGGAAACCAACAATAGTGTTTGGTGCACCACTTACTAAGTTTAGTCCAACGTGGAATATTTTTTGACCTTCGCCATCTTCTAATTGAAGAACTTTAGCGAAAGTTGCTCTGCTCATGACGAACCTTGAGTTACTTAGATATTCAGATTTAATTGCATATACTAAGTCAAGTAATCCGTTAGCAGTAAGAGCCGAACCTGCACCTGAATTGGTCGAGCCAACTCCTGCAGAACTATCGGTAAATCCTAAAGGTTGTCCAACACCACTTCCAGATACAAATGCAGTACCTTCAGCTTTGCTAAATTGCTCAGAGAATTCACTAGCCATTTCTGACTCAAGATTGAATGCACTGTCTTCTAACATAGCTTGTGATATATCAATCAATGCATATTGTTCATGTGCATCAATTGCTAACATACCAGTTGTGTAGCCTGTAGTCTCACTTCTAGTTCCAGTCTCAGTTACCCATTGAGCACTGAACTGACCAGTTCTTTTTGGAATCTCAATTCCTCTCTTTGTAGTTTGTCTAACTCTTGCAATTGAACGTATAGGAGAGACTTCAGTTACGGTCTTTATAATTTCTTCAACGTATTCACTGGGTGCATAAAAACCACCTAATGTATCATCGGATTCATAAAGAGCTTTCTTTTCCATCTCATCTACTTCACCTTTACGAAGCCAATCACCGAATGCTTTAGTTCTTACGTCTACATCTTCAGATTTAACACCTGATGGTCTAGCTATAACAGCTTCAAGTTTTTCGATTTTCTCTTTTGCTTCTTCAAGATTTTTTTGTTGTAGTTCTGCAGTTTGTTTCACTTCTGCAAGTGAAGCAATGTCTTCAGACATCTTGTCAACTTTCTCTTGTTGTAAAGGGTCAGCATGTCCTTTCTTTTCAATTTCTTCTAGACGAGTTTTGTTCTCTGCTTTGAATTCTTCAAACTTCGAGCCAAGTTCATCTAAAACTTCTTTGATTTCTTCTGACATAATTGTCCTCTAGTTAAGTTTGTTAATTAAATGCTTAATACTGTCGACAACTTCGCATTGCTCTTTATTAAAAGATTTATGCAGTATACTTGCACTGTGTTTTGCAACAGAATTAGACATACCTGCATCACACAAATATTTTTCTAAATCTCTTACGTCCATTTCAGCTAATTTAACTTTCGTTATTTTAGCTTTTGGATTCATTGGAAATGTAACCATAGAAATTTCCATTAAGTCTACTTCTTTGATTACTCGTCTTTTACGTTTATCATCATATTTATATCCATCAGGGTTCATTTTATACCCAATAGACATCGCATCAAGTGCACCCATTTTCATGAGTTCATAAACTTCACGACCTTTCTGTGTACCCATTGCAAGACGACCTTTAATTTTTAGACCTTTATTGTCTTCTTCTATTGAGTCGATTACACCAATGGGTTCATCAGTTTTATGTTGATAAAGTAATTTTATTTGGTTTGGTTTTTTTTGTGTTATAGATTTTAGAAATGAACCTTTACGAATAACATCATTACCTAAATCTTTATTGTTAAAGACAGATGCATAACCTTCAAATGAACCGTCATCATCTGTTTCTATTTCTTTATACTCACACTCTACATCTAGAATGTCTTTAATGTCTTGTAATATATTTTCCATTTAGCAATCCCTAGCAATCCATTTGACTTATAATAACCCATTGCTTTTTTTTGCACAACTAAATTTAGGGGGATGCTATGGTATACGAGCATAGCCAAAACGGTCGTAATCGGGCTATTAGACCCCTGTTTTTTAAAAGAAAGTGCAGTTTAAGGGGTAAACTGCACCATGAGGGGTCAAATATGAATGTTACTAGACTGAAAATAACCTAAATAAATTCACTTGTATACTTGACAGTTTGTCATATATAGACAATAATGGTTATAACAAACGTTAAATAGGAGTTAAAAAATGAAATTTACAAATGACGAGTTAAAAGAAGTGAACTATATACTCAGTTATTTTATGAGTAGAAAATGGAATAAATTGATAGATGCGATTGATGCCGAGAGAAATAACCTATCAATCGAGAAAGCAAAAAAAAATCCAAATGAAGATTATATTGCTAGAATGTTAGTTGACATTACTGACTTGCAAAAACAAAGAAGTGTTTGGGCAAATGTTACTAAAAAAGTAAGAAAAGCATTAAACATACAAGTATAAAATATAGGAGTTAAAACATGGAAACATTATATTGGAATGATAAAAACTTAAAACAAATAACAAAACTTAGATTCATTAGCACAAAGGGATATCGTTGGTGGGATTTATCATATTGTTTAGGTATTGATTATGATGGTAAAGAAGTAAATGTATCTGTACCTTTCTGTCATATACCTAAAGGTAAGGGAAATATCAATAGACATATTCTCGATTGGGCTAAAGATGACGGAGTTTATGTAAAGGGTCTTAACATATTTAATGTTATTTCTTGCTTCCAATGAAAGTAGATAATCAAATATTTTCAGATGAACCTCTACTAGACGAATACGGTCTAGTAGAGAAGGCTATTTATGACAAAAGAGAAAAGTTTATAATAGATGAAACTTTTTACAGACGAGGTAAAATTAGATATTTAATAGAAGGTCATGATTGTCATACTGAAAAGTTGTTAGCAAAATCTGATACTGCTGAAAAGACTTTATCAGAACTTTTATCGGCTCGAGAAGATATCTATTACTAATCCTCAACAATTGTGTCTACATCAAAGTATAATGTTTGACACCTACAATTAATTACATTCAATGCACCACCTTTCGTATCACCAGTGTACTCCATTGGAATCTCTGCTACACCTCCTCCTGCGACTGGGGTGTATATAATAAAATCTTCATCGTACGGAATCGGTGGTCTAGTATTCATTACTTTGTGCCAATCTCTAGTTCTATCATCATTTGCTGACAACCATGATTTCTTTTTACCTTTCAAAAATAAGTTTCTAGCAACTTCATGCTGACCATAACTTAATGCACTGTGAGTTTCAGTCCTAGCAATTACTTTGGCACGTGTTCTGCTAAATGCAGTAGATGAAGATATAGCATCAGCAGTATCTATCTCAGATAATCTATCGTCTAATGATTTTTCAATTACTCTTTGTATTTTTTTCTTTGTAGTTTGAGTAACTCTTGTAACCTTCTCTGCAGTAGTAGAATTGATGTATGCACGTACAATTGGGGATATTGGTACGAATCGACCATCTTGCTCAATAATTATTTCTTCTTGCTTTAATCCTTCTTCTTGCTTCATTTTATTGCTTATTGCAGTAACAGTTAATCGGACATTTTTGTTCATTGCTTGTGATACATCCCTGTAAAAATCATCATAGTATTCTTCTGAAATAAAATTGTTGTTTAGATATTCTCTTTTTGCACGATTACTATATCTTTGAAAAATTTTTTCTAAACTTACTCTCAATGGTTTTGATAATGACAACATCATTCTTAACATTGCTCTATAATGTTTTCTTTTACTTATTCTCTTTATCGCCATATAACAACCACTGAACTTCGTTTAATAAATCTTGTTGAGTTCCAAATGTACTGTTGAACCACTTAGGATTCAAGTGATACGACTCTTTTGATGTACGATGATGATAAGGACAAAGTGGTATTGTCTCAAAGTTAGACGAACGTTTCGACATTGTTTTATTTGATATATGATGTATCTCAGCAGGAGTTCCGAAATATCCAATCTTGCGACATGCGATACATCCTAATTCGGCTACTCTTTTTAAATGTTTCCTTTCAGTCGTCTTCATCACTCATTTCTATAAACCAAAATTCTTCAACGCAAGTTTTAAGTATAACAGAAATACCACCAATCCCCGAGTCTTTAGTCAATGCATTTGCTACCTTAAATACCTTATCGTCTTCTTCTACCAACCATCCTATAGTTTGACATACTTCGTATTTACATTCCCTTATATCGTCTATCCATGATGCATCAGCAGTATGGTCTAACCACTCTATCATGACCAATGGATATGTTTTCATACTCTGTATCTTTTACCTCTGAAATATGCTGACCTATGAATATTACTGACTTGCACAAATTCGGGATGCACAGTTTTTTCTTTTGGGTCGACAGTGATAACAACAAAGCCGTTATTCCAATCGTTTGCTATATTGTCCTCTAAATACGGATGATATGCTTCTGATAAATGACCTGTTTGTATTGCCATAGCAGATGAAGTGTAAGTATTAAATGTTCTATAGTTTAACTGATGTGTATGTCCTGTAACGACATGCAGTCCTGCTCTCATAGAGTTTTGATATGCAGTATGTATACCACCCCTCATACGATGTTTCAGCATCACCGTGTCGTCTAACAAGTGAGACATAGACCATGACCAATCTGGAAAAATATTTTGTATTTTGAATGATTCAAAATCTTTGAATGCTCTACCCCAAGCCATCGCACTTTTAGATATTCTAGTTTCATGATTTCCAAACGTAGCAAGTTGCACGATAGGATACTTAGCACCGTTAACTATCTTTTGTATTTTGTTTAATTGTTTTTGTGAATCTAATATCTCTTGTTGTACTGTACGTTCTTCGGGTCTTATCTCAGTGTGATATTTAGCGAACGTTGACAAAATAGATAAATCCATAATATCTCCATTAGCAACTAAACATTTAAGTTCTCTGTTGAATGTTAAATCTTTTAAAACTTTTAAAAGTATTTTATATGATATCGTTTCATCACCTTCAAAATGTGCATCAGAAAAAACAACCATACAGTAAGGATGTTTAGACACAGAAATAATGTTTGTTTGTGGTGGTAAGTTTGCACGTTCTGTGCGAGTTACATAATTATACTTGTTCTTATGTGGTAACAGAGTTTTACCAGTAAGTTCTTCTGCCTGTTGTCTATAGAATGTCATCGTTCCCGAATCAGTAGACATTCCTAAATATTCAAAAACATCTTTTTGACAAGTCATCTGTGGTAAGTGCCAAGCACGTACAATCTGATGTGCAGTATTAAGTGAAATGCTAGAAGCATTTGTACTAGGCATAATCTCTCCTAGTTAGATTTTAGAGGATGTCCAGATGGTAATAAGTCTAAATCAAATTTACCACTTCTAAACTTCCCTGTTCTAACTGCAACTAAAAACGCATTCACTCTCGCATAAGCCCAACGGTCTTCACCACCTTGTGCCCGAACTGATGGTCTGACAGAACTTGGGTTTGTTCTATATGCACCTATTCCTCTACGGAATACTGCAGATAACATTCTTAGTGTTACTCGTTTACCTTTCTTATCACCGTGTTTCTCATTATGTTTATCAACCTTTCCTTGCAATCCTTTCCTAACACTTGCTGATACTGCAGGTGCTTTTTCTTCATAGGCTTTACATTCTTCGTAAGTTTGTTCTTCACATTCAAAGTCATCATAAGATTTATCACGTTCTCTCATTATTTGATTTCTTTTTGTTTTAGCAAATGAGAATCCTGCATCACCTCCCCACAGTGCCCACGCAATTCTACCTGCACTTGGGTACCCGTCTTCACCTCTATCGAATCCTTGACCTTGTTTGTCAACTTCATGTCTTGAGAAAAATGAGTACATTCTTAAAACTGTGTTCGGTGATAATCTTGTTTTGTTTGCTATGTCTCTTGCTCTTGCTACACCCACTGCAGTTCCACCTCTGTTAAATTCTTTTCTCCATTCTAATCCACGTCTAGCTTCGGATGCCATCGCATCTGTAGGAGTTAAGTTTAAATCTTCAAGTGCTTTTTTGTCTTTGCTTCTTTGTAATGCTTCCTCCCAATCTCTGTGATTCCGACAAGGCATGTATATCGTTACACCATCTTTTTCATGAGTATGAGTTCCTACACAACCAATTTCTTCTGCTCTATCTATTGCTTCTTCTTCTGTAGTGTACTCATCGAAACCTACACGTTCTTTAGTTCCTTTAATTAGATTCACATAATCATCGTGTGATGTACAAGGCATGTAAACGGTTCTCCCATCTTCTTCATGAGTATGTGTTCCAGTGCATCCTATTTGTTCTGCTCTGTCCTCTGCTTCTTCTCTAGTTGTATAAGTATCAAGTGCTACTTGTGTTTTAGTTTCACCGTATGCTAAATCATAAAGTTTTTGATTACCTTCTGAATCAACTGGTTTATCATTATCTTCGGGAGATACTTGTTCTTCTGCTTCTCCAATTGGAAATAAGTTTGATGGTATATATAAATCATCAGCACCATCGATTGGGTCTAGTCCTAGTTTTTCTCTAGCTTCATTCCTAGTAATGATTCCTGCATTAACTGCACTCTCTACATTACTAAAAGTTTGTTTTGTCTTTTCTGCCATAGCAGGTATAGAATTTATATCATATCTAATTTGAATGTTGCCTGAGTATAGTGGTGATAAGTATTCGTTTAAATCTGATTCAACACGTTTGAGTAAAGGTATAACTGTTTCTTCATACAATGCTAGTTTAGCAGTCTCCATGTTTGAGTATGTGTTTGCTTCGGGTATGCCTATAAGTTGTGCAGGTACACCAAAGCATAATGCAATTTCTCTTGCTGATAAATTTAACAGTTCTAGAAAATCCATGTCTTTAGGATTTAAACCAAGTTGTTGATAAGTAAAGTTACCTTCTAACAACATCGGTCTACCAGAGTTATGACTTCCTTGAAATCTAAATTCTAAATCTTCTAATAGCCTTGCTCTTTGCTCATCCGTGAGACTCGCACTCATCCCTGTCTCATCAGTTGGCTCAAACTTGAGCATACCTGACGGTGTGCAACCATTTTTTAAAAGAGCAACATTATGTAATCCTGCAAGGTTATGTTGGTCGATGTTATATGCACTTGCCATAATAGGAGACAACCCGTAAAAATCATCTAGTGGAGACCATAACTTAGTTTGTTTAATTTGAGACATACCTGTCGTTGCATCTACTGGATATGATTTGACTACACGTCCGTCTATACAGTAATCGTATGAAAGTGGAACGACAGACTCTCCACTAATTATTTTTATTCTATCGGGTCTTAATAAATATAATTCTTTTGCAGGTCTTAGTGCATCTGAATCTCTTAAAATATAGTTATTCCCTGATATCATGAGATACGAATACAATGAGTTGAAAAATTCTACTCCTGACTGTAAAGGGTTGGGTCTCTCAAGCAATGATATTAACTCATGGTTATCGAGCAGATTATCTCCATCATAAACATCTATCTTTACTGCTGATGCTGAGTTACTAATTAATTGAATACATCTATGACATATTGCATTTTCTTCGTATGCTTCCTTTGCTATCTCTTTATATTTTCTAGAAGACTTGGATGAGTATGCACTTAGTTTACTAAACATTACTTTTGGTGCTTCTTTTTTTTGTAGTGGTTCTTTTTGTGTTTTAAAAAATTTGTCAAATATACCCATCAGCTAATCCTAAATATTGCTTTTCCCGAAGCCTGTAAACTAGTAATAGCAAATACCAATGCATCGAGCCTATCAGGTGAGTTTACACTATTTCCTGTGAAATGGCACATTTGTTCTTCTAGGTCTTTGAAATAACCTACATGATGTACCTTTCCTTGCTCGTACAAACTACTTACTGGTTCTGCTCTTAACATTTTTCCCTTCATACTTCTAACTGGTCTGTAAGGTACTTTATCATCTTGCACTCTTAACAAACGTTCAATTAAGTCGCCACCGTTATTTACTTCTGCAACAATATAATTTGCTTCGTACTCGTAATATAACCCAATTGCTTTACGAATCCAATCATCAGGTGTATATATTCCACTTCTATCATCTAACACATAATATTCATTGTTGACACCTCGTCCTACTACAATCAATCCAGTTTCATCAGAGTTTTCGTTACTGGTTACTGCAGGGTCAACACTAATAACAACTTTTGTTAGTTCTACTTTGTCTCTAACTCTTGCTTTGTCTATGTCTTCACGTTTGAACAAACTACCTTCAATGTCTTCGAGTATCTCAGCAAATAATTCTTGCCTACCTAGTCTCGTGTTCTCATAACGTTCTCTTAACATTGATATGGTTGACTTAGCTAAGTTGTCTTCATTCTCAAACGTTGAGCCTGTTATCTTCTTTACATCATCACGTTCAAACAGTTCTTTTACTAAAGGTGTTGGTCTTGGTGTTGTTGTGATTATGCATTTAGGTGATTCACCCAATCGTAAAGCCATCATCAAGTTATCAAACGTATCTCTGTATCTCCATGATGCTAACTCATCGCACCATGCTCTGTGAAAGTTTTGACCACGTATCCTATCTGCTTCTGTTGCAGGGAATCCAATTATCTTTGAGCCATTGTAAAAAGTTATCTCTGATGCAGATTTGTTATAACCTTTATATGCAAGTAAATCTTTATCAAGCAACGTTATGATTCCAGAGTCTCCTTGAAAACAAACTTTTGAAAGGTCTGAATATGTTGGTGCAACTACACCACATATACTATTGGGGTGTGTGAGACAATACTCAATTATATTCATTGCACCTGAAATTGTCTTACCGAATCCACGTCCTGCGAGTAACAGATAAATATTATATTTGTCTTCGTCAACTATGACTTGTTTTGGACGTGCCTTGTTCGTTATCCACTCGTCCAGTAGAAGCATCGCTTTCTTCTCTTTGTAGTCTAGCTTCTCTAAGTCTATTAACAATTCGTCTGACTCTTGACTCATCTTCGTCTGCATTGATTACCTCCAGTGTACTTGTATCTCTCCAACCTGCTTGACACTTTAACCAAAAAATACCTGCTGTTACTGCACCTTGTCCTTCACCTGTAGCAATTCTGTATAGATTCTTTGCTACCTGTGCATTCGCTTCTGCTTTCCCTTGTGTCAATTCTTCGTTGTAGTATTTAGTCAAAGTATTTCTAGCAATGCCCAATATGCTACATATCTGTTCTTGTGTTATACCGAGACCCGATAAACTTTTTACCATTTTGCTCTTTTCTTCTGACTTGTCGATAATCTTTGGCATGATTCGATTCTAATACTCTTTTTAATAATGTTCAAATAAATTACTTATCTTGCACTGGATACCATGCTTTTGAATACTTATAATTCTTAATATTCTTCATTTTAAACACCGAGTCTTGATATAATAAGTCAATCTCTTTGACGGATGCACCTATTTCTTTACCTACATCAGTATTAGACCATCCGTGTTTATCAATCAACTCTCTAATCATACCCGACATTTTAAGTGCTACATGACTACCTTTAGCACGATTCATACGTACTGTTAATATCATTGCTTTATCTCTTGGTACGTCAAACACAACACATGGAACTCTGCCGTCATATTTTTGTTTTAATGCTTTAGACTGTTTAGACAACATTGTCCTATGAAACCCGTCTATAATTATTTTATCTTTAGAAATAATTATAGGTTGTACCCAACCAACTTGTAATATATTTAACTCTAGTGCTTTTAACTCGGCATTCATTACAATGTTTGGGTTGTAGTCATTGGCTACTAATGCTTCTGCATCAATCCATTCTATTTTTTCAATCGGTTCTTTTTTCATATACACATTTACTAATTGGATAAATTTTTCTTTTGTATTCACCTGTCATAAAGAAATCTAACAGATGATAAATAGGGTATGCATCAGGCGACTTTCTGTGTGCGACAACTGCTTGTTTGAATCGTTCGTATGCTAAATGTTTTTGTCTAGGTTCGGTTATATATTCTTTAACGTATTCTAGTATTGTTTGTAAGTCTTTTCCGTACTTATCTTTTATCTTGTCTTTGTTATATTCTTTATAGTATTTGTCTTGCAATATCATTTCGGGAAACAACGTAATTACTTGTTGATACAATATAGGGTCGAGGGTTCTTAGTTTATAAAATCGTTTACTTGCTTCATGATGTATTGGTGTTGCGACTCTTAGTGCTTCATTATTCCACATTTGCATATTGTACAATGGACAATACTCAATATCATTATCATAAAAATATTTGAATACATCATCTTCTTGCCAATCAAATATAGGTTTGCACAATTTTGCACGTTCAGTACCGTTAGTGTTGTTGATATAATTTTCATGTAATTTCTCCATGCATGAACCATAACGTCTTAAAGATTCACTAGCACGTATTCCATTCACGAATGCTACCTTACCTTCAAATAGACTTGCAGTGTATGCATCCATGTTTAGTTTATCGAAAACGTGTGTATGAGTTATAGCATGTGAAGGTATCGGTCTAACGTGTTCCCTGTTAGCATCCCATTGTACGTATGTCTGTGTTTGACCTAGAACATATTTGGTTGCATAGGTAGGAACACAAAAATAAAACATATCTATCCATTTCTTTTTTCTATATTCGTTAACAAAATCTATAACAACATTTGGTATGAGTTCTTCGTCTCTGAACACAACGTTTATTTTTTTTATCCCTCTGGAATCTGCGACTTCTTTACATAAGTGCAACGTTGCCAAACTATCTTTACCACCACTGAACATTACAACAACAGTGTCAAATATATCGTAGATATGATTGATTCTTTTTATAGACTCATCGTAAACATTTGTATCTATAAATTTTCTAGTCTTCTTTAATACCATTGTCTTTTAAAAATTTATCAATTCTGCTCGAATGAGTATCCATATCACTATACTCATGTTTTAAATCTTTTAAGAACTTGTACCATAGTTTTTGCTGACTCTCGTTATCAAAAACCAAACTATAAGATATTTGAGGTATACTTAGTTTATCATCTCCTTTGTAGTGGTCGTCTGACAAATCGAACTCACGATAATCTATACCCATATCTGTAGGTGTAAAACCAAAATCTTCTAATTCTTCTATGTTGAATCTGTTGCTCAACATTTCCATGTCAAAATCACCTGCGATATTTTTATTAAGTCTAATGTTAAGTTCATCAACCTCTGCTTCATTTAAGATTCTATTGGGTATATAACAGTCTACTCTTTGTATCTTCGCTAGAGTCAATGCTTTCTTACGACCATGACCACCTACAATTGTTAAGTCTCTGTTAACTACTAATGGTTCTGCTACACCAAAACGTTTTATGCTTTCGGATAAGTGTTTGAGTTTTTCGGGAGTTATGATACGAGGATTGAACTCGTATTCTTTTAGAGAAGATACCTCAAGTTCTTCTACTGACCATTTTAAATCAGATGTCGTCATAACACTTTGTATCATTATTCCATGCAATAGTAAACTCAGAAACTACACCTTGCACATCTACTTCTCTGACTTTAGCTATTCTTATCTTTGTGCATCCACGTTCATAATCTCTTGTAACTATAATTCCAACATCACATTTATTTGCCCAGTGTGCTGTGCCCGAAATTTCAAAAAGACTTTTGACTTCAAATACACCATCTGCATTACGTATCTGTTTAGTTGGGTGTGCGACCATAAATGTAACTGTTTCAGTTTCTCTGTTAAATCTTTTAATCTTAGATATTAGCACCGATATATGTTCGTCTTCTCGAAGATTATTACGTGCAGGACATATCTCATTATAAGGGTCTAACAACATACCATCTATGTCATAAACTTCTTTTACCTTACGTGCTCTATCTAGAATCCAGTCAATGTTCGGAGATTCTTCTGACTTGTCTAAAAAATAAAAGTGTTCTTGTATAAACTCAATTGCTTCAATGACTTCTGATTCATTAACACGATTTTTAAACATAATATCGAATGGTTTTTTACAATACTTTTCAATGAGACGTTTTAAGTTTACTGTACTGTTGTGCTCTGGTGAAAATATTAAATATTTAAAGTTGTGCATTTTAGCAGTTCTCATCAACACGTCATACGTCCATGATGATTTTCCACAATTGGGGATGCCTGTGATTACCATGAAGGAAGGTTTTATTATTTTTATACAATCTTTTGCATTATCGAAACCTATGTCATATCTTTTTTGTGATTTACCTTGATATAATTGCCACAATGGCTCGGTTAAGTCTAGTGCTCGATATACACCATCAATTTTCTCACTCATTTATACTCCTACATTGCTATAAAATTTTTATTTTTTGTTTTCTTTTTAAATATATCAGATGGTTTACGTTGTGTAATATTTTCACTTTTACTTATATTAGTATTATGTGCAAATTTTTCACATCGTAAAAAGTATCTGTTAATCTTTTTTAAACCTTGTTTAGTTCTTACAACTCTTACTAATCCTTTCTTTTCTAATGTTTTGAGATTAGATACAACCGTCCTTCTCGTGCAATGAGCATGATAAGCAATATGGTCGTGTGATGGATAACAAGAATTTTCCGAATCAGCATAGTTAGCTAGAATCAGCAGAATCAACTTACCAGTGGTTGACTCTGCTGACTGTCGTATAGCCCAACTCATTGCTTGGAAACTCATTATCTACGACTCGATAATGTAACTGACAGATTATCTGCAGTAGCATAAAAATCATCTGCAGTTATCTCTCCCTTCGTTGCCTGATAAATAATGTCCATATTTCTACGATTAGGAATCCTCAAGCCGTATTTATACTTGTTGAGGGTGTCTTGTTTTATCCCTGTAACCTCAGAAAACTTAGACATTGGAAGGCTCTCTTTTTCAAGATACTCTTGCAATTTCACGTTGTCCTCCTGTTTCGCTTGATTATACAGTAATCTGACGGACTGTCAATATGACAATTCGTACTTGATTAGCCTTGTTATTAGTGTCATAATTGATGCACATTTAATCAAATATATGGAGTTACAAATGATATATTTAATAGTACATAAGACCGAATATGATACATATTCTGTCGCACCAAAATGCACACCTTATAAAAATGCTGATGATGCAGATGAGATGTGCGATGTTCTTAACAAAACCAAAACTAGTGATAAAGAGTATTGGACTGTTATTGAACTTCCCGAAGAAAAAAACTTGGAGGTAGTAAATAATGGATAAAGTTACAATTAAAGGTGCTTTGCTCAAAGCACGTAAAGAAGTGATTGAAACTACTTTAATTAAAAGTGCTAAAGGTGCATTCAAAAATTCTTATACACCTTTACCCGAAATTATTAAAGTTGTAGAACCAATTTTATTGAAACACAACATACTTTCAATCTTTAATGAAGCAACCGATTATACTAACAGTGAAAAACCGAATGAGGCTAAATTCACTTTGACTTTGTATCATCCCGAGACAGATACAAAAATGATTAATAGTATACGTGTTGAGTTAGAGAAAAGAACACCTCAAGGTAAAAGAAGTGCTTACACTTATGCACAACGTAGCCTTTATGAAAGTACATTAGTAATCAATAAAGAAGATGATGATGCAACCGACACAATGACCGTGCAGGAACTTGATGAAGCAATTGCATCTTTGTCTAGGAAAAAAAATTCGTTGAGCAGAAGAACTGCACAACCTTCAACTAACGGACACAACCCGTTTGGAGAAAATAAATGACCGAGAAACTCAATGAGTTTTTAGGAAGTGAGACTGAGGTTATCTATGGTAGCCTCAATCCACCTCGTAAAAATACAAATGATGAAATGATAGATACCATCGTGCAAGACGGAAAAATAAAAGATGGTTCAGAATACGGGAAACACGTTAAAGTCATCGAATCAACATCTCAAGCAGGTAACCAAGTTTTTTATTTATATGAAAAAGTTGGTGCAGTCTTTGCAACATCTAAAGAAGAAAACAAAGACCTTGTTCTTCAAGGTGAAATGTCTTTAGGTGGACAAGATAAATTTGTGCAAGGATATAAAAAACTAAATGAGAACGGTGAAGAATGGATAAGTCTTAGCATTTATCCTAAACGTGATGGAAGTAACTAATACATTATATGGTGCACAATTGATTCCAGTATCTCAAAAAGATAGAATGATTGCTTTCACAGAACTATCTAAAGGTATTGGAATCAAAACCGATGCTAACGTAAAAAGTTATTTGTTAGATTACAGACGAGTAGATATGTGGAGAATTCCATTAGACTCGGGTATTGGAGAAATATTTAAAAGAGTTGGCGATGATGCTAACAAAGCATTCAATTATAATGTTAATGACATAGGTGATATTCAATATTTAGAATACAAAGTTGGGGATTATTACAACATACATTCTGATATTGATAATGGACAAGCATGTCAAAGAAAAATTAGTATGTCGTGGGTACTGAATTCTGATTATGAAGGAGGAGACTTTAAGATATACGAGCACGGTGATTCTACCGTAATTAATTTAACACCATCAAACGTTTTAGCATTCACTAGTTTTTATAATCATTCAGTGAGCATGGTAACTAGTGGTATACGTAAAGCATTAGTTTGTTGGTACATAGGAGATAGTTGGAAATGAATATAATACAAAAACATACAGACGATGGATTGAGATATTATGACGTAGATGGTAAACACTATGCTAGTGTTACCGAAGTTGTTAATCATAAAGGTAGTGTAGGTCTACAAATATGGAGAGATAAACTAGGTCATGATGTTGCAGACTATGAAATGAAACGTTGTGCTAAACGTGGTAGTGATACACATAAATTAATCGAAGATTATTTGTTAGGAGAAAAATCTAAAGATAAACAGGTATTGCCAACTGGTTTGTTTGCTCTTATGAAACCTCACCTAGATAGATTATCTGTTATTGTTCTAGAATCAAAACTTTACAGTCATAAATTAAGGATTGCAGGTACAGTGGATTGTATTGCATTGGATAAAGAGACTGGCAAATTAACGGTCGTAGACTTTAAAACATCTAATAAGAAAGGAAAAGTAAGAACGGAACATTGGTTACAGACCACTGCTTATGCATTAATGTGGATGGAGATGCATCCGACAGACAATGTTGAGCAATTGATAATCATAAAAGCAAGTGAAGATGGATATTGTGTAAGCACATCTAGTGATTACCTTCCATACGTTTCTACTTTGAAAACTTATATAGACGATTACTATAAAATGATGGAGGTGCAATATGACAATTAAAAAAGAAGACTTGCCCGAACGTAGACGTGTGATGAACCGTGAAGTAAAAAAATGGACTGCATCTACCGAAGAAGTTATTGCAAGACTTGAGGAAACTTTAGCACATGGTAGAAAACAACTGAAACATAATCAAAGATTATTTAATGAAGCAATGCATAAAGAAACATTCAACTGTGAACTAGCTTATGCATATATAATGGCAATGAACAGTACAATTGATGCAATAAATTCGTTAGAGCAGTTGTTAAAATCTACACAATTAGGTAAAGATACTAGTTGACAGTTTGTCATATAGTGCTATATTTAAAGATACTAAAATTTTAGGAGTATTAAAATGATAGTAAAACCGATAGGAAAACCGAGACGTAAGAATACGACTCGGAGAAAAAGAAAGGCACATGTGCCGAAGGATAAAAGCAGGTCGTGGTATCATCCGTTATCTGTTGCAACATTGAGAAAACAACAGATGAAAAATAAGGTTGAAGATGTATAATCCAATTACAGATTTCATTTGTTATGCTCGAGAAAAATACGGTGATGTCAATTCTACGTGTTACAAAAATGATGGTATATGTTGTTGTCATGAAGACAGAGAAATTATAGGAAAATCACATTTAGGAGACGGATGTACTCCTGCTGACTCTATAACTTATGAACGTATGCTTTACATAAAAGAACATAAAAATGAAATAGAAATCAATCAACAAAAATTAGAAGGTAAATAATATGGACTACATAAAAATAATTCAAAACTTAGAAGACAAAATTCAAAACTTTTTCGATGGTGATTCACAAATAAGTGAAAAAGAAAACAATATGAATGAAACTGCATTACAACACTTTAAAAGAAATTTTGGTAAAAAGAAAAATGGACAAAGTAAATAATCCAAGTCATTACACATCGGGAGATATTGAATGTCTCGATGCAATGAAATCTTGTTTATCAAAAGAAGAATTTAAAGGTTTTCTTCGTGGAAATATATTTAAGTACACATGGAGAGCACCTTTAAAGAACAAAGTTGAGGACTATAAGAAGGCTCAATTTTATTTAACAAAACTAATAGGAGAAGAAAATGGCGAGTAAAAAACTTAACAAAACGGAAAAAGTATCTAGACATTTATTGAAACATGGTTCTATAACATCTTTAGAAGCATTCAATAAATGGACTGCTACTAGACTGTCTGCAATTATTTATAATCTAAGACACAAACGTGGTTTCATTATTGAGAATGAAGATATGAAAACTAAGGACGGAACTAGATTTGCTAGATACGTTTTTAAAGGAGTACAATAATGATAGACAAAATAGTTGAGTATTGTGATAACTTACCCGATATAATAAAAGCAGTTTTATTTGTAAGTGTGATTTCAATATTTTGGAGTATAGTGTTATAATTAACTTTCTAATATTTCGCAATTTATAACGTTTTTGTGTGGTATATTAGATTTTTACTCCTATCACCGAGACCCTTAGAAGAAATTTTAGGGGTCTCTTTTTTAGGGGGTATCTAAGTACCACCCCCCTATCGAAAAACGTCAAAATGAGGCTATTACGAGGTCAAATTGCTTCCGAACATGCGAAACTGAACCCGTAAACACTGTTTTCGTTAGATTTCCAACCTAACTCACCCGTGTCCATTCTCATCACACATTTAGTATTTTCATAGATAACAGTCGAATTATCTGTCAATGCAGTTTTCAATGGTGGCTCGATTTGTAGTGTCGCTTGACCCGATGCATTTGTGTTAATGTCATCTGTAATAATATGAAGTTTAGACGTTGCACCCGAGCCAAATTGAACATAATCTCCCTTCTTAAATGCATTAGTTATTGATGCACCTAAACCATCGACTGCAACCGAATACACCCCAATCGCATGAGCACCGTTAACTAACATAGTACCTGTTGCACTTCCTTGAATAGTTTTGGCATCAGCGTCTCCGAGTAAAAATGTTCCACGCCTACCGTGAAGTTGTGAAAAGAAAACTGTCCATGCACCTGCTTCATCTCGTTTCATTGGGGGTAATGTTACGACTGCAATCCATCTACAACCCAAATATTCTGATACTTGTTGTGAATAAGTGAACGGACTTTCTGTGATACCAACTGCTCTAGATAAACTCCATTCTTGAGTAGCAACAGAAGGTGAACTAGGTAAAACTAATGGATAACTAGGAACTGTCATCTATCCACCAAACGTCCTTGCAAAACTTCCACCACGTTGTCTAGTTTCTGCTACTGCATTTATAGTTTGTTCTTTTATTTGTGGTAACAAATTTAAAACTTCTGCTCTAACTGTTGGCACGATTCCTGTACTGAATGAAATATTTTGTACAACGTTAACTGAACCACCCAATTGATTATTCGGAACTATGTTTCCTGCACTATGTGGTACAAACATTTCAGCACCTCTCTCACCAACTAAATGAGGTTTATTTGGTGCAACGAAACCACCTGTTGCTTTTGGTATTAATGAACCTAATATTGCAGTACCTATAGACTTTAAGAACCCACCACCACTGCTTGTATCTAAAGATTTTTTTATAGAATCTAATAATGGTTTTAAAATTAACAATTGCACAATCAAACTTACCACTTGTGATACTACGTTTTGAAAAATACTTTTCATTGCATCTTTAAAATCTTGTCCACTAGCTACTGCATCACCGAATGCATCACCGATGTTAACAACTGCTTTATCAAATATTTTTTCAAACTCTACAGATTCACCTTTGAGTGTTTGAAATGCTTGTTCAAATTTTTGTTCAAATTCACTAGTTTCTGTTTTTGCATTTTTAAGTTTTTGTTTGTAATCTTCAAATTTATTTGTAACACCATCAACATCTAAACCTAGTATCTCAAATATGTCTCGTAGTTTCTGATGCTCTTTGGCATTTTGTTTTGCTGTGTCGATAACTCTCTCATACTCAAAGCCTATCATGTGATTTAACTCTAATAATGCCTGAGCCCTATCTTCTTCTGTTGCCATAGCTTCTAGATTTTGTTTTCTTGAAGCAGTAACTAAACCTATCGTTGCTAACAATCCAATCATTGCTATATTCAAATTCTTGATAAAATTAAGTGTCCTAACTGCAACTGAACCTGCCAACAAAAGAAATAAACCTTCAAATGCATCTTTAATAGTGTCGAGATTTTTTACTATTGAAGCAGTTAAATCTGCTAAATCACGTCCTACTTCTCTACCAAATTCTTCTATTGCTTCTTGATTATTTGCGAGAGTTTGGTCTAAATCACCAAACTGTCTTTTGAGTTCAACCATGAATTCTTCTGCAATTGATTTCCTAAAACTAAATAATTTGTCTCCGAGCATTGATAAAGTACCAGTAAGTGTTTTAGCAAAATCTGCCATAACATTACCAAACTCTCCGTCTCCAGAGAATTTTTCTTTGAATGCTTTTATTGTGTCATTGATAGAAACTTTAACACCTGCATTGAATCCTAACATTGCACGTACACCACGTTCTCTGAATACATCTGCTGATGCAATACCACCTGCAAACGACCTCTGTATCTGTTCACTGGCTTGTCTAAAATCTAAACCAGTTGCAGATGCTACATTTCCTGTGATTTCTAAAACTTCTGCTAGTTCATTGGCATCTTTTGATACAACTGCTAAGTTTCCCGATGCTTGTTGTATTTCTTCTAAACTGAATGGAACACGACTAGCGAACTTGACCATTACATCAAATGCTCTTGCACCTTCTTCTGCAGTTCCAAATAATGCTTTTAATCTGACTTGTAAGTTTTCTATTTGTATACCGACATCAACAACTTTTTTAATTTGAATGACACCGAATACACCTGCTAGTAATCCACCAAATTTAATTACACGACCACCTAAAGTATCAAGTGAATCACCTAATCTTCTGAAGTCGTTACCCATTTTTTTAGAACCACTACCTACTTTTCGTTTAGCATCATCTAAACCTTTCTGTAGTGAACTAAGGTCAGCTTCAATCTTTACAATTAAATTATCTAATTCAGTAGCCATACTTAATAATCGGGGTACATCTCCATTAATTTATCTAGTTCGTTCCTGTCCATCTTATTATCTTTACCACCATTATATTCTTTGAATCCATTAATGGCTAGTGAGATTTCGTATACAGACATATCCCAAAAATCTCTAGGTGATAAGTTCATCATGCCTACAACAACTTCATACCACCTATCTATTGGCAGTCCTACATCATCATCTATGGGTTCGTTTTTTTTTCAGAATCAGAACTATCTTTAGTATCGCTTGTTGTTAATGCTAGAGTTATTAACTCACCACAAATTTTAATAGCTTCTACTAAACCTACTTCGGCTACTAATTCTTTAACATCATTGTCTTTTGTATCGTTACCACCTGCTCTTATTGATAAAGTAAGTATAGATATAACATCAGTCATAGATAAATCACCACCACTAAGTTTTTGTCCTACTTTAAGGATAGAACTTCCTAATGCTTCTTCTATCCTTATAACTGTGTCTAAAGACATTCTAGCTTTAAAAGTTTTATCACCAAAATTAAGTGTCTTTTCTGCTTTTAACGTGTTTATGCTCATTTTGTTTTTTCTCCTTTCTGATTAAAATTTTTATTACTTCATCTCTATCACCAACGTTTGTTAGATTAGATATTGTATAAGAATCTTTATCAATTGTTATTTCTTCATTTAGGCAAGACAACCATTTATCAAAATATGGCAGTTCGACTTCAATTGTATCTTCACCAATATTTACATTGGCTTGATATGTTATCTTGCCTACGTTAACTTTTTTTTCTATCCACATTATACAGTCGCTATTGTAATCGCACCTGCTGATTCAAAACTCAAACTATATTGAACCGAATCATTATAAGTACCACTGTATTCAATTGATGCAACTTGGAATGCACCAGTGAATGTATTGTAGTCAGGTACTAAAAACTGAAAGTTTGTAAAACTGGCACCATCGAATGCCGTCAATACAGACTGTTCACTAGCTGAATCTGTGAATACACCACTACCTGAGATGGTAAATGATTTTACTCCACCTTGAGCCATAAGTGTACGAACTCTAGACGAATCTTTATTTGTTACATCAACTGTTTCTTGGTTGATTGCGATTGAGGTATCACGTAAACCTGCGACTGTTGTAAATGTCTCAGGACTACCACCATTCCCAATCTTCACTAGAAGTGATGCACCTTTTTGTACTGCCATAATATATCTCCGTAATTATTAACTGTCGTATACGATAAAATCTATCGTAATAATTCCATGTCTAGTCAGATTATCGCTTTCTACTATCGTTGCAGTATTTACTACATAAGATACTACTGACGATGCTGACGTTACTGAAATTGTACTCCCATTAAAGATGTTATACAACCTCTCCATAATCTCTTTAATCTCCTTCTGACCTCTGTATTGAGACCATACTTCTATGTCAACTCTGTGCTCATTCCCGTCTAATGTTTGTGTGCCTATATCTGTAGAAGTTTCTAAACCAATACGTACGTATGGATATGCAGTATCTTGAGGAACATTATCAAATATTTTGTTGTTGCCAACTAAAGTATCCAAAGCAGAATCATTAGATAATGTAGTAAATATAGCTGACTGTAAATCAAAAGAATGAAATCCCACTATACTCTCACTTTCAAAAGATTAATCATTTTCTTTGCCATATTGACAGTCGTCCGATAAGCATGAGAAGTTTTGCTCATAAATGGTCTATCCATATCTTCGAGAGTTTCTGCATAATCAACATTCGCTGAAACTTTGGCTACGAATCTTGATAGTTTTCTTAAATCCATACTTTTTGTTAAATCACTGGTATCAACTGCAGGTGCTTCACCTACTGCTGATGCAATGTGATTCTTTTTTGCTTTAGTTTTTTTGTATGTCTTACCAGTTTTAGCAAACGTAAAACTTCTTTGAACTTCATTTTTAAAAAATTGAGAAATAGAGTCTACATATCTTTGTGCATTGTTCTCATATTTTCTTTTTACCTCACGATTACGTCTCGGTAGTTTGTTAATAATTCTAACACTAACACTCACGTTGCAACTCCTTCTGTCGCTAAAATTTCCTGAAACTTTTTTCTACCTTCGACTAAGTCTTTTATATCTGTAATATCAAAAGTTTTAGAGTCGTAAGATATTCTGTGTTTTTTTGTAAGTGAAGAAATATATCTTATTGTAAATCTATAAGAGTTAGTTCCTCTAATTTGGTCTCCAAAAACTGATTCGCTTCCAGATAAATTTTCAGCTTTTGCCCATACTGTGTTCGATGTAGAAAAAGATGCAGTCTGTCCTCCTCCTGCGTCCATAGATGTAGACAAACTCTGCAATCCAATTCTATTTCGCATCTGCCCAATCAATGACACTAGACCATACCTCCGTAGTGTGCAGTTCCACGATATGGGTTCGTAGAAAATTGTCTTATAACGTATGGAGTTAAAAGTTGTGTTGCACCATAAGGTGCTAAAACATTTTTACCATCCAACAAATCTCCACGATGCTCAAACAAAAATGCTAAGTAAATTAAACATGCATGTTTGATATCTTGAGGTACTGCAGATTCGCCACCGAATCCTGCAACGTAAGTTATTTCAAGTGCATTCGCAACTCTCAATCCTGTTGGGTAAGATTCGCCTTGACGTAAAACTAATCTAGCAGGAACACTTGCACTGTCTAAATAATATTTACTAGATGCAAAAGTTGATTCTGTATCTGCATCATCATAATATTTTACATTGGATATAGATGCTACTGGGCTTTCGGGTAAAATAATACTACGTCTAGATATGTCTTGGTCTATTCCTAAATAAAATCCTTCGTGTAAAGGTATGTCGACATCATAAATACTATCAATAGAAAGTTTTAAAGTTTGTGTTGTCAAACTTCTATGTGTGTATCGCTTTGCCCAATTGTGCGACATCTTTAGCATGTTTGTTAACACTGTGTTGTCGTCCGTTCCGTCAACTCTCAACCAGTTTTTTGCTTCGGTCAATGTTATAGCAAATTCTGTCTCTGCTGTTACTACTGATAATCCTGCCATAAATCCCTCTAAAAAATTTTGAATATGGGTCATTTTATCCAAAAACCGTCAAAAAAGCCAAAAAAATCGACTTTTTTAGCCAAATTATGACGATTTGTCTTTGCATAGGACATAAAGTCATATATACTGTAGGTATACAAAACGTTAACTAGGAGTTAAAAAAATGAGAAAATTTGGAGTAGAAATAGAGTTTATATGCAGTAAATCACAAAGTGAAATCTGCAGAATCATAAACAGAGATACAGGCATTGAATGTGTACCTGCAGGTTATAGCGACAGAGACACTTCTAAATGGAGAATGAAAACTGATGGTTCTTTATCACGTGGTGGTCTTGAATTAGTAACACCAATATTGTCAGACATGGAGGACTTAAAAAAATTACAAGAAGTAATAAAAGTCTTAGATGTACACGGTAAAGTAAATTCAAGTTGTGGTATACACGTTCATACTGATGCACGTAACACTTCAACATTACAAGTTAGAAAACTTATGAAGTACATTGCTAAGTATGAACTTGCAATGAACAAATTAGTTTCTAAATCAAGACGTGGAAGTTCACGTTGGTGTTCAGATAATTATCAAAACGTAAGAGATAATCGCCTTATGGATTTCAAAACACCTACAGAGTTTTTTGTTCATCTTAATGGAATGTCAAAACGTAAACTTGTACGTAGCATTACTGGTACGAGATATTACAAATGGAATTTCCAAAACTATATGAATCATGGTTCAGTAGAAAACAGAATGCATCAAGGTTCTTTGAATGTAGAAAAAATTACAAACTGGATTTTACTTAATCAAGCAATGGTCAACTGTGCTTTTGACGAACGTGGTACTAGAGTACTTAGAACAGAATCATGGGAGGACTACAGTTTGAATCGTATGTTAAAAGAACTTGTTGTTAGAGGTTACTTGAACAACAGTCAAAAGTCTTACTTCCTTGACAGAGCAGAGGCTTTAGCATAATGCGATACATTAATACACTAACAGAAACATCTTACAAGTCTCAAAACAAAGTAGACCTTGCTCACGAAATGTACTCAACATCGTGGGTAAGGAGTGATTGTAAGAATGTTTATGACTGGTGCAAGGGTGCATCATTCAGATTATTTCAAGTGCACAACATTATACTTGAGTATGATGATGGAGACTTGGAATCATTTGTGGATGCTTTAATACAACACAACATAATAAAGGAGATACACTAATGTTATATTTTGCTTATGGTGCTAACACCAACATTGACGGTATGGAATATCGTTGTCCTAATGCTACGAAAGTTGGGCGATTAACTTTACCCGATTGGAAGTTAGTATTCAAACACGTAGCCGACATAGAGATGCATAAAGACGAGCAGGTTCACGGTGTTCTATGGAACATCACTGACGAATGTGAGTCTAGCTTAGATAGGTTCGAGGGTTTCCCACACCTATATCGTAAGGAGTATTTTGTAGTTCGTATGCAAGACGGTTCTATTGAAGACGTTATGTTTTACAAGATGAACAGTGGAGAGTATGCTAGACCTAGTCAAACTTACTTCGATACTATCAAGCAGGGATACATTTCTAATCAGCTACCATTACAATACCTATACAACTGTAGGTAACATCTAACATTGATAAGTCGAGTTATCCTAGTGCTCGGCTTATCTTGCCAATGGATTATCTTCTTCTTTTATATTGTTAATTTGTTCTTTGATTACTGCTATTTCACTTTTTAAAATATTAACGTCATTAACTAACGGCTCTATGTTAACTGACGACTTACCTTCTATAGTTTCTATTCTATTTATAAGTGAGCCTTGAAACACTAGCAAAGAGCCTAGTGTAACGACCACACCAATAACACCAGTGATTATCTTGATATCCATTCTCTATCCTCATATATTCTATCTTTTATTATTACGTTGCTAACGTAAACTCGTTCATCATATCCAATTAAATCTCGGTCAACAATGTTTGGTTGTATAAAAATATCTGCATTTATATTTGCATACGAATCTAACATATTATTATTGTTCTGCATGACTTTGGCAATAATAATCTGTGTCGCCTTCATTTGACCATCAACGGATTTTATTTTCTCAGCTACCTTAGACCTTATGTCGTCAACAGTTATTGATACTTTGGTTTCATTTGGGGATTGTGCTACTGTAGATGTTTCTTCAACTTCACAACCTGCACAACTTTCTTCTGCATTTATTTCTTCTGTAGTTTCAGTGTCTACTATTTCTTCTTCTAACTCTTGCACTATTTCAACTTGTTCTTCAATCATAGGTTCTTCTATAACTTCAACTATTTCTTCTACTGGAGTTTCTGTCAAAACAAAAGTTTCTTCTATAAAGTTTTCTTCGGCTAGAGTAATCGTTTCTTCTTCTATATAAACTTCTTCGATTGTTGGCAATTCTTCTATGAATACTTCTTCAATAAATACTTCTTCTATCTCGGGTTCGATTGTAAGTATTTCTTCTGTTATATTTTTTAGTTCTTCTGCCTGTGCTAAAGAAATAACTGTATTGTCGTAGGTCATAGTTACAGATACTTCATCAACATTTCCTGCACCAAGATATCCCGAACTTGCATCATCACCACTGATAAAAATGTTGCCAATATTGGCATTTGTTGAACCGTAAATTAATGTATCTTCAAATATTTCTCCTGTTATATTGGTAACGTCTGTACGAGTTTGGGTGGACGTTGCTAAAACGTTTTGCTCTGAATCTTTTATTTGTAATCTAACAGTGAATGAATCTGCATCACCACACGAACCACACCAACCACCAGTTCCACCTTCACCATTTTGTACTAAGATACGGCTCTTTAATTCTATTCCGTTATCTAACATTTGTTGGGTGATGGTATCGCTAGTCAAATTAAAATCTTGTTGAATCTCTCCGTAATTTCCAAACT
>TARA_R100000655_G_scaffold63669_1_pt1 | contig 33664 bp, 41 predicted proteins | sample TARA_R100000655 | Tara Oceans TARA_R100000655 (sample SAMEA2622497) | marine metagenome | biome: marine biome (ENVO:00000447); feature: deep chlorophyll maximum layer (ENVO:xxxxxxxx); material: "saline water (ENVO:00002010), including plankton (ENVO:xxxxxxxx)" | depth 90 m
AGCCATTGAGGCTACTCGCGCTGACTTAGAAGCTCAACGCAAAGCTTTGTTGGATTCTGATTTCTTCCAAGACATTACGGCTACTGCCGACAAAGAGTTGGGAGAGTTCAACCCTTACGATGACAAGTCTTTTGAAGAGCGAATCCAGAAAGAGGTTGCCCAACGAATGAAGTCAATGCTGGAGCCAATGCGCCAACAGCAAGAGCTTCACAACCAACAGATTCGTTTGCAGCAGTTTAAGTCTGAGCATCCTGACTTAGACGAAATTAAAACAGACGTTGCCAAGGTGCTTATGGATAACAAGCACATGAACCTCGAACAGGCCTATTGGCAGGTCAAAGGTCGCAGGCTTTCTGATAAGATGAAGAATCAAGAAGCCGAGCTGTCTTCGTACAAGAAGGTGGCCCGTGAGGCTGGTCTTAAGGTTGGTGGTGCTTCACGAGGTCGCACCAACGGCATTCCAAAGCATGTCATGGACCAGGATGATCCTGCCGCTATTTACAACTGGCTCAAGGAAAACAAAGGCAAAGTCAAAATTTGATATTTGCCCTGCCCCGTCTTCTTTGCTATTGTTTGCTCTGAAGACGGGAGCCCCTTGACAGGACAAGCAAAGTCTTCCGGCCCCACTGGGACAACCGAAAGTCTTTTCTATCTTTTATTCTATGGGCATTTGTGCCCTTTAGGACTTGTCTGTCATGGCTATTCAGAACGATATTCTGAGTTCAACCGCCCGTGCGCGGTCGAAAAAGGCGCTTGACAACCTCTTTGAGACCGTACCCCTGCTGGATCACATCCAGAAAGCAGGTGGTGTCGAGATCATCAATGGTGGTCAACGCATTACACGCGCTGCGATTCTCGCAGAGCACTCTAACATTACACAGCTTGCTACTGGTTATGAAGCTGTCTCCTCCTCGGTGGCTGACGTTCTTCGTTCTCCTGAGTTCGAGTGGTGCGACTTTGTTGCTCCTATCGTTATCACGAAGAAAGAAGAGCTCTCCAACAAGGGTGAGCGTGCTGTTATCTCCATCGCTGATGCCCGCATGAAGAGCGTTCTCGGAATGCTCAAGCGTGAGTGGGAACTTCAAGCCGTCCGTGGAAACTCTGCTGTTCTTACCGAAATGCAGAGCCTTAACGGTGTCAATGGTACTGGTGCTCCTGGCGGCGGTAACAACATTGGTTGGTTGGAAGAAACTGCATTTGGCGCACAAGGAAACATCGTTGGTGGCCTTTCCAAAGCAACGTATGCTGCGTCCAACTGGAACAACCAAAGCTTTGATGTTCAGGCTGGCGGTGGTGCTGGTACTGGCTTTGCGGCTCTTGGCCTTCAAGGAATGACTGAGCTGATGATTCAGACTCAGATTTACGCTCCTGAAGGAACCGTTGATTTGATTCTGGCAAGCCCCGCTTCTTATCGTCTGTATAAGAGTGTTCTGCAGGGTCAAGAGCGGTACATGCCTAAAGAGACTGTGCTTGATGGTGGACGCCTCGCGTTGGCCTTCAACGGCGCTCTTATGTATGTGGAGAACAACCTCGGCTTTGCATCTTCTGGTGCAGGCGGTGCTGATACTCCTTCCATGTACTTCCTTAACAGCAAAAGCATGAAGGTTGTCTTCGATTCTGAGGCCAACTTCTCCATGAGCGACTTTGAGCACAAGAGTGGCTACGCTGCTCGCGAAGCACAGATGTTCGTTCGTACTCAGCTTGTTGCTGACCACCTGGCGTCCCTCGGACTCCTTGTCAACGCGGAGGCTTAGACAATGTCATTCGGTCATTTGAATCATGGTAAATCGCCTCTTGAGGTGCCTGGAGTAACTGGACTGCATTCGGACATTGTTTCGTTTGTTTGTACTGATGCTATTGCTGCTGGTGAGTGGGTTGATTTAGACTCAACGCCAACGCTAGGTGCAGCCCGTGCAACAACAGTTGTGCAGGGTAATGGCACAGGCCTTTGCATCGGTGTTGCAGTTGAAACGATTACTGCGGCACAGATTACTGCTGCCGCTGCTGACGGAGTTGATCTTCGGATTCGCGTCTGCGTTTCAGGCTACGTTGATGCTGCTCGCACAGACGGCACTGTTGCCGCTGCTGGGGATACTCTTATTCCCGCTGCTGGTGGAGAGTGTACACGAGGTGCTGCAACCAACGTGCTTACTGCCGTTGGGTTTGCCCTTGCTGTTGACACTGGTGGAGCAGGCGCTGAAGTCGCTCCTGTTTACGTCATCCGTAAGTACTAAAACGCAGCCCGCGTGCTAATCTTGGGGCGGGCATCCATTCGGGTGCTCGCCCTATTTGCATGGAGTTCTGATGAACCTCGCTGAAATGAGATCAATGGTTGGGTCAATCGTAGACTACGACCCAAACGTGCAGACCTACAGAGATGAGGTCAATCGCATTCTGAATGAACTCTACTTAGACTTCTTTACTGACCGTCCCTGGAAGTTCGCCCAGGAGACAGAAGAGGTTCAAGTCTACAGAGATGTGACGGTTACCAATGTTTCAATTGCCGCTGGAAACAACACTGTTACTGTTGCCGCAGGAACGCCTTTCTTGTCATGGATGGAAGGCGCGATTGTTGAAATACAAGGTGCGGCAGACGTTGACAATGGCGAATACGAAATCATCAAAGTCACACCTACTGTCCTTTATTTGGATAATTTTTCGGCAAGCGCTTCTCCAGGTGGCCTCACGGTTACGGTCAAACAACGATTCATCGACATGCCGGAAGACTGTTCCGAAGTGCTTGCCATTGGAATCCGAAGCCCAACTTCAGGAACCCAAGCACATTTTGATTACCTCTCACGCGCTCGTGACGAGGAGCTTTCCCTTCTTTTGAGCTCTACAGGCCTTCCAACTGACTGGCTCATCTACGACGATGTAACCATGACACAGCCTGTGTTGCAGCCTGTTCTTGATGCCGATTCATCAGGAACCAGGTACTCAACGGTTGGAACCTACCATGTTCACTACACTTTTGTTCACAAGAACAAAGAAAGCGCCCCTTCTCCAGTTGCTTCTGCTACTGCCACTACTGGCAGTTGGCAGTTGGATCTTTCAAACATTCAAAATACAGGTGCCAACTCAGGCATCTTTAAGCGTTTCTATCTTAAGACAACAACAAATAGCGCCTTTTATCAAGTGACCAATGCAGACATTGATGAACTTGCAATGACCATTGATGATCTAAACGTAGCCGCTGACCACCTTGTCAATGCTCGCAGACTTCCTGAGAACGATGGTCACTACAAGCGAGTGCGTCTTTACCCTCGTCAAGACACAGACTATCTCGTAGAGGTGCGATTCGTGTACCGTCCTGACCGTCTCATCGAGGATACGGACGTTCCCGAGTTTCCCCCTGACCACCACCGCTACCTCGTTTACAGGGCCTGTCAGGAGCTTTTCGTAAAGCATGACAACCTGCAGCATTCTGAGTTGTACCGTCGCAAAGCAGATGCAGAGCTGGTGAGAATCCAAAACCTCTACTTGTCTGAAGGCGCAGGTTACTGGATTAAGCAAGGATACCGAGAGACTACACTCAAGTATCAGACCTCTACGTCACTGACTCACCGGGGATAGAATGGACCCAAGGCTCAAACTAGAAGTTCCCAAGCTTGGTGGTGTAGAAGAGATTCTTCCGCAACCAAATGGTTCTGCCACCAAGGTAGAGAACTTCACTGTGGATCCAGCAACAGGTGGTTGGGACAACCGTATTGGTTATGAGAAGTTCTTTCCTAACGCTGTGTTGTATCAGCCGTTTACCACCGAGAAGAGGATTCATAGTCTCTACATTTGGAGCACTCACAACGGAGCCAGGACTTACCATCTATTTGAGAGTGAGAACATTGCTTCGCAGAGGTGCAACCTACGCTACACGGTGGGCAATCCAGGCTCAATCGTAGAGGTAGACGAGTTCCGTAGAATCCCTACGCTAAATGAGCCTGTCACAGACTATGAGCCATTTGGTCGATACCTCATCATCGTTAATGGTCATGACAAGCCACTAAAGTTTGATGGCGAAAAAGATGTAGACAATGTGTTGCCTCTTGGCTGGGACGGTATTCCTGGCGCTGTAACTCCATGGCGACCTGACCCTGCCAACTCAGGAAAAGGTCAAACACAATGCTATGGAATCACTCACGAAACAGACCCAAACAACACTCAGAATGCTGGGGTTCCACTTGGCTTTATTGAAACTGTTGGCCTTGGGTCTTTGACTGCAAACGCTAAAAACAGCTACAAGTGGAAGGTTTCTTTTGTTAGCGAAACAGGAAGTGAAAGCCCTCTTTCGTCTTCTTCTGGTATTGCAACATGGACAAACCCTGGGAGCAACGTGGTTCGCCAGGCTGTTTTCCTAGACAACCTTGCTATTGGCCCTAAGGGCACTGTTGCAAGAAGGATCTACAGAACCAAGAATCTTGGAGACTCATCGAGCGCTACGGCCACTTCTGCCTACTACCTGGTAGCGGAAATAAAAAACAACACTCAGACTTCTTACAGCGACTACAAGTCAGACTCTTTGCTTGTAGTAGAAGCCCCTTCTGTTTCTGATAGCGTAATCTTCCCTGCTCCTGGAGCTCGGTTCGCAGCTACCTTTAAAAACTGTTTGTTTCTTGATGGTGGTCAAGCTGACCCTACTCGAATCTATTACTCGAACCCACTGAATCCCGATTCATTTTCTGCCTCTGATTACTTTGATGTAGGGGTAAGAGATGGTGGTGATGTCACAGGGCTTTTTGCTTACTACAACAGCCTGATTCTGTTTCGCGAGTCTTCTATTGAGTTGGTTCGTGGAGATCCTGTCAACGGGTTTAGTGTCGTTCCGTTTATCCAAGGTGTAGGCTCAAGAGCCATCAACTCTGTTACTGCTGTTCCTGGTGTTGGCATCATGTTCTTGGGTAACGATGGTGTCTATCGAATCTTTGGTGGCCTTGACGGTGGTTCTGAGGTCAAGATTGAGAAGATGAGCCCAGGGCTTGTGAAGACCGAGAAGCGATTCAACCCTGCTTTGTTGGCTCGTGCGTCTGCCACCTACAGTCCCAAGTGGCGTGAGTGGCATTGCTACATGCCTGTAGACGGAGAAGAAAAGCCATCGTTTGGTCTTGTGTACCATGTGGATAAGAACGCTTGGTCTACTCGCACAACCTTTCCTGTAGGCTGTATTGCTTCTGACCAGAACGGTGAGCTTGTCTTTGGACATAACAACGGAAAAGATCCTTCTGTTACTACCAACTGGGAAACAGGCCTGTTTGTAATTTCAAGAAAAAGAATAAATGGGTACAACGTTGCTCTTATTCCTGGGCTTGAAGGTGTTTATGAAGCTCGTGCTAAGGCAGCCCCTGTAAGTGTCTACAAGTCCAACTGGATGGACATGGGCAAGGCGGCGCAGAAGAAGTTCGTCAAGTATGTTTACTTGCACGTCATGACCAAGGGAGACAACGTTATCCCTTTGAAATACTTCAAAGATTTTGACTATGATGGAATCACATCTTCTGGCGAAAAGATGCAACGGCCAGACCATCCAGACCAGAACGTGTTTGACACTGCCATTTGGGACACTGCTGTATGGGAAGACCCAATGTTTACTACGATTCGCTACCCTATTGCGCTGAGTGCTGCCTCGTTCTTTGCGTTTGAGGTAGAGACAAACAACGACTTTGTTCTTGTGGGCTACTCGCTTGAGTTTGCTGCAAACAAGACTCACACCATCAAGGGCAAACGCTAATGGCTTTCAAGTGGACAGAAGGCGATCACAGGGCAGGCAACATTCTTGATGTTGATGAGTTCAACAGTTCGTTTAACAACGTTAAGGGTGAGCTCAATGGAGGATTAGACAGGGAAAACCTGCCAAATGCTTCTGTGTCTAACGATGAGTTGGCTCCAAATGCCTTCGTAAAATACGCAGTTAAAACTGGTGTAAGATTGCAAGGGACTGGGGTTTATACTGCTCGTTTTCTAAACAATACCGGATCTGATATTGATCAAACTTTTAGAGCCATAAACTACAACACTTATGCTGGTGGTTGGAGAACGAACGAGGCTCAAAAAATAAACAAGCTCTTTCAAGAGGGCATGCTTCACATTGAATACAATGGCTGGTACTGGCTAAGAAACCATTTGGCTACCGACAACGTAGGAAGGCCTTCTAATTTCCTTCAAATATGGTGTCAGTTTGAATTGATTCTTGATGGAAACCCTGTAGTAACAAGTGGTCGCCATTACCAAAATGTAGGGCAAATGCACCTTGTTGCTGATGTTCCAATATCAACAGGAAAGCACGAGATAGCATTAAGGTGGAGAATCTCACCTAATGAAGACCCTGATTTAGTTGTTACTCCAACCGTTGCTCTTTCAAGACCGATCTTCTACTATGATGGTGGTCAGATTACAGTTGTAAATAGGTATAGATAATGGCTAAACTCACTACAACAAACTTTGAATCTGGCGAAGTTACAGACAGAGCAGCAACGAATACTAAGTTTAGTGCTGTTCAAACTGCGACACAAACCATCAATGAAGAGAATGTTCGCTCAGAAGGCATTGATAAACGTCAGCTTTCAGCACATGCGTATTCAAGTGGGCGCATGGAGCCTATTGTTCACTTTGACGTGGCTAACAATCTAAACTCTGGGGCTATTGTTTCCTCAACTTATTCAGGTCAAAATGGTTCTCAAGAGTTTGAGTTGAATGGAGGAGCCAACCCAGACCTTGTTATTGATTTTACTGGCCTTCCCGGTGGGCATCTTGCCATTGCTTCAGGCGACCTAATTCGTATTCATTACAGCATTTGTTTGTCTACTCAAAGTGACGGTTTTTTCTTTTCTGCTGGTGATGAAGATGCAGCAAAAGATGGAAACCCTGCTGATGGTATTGGCCTTGTTGTTTTTCCAACTTGGAAGCTAACGGGTGGAGGCACCCCTCAAGTGCTTCCTAATGAGTTGGACCTTATGAACAACTACGGTCCAAGTGCGGGCCAAACATTTAACAACTCAAATGCCAGAACAGAATCAATGTCTTTTATTTCTATGGAGGGCGCTAATCCTGGGTCTAGCAGGACTGGAATATCTTGTGAGCGAGTGGTTCACGGCACCTGGAGTCATGTAGCTACTCAAGCCTACACTGTTTATGAGCTCAGACTGTATGGGCGAGGACCGATGGTGTATCAAGGGGATAGGCAGTTGTATGTGCCTACATGGGGCGCTGACAGGTATCATCCTGATTACATGCGTATTCCATGGGTTGGTTCAACTTTTGATTTTACTATGTCAAACGGACAGCTTGGTATCATTGTCATGAGGGGGGAAAGCTAATGGCGTTTACACCAGTCACTATTCCTGCTGGAAGTGTGCTTGCTACCAATGCTTCTAATCAGGGTGTTCAAGACAACCTTGATAAAATGAAAAACTACATTGATGGCGGTGTAGCACCGGCTGATTTAGCTGCTGATAGTTGGGCGCAACCAAAGCACATTATGCGTGGTCATTATGATCCAATAGCAAACAGTCACACTTTTGTAAGTGGAATCAATTCTGGGTACTCATCTTCAACAGACGAGATGTCTTTTGTGGGTGATGGTCCAACTTCCCGCGGTGCACCAGCCGAACCTCAAGAGGTATCGTTTGCAAACACCGCTGTTGATTTCTTTCTAAGAAGCAATGCAGATGTTTTGTTTCAGTTTACTGCTTATCCAATTACCCCTGGCTCAGATGCAGTCTCTGGCTCTGGTTCTGGCAACCCTTTATCAACAGCATCTGTCTATTTAGATGGGGACAAGAAGTCTGAAACCAAGGTTTATACTAGACTTATTAGTGATGCTGATTCTAATAGACAACAAGATGTCTGGCTTTCTCACAACTGGAATGTCTGGTCTGGGTTCTTTATTGCAAAGAACTTAGCAGCAGGACAGCATTCGTTTGATATTCGTGGAGAGGTTGGGGGTAGGTATACGTTTCTTATGAACTTCTCGGTCAGCTTTGAAGCTTTCTATAGGTAGGTAATATGGCAGAAAAAACAGGAAGAGGAGCAGCAGCATTACAAGGAGCAAGTACAGGGGCACAAGCTGGCGCCACTCTTGGGTTTGGTGTTCCTGGTGCGGCTATTGGTGCAGGTCTTGGAGCCTTAGGTGGAGCCATCTTTGGTGGCGATGAGGCTGCTGCGCTTCGCCAAGAAGAGCTGGAAGAGTTGAGAAGACGACAAGAAATGGGCGCATTGGGTCTAACCGATGAGCAAGAGGCTGCTTTGCAAAGTCAAATTATGGGGCCAGCCAGCCAACTCGCTACTGAAAGGTCTGGTCAAATGGCAAAGCTTGCAGCCACTGAAGACCTTGGTGCTGGTTCTGCGGCACGCAGGGCTGTTGAAGAAACAGCTAAGGACCAAGAACTAATGCAGGATGCGGCCAACAAGATTGCTATGATTGATATGAAGCAGCGGATTCAGGATGAAGCTCGCATTTCTGAGTTGACTGGGGAAGTATCTGCACAACAGAAGGCTGACCAGAACGCAGCGTTTGCTGGAATCTTAGCTACCGCTGGTGTCTTTGGAGATATTAAAAAGGGCCAAGAGCTAGAAAAGTTAAGCATTGAAGAGGTTATGGAGATGCGAGCGAGACAAGATGCTGCTCGTGGCTTGGGGGTTGATACAAAAGGCAACACGGTTGAGCAGGGTCTTGGTCTTTACAACAGTACTTTTGGGCAATAATTATGGCTACTAACGCTGATCACTACCGTTCATACAATACCGGCGTTGTCGAGATGTACAGGGGCTACATCGAGGAAGCTCGTGAGGCTGCTGAACTGACCAACAAGTCAATCTCTGAACGCCGTTCAGAACTGCAGAAGATTATCCGAGACATAGACAGCGACATCATGTCTGCTCAACGTGCGTTGGAGACAGGTCAAACTACGCACTTCAAGGCTCACATGACAGCCCGTGGTGACCGTGTACGAGCGGCTCGTGCTTCAGCAAGAGCCAGTGGACGTGCAGGCAGTGAACTTGACAAGCTAAGAGAGAAGGCTCGCGCAGCTACTGCTGCTTCTTTGCAGGAGGCTGTTGAGTTTGCTGCAACGCAAGGCGATGACCAGTTTAATGTTTCTGATGCGCTAAACAGTTTTACCAACCGAGCATCCATGGCTCGTTTTCTTGGTCAGATTGGCATGGTGCCTGGAGATGACAATGCAGGCAGTATTGGAGAAGCGGAACGACAGGCTGTCTCTTTAGGTGTAAGAGAGGGCCTTGAGATTGGTCTGCCAGCCAACCAGTTTGTGGCTCCTGATGGCGCTATTGAAAACACGCAACGTCAGATTACTGGACGGGTAACTCGGCCAAGTGAATTTGATGCTGTAAAGAGCGCAGCAGGAAGCCAAGTCGGAGCAAGGGCAAGCGCCGTTTCTCGTGGTCCTGTAGTGACTGACGCAGACGTTGACCGTGCTATGGAAGAGTCTGGGCTTACAGCCTCAATAGCGCAACGACAAGCAGACATTGACCGCATGAAGGCTCAACGACAAGCAACGATGGCGGAGGCCGCACGCTTGCCAGGAGAGATGGGCGAAGAAGAGATTCTGCAGCAGGCTGCTGGTAGGATGGGGCAGATTGGTCGGTATGCTGGTCAGCCTCGAAACTTTATCGCTGTTCAACGGCAACTCAATGACGCTCGTCGTCGCCTTGCAGAGCAACAAGCAAAGATTGCTGAGAACGAAACTCAAAGAGCCGCCATTGAGTCTATGAGTCCATCTCAACGCATTCTTTTGCAAGCATCTCTTGACGGCCTTGACATGAGACAACGCCATCCGCGAGGCATTCCTCCAGAACTTACCCGAGAAGCCCTGGATTTTAGCACTCAAATTAGAAACGCTATGCGCAATGACCCTAAGATTCGAGGGAACGACAAGGCCATTGTTGAGCTCGCTATTAATCTGGCGCAACAAAGCAACCCCGATGGTTCTGTTGAAGAGATTCGGGCTATGCGTGATCTTATTCTCCAAGGCGTTGCGTTCGAACAAACCAAGAGAGACGACGTTGCTGCTCACTTGCCAAAACAAATGGCAGAAGCAGAAAGGCTGCGCCAAGAACGCATAGACAATTTTGAGTTTGGTTCTATTGATTTGTCTGAGATTGAAGAAGAAATTACAGCAGACGACATTCAGTTTAATCGACCAGCCTTGTCTAGCATTGAAGAAACAAAGGCGCCGTTTGCTTTTACTCAACAGGCCTTTGAGCGCATGACCGAAGAGGAGCAGAAAAAAGCTGTTCGTTCTGTTTTAGAGAATCCTGAACTTATGTTTAGCAAAGAAGGAATGATTACTCTCAACTCTATGAGCGCAAGCCGAGACCTTGTCGATCACTTAAGCAAGGAAGAACTCGACAGATTCAAAAACATTCGTGGTCGAGTCGAGGGTTTTGTAGGAAGCAGTCAGTTGCAATCACCAGAACCTACGCTTGCAATGTTGCTTAATGAACAAGCAATAGATGCTATTCAGTTTCAGCCACAAGTAGCAGAAGAGGTAGAAGAGCCAAAGGACCTTGCTGCACTTCCGCTAGACCCTGAGTTAGAAGAACAACTGTTGATGCAAAGGGCTCAATAGCAATGGCGAACGGCACCAGCTTTTCAGTTACTGACGAACAGATTGACCGGCTGTCTGACGATTCAAAAAATGAGCTTCGCAAGTTTATTGACTTGGTTGGACCAGATTCTAATGCCATTCCAGGCTACTACGAAAACTTAGTATCTTATGACTTGCGCAATCAGTTGACTCCACAGCCTGAGGAGAGCGAGCTTACTCAGCCGTCTCGTGGAAGTCAGGCTTCGGCGGATTCTGCTCGTGTTCGTTTTGTGCGTGAGCGAAAGAAAAAATACGCAGGCGAAGGCATGTCTCCATCTGAGGCCCTTGCAAGAGCCAGGGCGGATGCCACTGAGTTTCAACGCCAATCAGAGCGACTGTCGATTGAAGGGGAGCCTGTATCAATTGCTATCCCACAAGAAGAAGCTTTTCGTCGCGTTCGTGAAGGAAGCTTACGAGAAGCAATAGGTGCGGTACTAAGACCTCAAATTATTAGCGCCGGACAACGGCTTACTGATGAAGAAAAAGAACTGCGCGAGGATGTTCGTCGAAGGTTTCTTGCTGAACCAATGATGCTTGCTGACCGCGAGGCCACTAAAAAAGGCCTGCGTGGTGATGAGTACAGTGAGTATGTCGATGGTCGTACACAAGTACTTAGAAACAAACTAGTTTCTGATTTGTTTGTAGAAATCTATCGTCAACAGAAACAGCAGTTTATTGAATCAGAAGGCTTAAATATTGCAGTCAATGAGCCGCTACCTCAAGGCTATGAAACAGAAGCAAAGTTTCTTAGAGAAAGAGCTTCAGGGCTAAGAGATCAGTTCATTCAGGAAGTGTTTCCAGACCAAGTAGAAAAGTTCAACATAGACCGAGACACTGTACAAGCACTGCGAGACGTTGCTGAAGGTTCAGAAGACATAGCCTTGCGTGGTGCTGCAAAAGCAGCCCTTCTTGGTAGGCTCGTTTTTAGATCAGACGATGAAGAAACTGGTCAAGTAGCAGAGACCATTCCCGGCGCTATTTTCAGGGTTGGTACTGAGCTCTTGTCACCAAGGGCCGTTACCTACCCAATACTTAAGTCTTTGACTTGGGACAGGAACCCAGAGACTGGGCTGCCTTATGACCCAGAAGACCCTCGTTATCTTTTAGATCAAGAGATTGATGAGTACTTAGAAAAGTTCTACCAAAATTCATACGATGCCTCACAAGGAAGAGACCTCTCGTTTCCAGAATTAGACATGGGCAAATTCATTTCTCTTAAGCCAAGAGGGTTGTTTGTGTCTGGTCTAAACATTCCAGAGCACATGAACACAGGCTCTGACTTTAGGGACTACCTTGCTACAGTGCTAAATCTTGATTGGACTGGTACTGATTTTGGCAGGTTAGACAACGCAAGCCTTGTACATCCCTGGATTTCCGGTTCATTAGCTGTTGTAACAGAGGTTGCTTCCCCATGGCAGATGACACCCATTGGTGCTTTCTCAAAAGCAGTAAAAGAAGTTGGCAAGGGTGGAGCAAAATTAGGGTCTGCTATTTCTGCAGGGTTTGAGTTTAAAGACTCTCGTGAGTTCTTCCGCAACATGGAACGATTCATGGACAGCGAGCAGTCGCTTGCTGAAGTAACCCAAGCCAGGACAGCCTATCGAGATGCAATGGCTGGGATTGGAAAGCCTGTATCCAAGGGTGACATTCGTGCTGTTGAGGCGTATGAAGACTTTGCTGAGAAGATGGCTCCGTCCCTTGCCTCGATTATTGCACCTCTCGATGAAGGAGTGAACCCGCTTACAAAAGCAGCGTTCAAGGGACTTGACCCAGACACACCGTATGCCAACAGCATTCGAATGATTTCTCAGAAGTATGACCAGATAAGGTCTGCTTTAAGAAAAGACAACTGGGCAGAAGTTCTGCGCAAAACGCCAACTGGTCGAGAATTACTCGTTCACATTCAAGAGGCTGCTCGGTCAGCACCAAACGCTTCAAAAAAGGTATGGGGACAGAAGGCGCTCATCAACATTGCTAAAACAGAAATGATGGGTGTTCTGCAGGATGCGCTTCCTACTGGGTGGGTTCGCGTAGGAAACACCGTGGTTCGCCGCAACGTGTTCAAGGCCAATCAGAAAGAGATTCTAAGCAAGATGCGGAACATCTCTCAAGCCCACCGCCCTCGGCTCATCAAAGGCAAGTACCACTACAAGTACAAGGACCACAAGAAAGCGTATGCCGCAGCAGTAGTTGGGGCTGGAGAAACAGCGTTTACAAAGAACAGGCGACCCTTGTTTGAAAAGCTTTTGACCAACAAGCCGCTTACGTCTGGCGAGTACCACATGGTGCAGACCTACATCGAGCATGCTGTCATTGAAAGCGTGCTTGGCAAGGTGGGCAGGTCAGTGGTGCCCAAGAGCCAGGTCACTGAGAAGGTCTACAAGAAAGCAGGCGTTGCTGCTATTGACCGAAACATTGGCATTGTAGATGGCACCAAGGATTTCTTTCGTGGTGCTTACTCGATTGTTTGGAACAACCCGATTGTTGAGAGCCACTATCCAAAGGCCAAGGGAATGAAGCTCATTCCGTTTGACCTGAAGACGTTCAACACCAAGATTGACCCCGAGCTCTACCAAGAGTTCACTGTGCTTACCAATCGTCTCAATGAACTTCCACTGCAACTCACCAAGATTCTTAGAAGCGGTGATGTAGAGGCTGGTGATGCCCTGCTCCAAAGCGCTGTCAAAGGTGAGAACCCAACTGCAGTCTACGAAGAAATGATTGAGTTGTTTTTCGACCCAACAAAAAAAGAAGTCGGCAATATGTTTGGCAAAGCACCGGACGGCAGCAGTGTGCTGACCAATGTGGTTGCCGAAGCAGTAAAGAGCAAGCGCTTGCCTTGGCCGCCTACAATTGATGGAATGAAAGCAGCGGTTGACCTGGCTTATGACAAAGCAAACGCTAAGATGCTTGTTGAACTACAAGAGCGTGGCCTTAAAGCTCGCGGAGTCCGAATAACTGGGTCTAACCCAGACAACATTCGTCTGTTGTGGTCGGCCTACATTCTCGGTAAGAAAGGTCAACCGTTGTACGACGAGGCTTTTGAGAATCTAAACAAAGTTAAGGAAGGCGTTTTTATTCAGCTTCCAGCTAAAGGGAAGGATGGATTTGCATATCGAGCAACTGTATTAAGGCCCATTCTTTTAGAAAACGGTATTGACCCTGCGGTTACACAAAAGATTATCGAGACTTTTGTAAGGGATGTTCGTTCCACAGCTTCTGCCGCTACCCAAAGAACGATTGCTAGGGATGTAATGGAGTACATCTTTAACAATGGATTTCTCCCAAGCAAGGGTGAATTTGGTCAGATGTATCACGGCGTTACAAAGGGTGTTAGCAATACCGAGGCTGCCGGAAGGGGCTTAGGAAGCCGTTGGGGTGAGCTTGATAAGATTTTAAAAGAAGCGTATGGAGACAACCCTGTCAAGCTTACAGAGGTTCGCAACGTCGTATCTGAGGCTTGGGTCAAGGCGCTGACAGATATCGACTATGACCGCATCTATTCGTTGTTCAACCAACAGGGGATTATCACCAGAACAGGTGAGGGCATTGTTGCTGACGGATCTAGAACACTCCCTGAATTTATGAACATGAGGGGCACGAACCTTACTGTTCTGGAAGGCAGGAACTTCAAGGTTGGCGCAAGAGAAGAACCTGTCAGTGACATGGCTAAGGTCATTAGCGAGTACAGTGACTTCAACAAGTGGGCCAAAGTCAACAAACGGATTTCCAACATGCGCCCAGCGGATAGAAAAATCTTTACATGGGTTTTAGAAGGTGCGCAGTGGAGTCGCAAGATGACCATTGGTGGTCTTCTGCATGGATGGGGAAAGTTTCCTGGTTTGCGTTATATGTCCAACAATGGGATTACGGCACCATTAATTACTGCAGTCAGTGCTCCAGCACAGATGGTTACCGTGCTTGCCAACATGCCAGCAGCATTTACTGCAGGTGTGATGCGGGGAATCCGAGAGTCGGGGTTTATCCGAACCAGTGATGCGTTTGATTACCGGACTCTTGAGCTCAAGGGGCCAAAGACTCCTGGTGGATTCGTTGATGCTAAGGGCACATGGTGGACCAACGAGGCTATTGAACAAGCGGCTCAACGTCAAAACATCAGGTTCTCCCGTACGACGTTCGACTACCAATACGATGCAATCTCCGACTTGGGTAGAGCTTTGCGTCGAGGTCCAGGCGGTAAACCAGTTTGGGAGATGCCTGTCTTCAACACCAAGTTTACTCGTGGATACCGTGGCCCTCGTGGACCGGCTGAGTTCATGGGTGCGTTTCGCCCTGACCGCAAGAACGTGTACTCATCTATTGCTGAGTCTATGGATAACATGCAGCGTGAGGCTATTTTCCGAAACGGTCTGAAGCTTGGCATGGGTGAGCAGAATGCTGGAGCCTTGGCAAGAGCTGGATTCCTTGACTACGGTGCGTTGCCTGAACGAGTGAAAAAGGCAGCTTCTCGATGGTTTGCATTCTTTGCTTTCCGCTATCGAATGACTGCTGACTTCTTCCAAGCGTTGCTTCGCGGTGGTGAGGGTGCTCGAAACATTGGGCGTGTAGCAGGCCTGATTCGCTCACAGTACGAGGACATGCAGGAGTGGGTGCTTACCCCTGACTGGCTCAAGAGCCGCCTATGGATAAACCATGGTGACAACATCAAGCAATACTTAATCAATCAGTATGGCCCTGGTGTGCCGTGGGCAGAGGGTGTCCACCTGATGGGTCAGGTAGTAGATTTTTTCTTGGCTGAAGAGCGAACAAAACTTACCGGACAAGTACTGGTGAACCTTGTTGACCAACTGGACCCTAGGTATGGTGCCGCATTGGCTACATACCGTGAGGCAAGCAAACTGCAGGGGACCAACTTTGCTCCGTCTGGCTATGTCCCAGCTACATTCTTAGAGTCTGCTAATTTGTTTGGAATCGCGCCTTGGTTTATTGACCTGATGGAAATGGAGAAGGTTGATAAAGACAAGCAGCGTCCTGACCTGCCTACATTCAATGGTGAACAATACAAGTTTGGACCCAACGGTAAGGCAATGTTTGAGGCCATTAACTTGCTCAGGTTGTCTCTTGCTCTCAAGCGAGGACCGGACGACACCGCTCGATTAGCAGCCAAGCTTGGCATCGATTTGCCCTATGGAGTCGAGGTGGAGTTCAACAAGGACGGCATGGGCAACCCCTTCATGTTTATCCTTGGAGAAACCACTGCATCTATCCTTGAAAACCCCGAGTTTATACGACAACGCCAGAATGAATTCTTATACACAGCCTACAGCACTTCATCGCGGTAGACTTCTTGACGTGTAACCACTATAAATAGACATCCCTGGAGAATCTAATGAGCACTACTATCACCACCCCTATTTACGGAACACAGACCGGGACGGCTACTTCTGTCACCACAGCCGGTATTGAAATCCAAATGGCCGTTCCTACTCAAGGGCTGATTAAGCGGGTTCGTGCGTACAAAACTGCTGGCGACATGGCGACGTTTGACCTTGTGACCTTGCGAGCAGCAAGCGGTGCTACGTTGGCTGGTGCTCCTCTTAGCGTCATTGCTGAATACGCTGCTGGTTCTGCTTCTATTGACTCCGAAGAGAACATCTTTTACTCGGTGCCAGAAGTGGCCTCAACTCCAGGCCGGGGGATTATCTACTTCTTTGTTGACCCCAACACAGGAACTAACAACAACATTTCTGTCAGCCTTGACATCCAGACGGTGAAGTAATGGCTCGTTCTATTCCAAGCTCAACTTCTTCTAGAACAATCCCTGCACCAGAAGCCGGTGGTGGCGGTGGCGGTGGTGGTGGGAACCCGTGGACCTCATTTACCGAGCTACCTCTAGACCCGACAGGCGCTAATGGCTGGACTGTTCTAAATGGCTCTGGTGGTGCTGGTGCTACTTTAGGAAAGGTAGGGGATATCCTTGTCTTTGAGCAAGACACTCTGACCAGTATGCACATTCAAGGCTCTACCATGAAAGGTAAAGTAATGATTCGCAATGAGCATATTAAGATGGCGGAAGATGCGAACATACCTCAACCCGCTGGTGTTGCCGCACACCTCCTGCAACCCGAGGCATGTAATCTAAAGTTGGAGATAGTATTCGACACTGATGGAGGTGGGCCAATCAATGGTCCTGATGCATCTGGTGGGTACGGCAACAATCTTACATGCATTGCTGGGCTTGTTGGATACAACACAGATCAAGAAGGAAGCCCAACTATTCCAGGTGGTACGAGTGTAATTTGGCTTGGTGCTCAAGTTTATAAAGCTAATGGAAGCCAGCCTTCTGCATACTCTAATACAAATATGTACCGTTCAGGCTACAAGACGTACTTTACCAACAATGCCACTGTTCAAGGATACACTTGGAAAAACCAACAAAGTGCCCCTGCTGCCGCACACGATTCTTTGGTTTTTACTCTGGCTCCCATTCGGTTAGGCGCTGCATCTGGTACTAACAAGGCCTATACATGGGGCGGAAGTTACGCGAAAGACCAGCCATGGAACCCTGTTGCCACGTCAGGTCTGGCTATTACAGACAACACGACAAGGTATTGGAATGCAGCAGGCCAAACGTATTGGCACCTCTGTATATGGTTTGGAGGTCATGGAAACACAGCAGTAAGAGGCTCCATTCGCATCAAGAAAATTAACTATGTGCTCCAGCCCGTAGTAGGAAGATCGGACATCACATGATTTGCGTAACACTTATTAAATGTTCGAGTTCTTCTGTCGCTCAAGAAGTTGTTTCGGAGGTTGAAGCTGGAGAACTCTGGGGTGTTGACATGGGCACCACCTCAAAGGCTTCCAGTTATTCCAACTATGCTCTTGTTGAGTCTACTAAGACAAGGAACTACGCGCTTCTTGAGAGCGTGCCAGACGAGAACAAGTTTGATATTCAGCTTTCTGTTATTGACTGCGATTCGTTTACTGAAGCAGAGTTGGATTGGAAAGTCTGGTTCTTGCGCGGCAAGATAGTTGGGGAAGAGTAGGATGGAACAGCGTGTGCGCAAACTGGAGACTGATGTAGCCGTCTTGGGTCAGCGTACTGACACGCTTGAAACGGAGGTAAACGTGATACGACAAGAGCTAAAGGCTGTTCGCAGTGACATTGCCAAAGCGCAAGGCATCATTGTTGCTGCCGTGTGCATTATGCAATCCATTGGGATTCTCATCGGGGGCTAAATGGAATCCGAGTTTGTTGCAGAGCTTATAGACCTTGGGGTGACTGGCCTCTTCCTTGGTTACCTTATCTTTCAGAACAAGAAGTATGGTGCCCAACTTACCGAGATGACTCGAAAGTATGAGGAACTGTTTGAGCGTGTGTTGAAGGCCGTTGAATGATCCCGCTGCTTCTTCAGAAGGTAAAGGCCAAGGGATACCGAATCTTTACCAAAGGCCAGTACAACCTCAACATCATTGGCATTCGCCATCGTGGCAAGCCTAATCAGTTCGATGACATCATCGCCTTGGTCTACCGAGACGAGACAGGTGGGTGGGTGCAACGAGAGTTTAAGTGTACCACTGACCCTGGCTCCTACTGGACGCACAATCCTATGAGGACAAGCGGCACTGCAGTGCTGTGTCCTGGGCAATACAGGTCGTACAGCATTGATAAGCATCGAGGAAAGTACGACGCTCTATGCCAGCGGATTGGTCCGGTGAAGGTATGGCGCACGCCTGCTGGGGAGAAGATCGAGTGGGATAGCTTCGATGAGGGCAAGGCGGGGAACTACTCTATTAACATTCACAACTCTGGGAGCCACCACTCTACTGCAGTGAACAAGTGGAGCGCAGGCTGTACTGTCCTGGCGGATCCTGTGGAATGGCATACGTTTATGCGGATTGTGAAGAAGAGTGCCGAGTTGTACGGCAACGCATTCACCTACACTTTGTTGGAGGAAGAAGATGTCTAAGTTGAAAGAGCTCAAAGAGAAGTATGGAGTGAACGCCACATTGGTTGGTGGTTCGCTAGTAATAGGTAGCGTCTTTGGTCAGTGCGTCCTGTCGCCACCTGAATTAGCGGTTGAGGAGTCGGCCCCTCCCGTTATCGAGGAAGAGGAAGCACCAGCAGCGGAGCCTGTAGACGAGCCCGCTAAAGAGGAAGAAGGTGCGTGACCTATTGCTCGGCCTTGTCGGGGGCATCATCGTGGTTGTCACTGCTTGGGTAACTAGACTCCTATCCAAGCGTGATGCCTCCCCTTCCGAGAAAGCTCTCGACAAGGCTGCTTCTCTTCACAAGGTGCATGTAGAAGAGGTTGAGGAAATCTTAGAGGGCAAGACTCCCGAGGAAGGACTGGCAGCTCTTATCAACGAGAAGATAAAGTGAACGCTGTTGTTCTTGCTGGCTTTCTGCTTGCTCCTCCTGAGCGCCCTCCTGCTGTGGACAACGAGTGTACCAAGGCTTATGCCCTCGTCGGTGGGCACGCGCCAAGCATGGAGGTTGTAGACCCCGCTACGGCTATTGCTCAGTGCAATGGGGTGGTGTTGCCTACATCTCTTGTGGCTTACTACGTCGAGTTGGATTCGTGGAAGGACTTGGCGGTGGTAGAGATGGAGCAGTTGGAAGCTCAACAGCCTACCTTCTGGGAAAAGTGGGGCGAGAGGGCTCAGTGGATAACGGTGGGGATTGCCACGGGCATTACGATTTACGCACTCGCTGACCCTTCCTGAGCTTCTTAGCGCAGGCCTTACACACAGCCAGAAAGTAGTCCTGCTTGTCCCTAGCCATGACTGCTGCGGGCTTATTGCACCATTCCACCTCACACTTCTGATAAGCCAACCTCATGCTTCTGCATCCGGCGTGGAGAGAAGCACCTCCTCGATAGACTCAGTCATGATGTCCTCGATTTCTTTCTTAGCTTCATCGCTTGGAACCTTCTTAAAGGAATCCACATTCGTGAAGACAATGCTCAAGTCATTCTGAATCAAGTCCTGCAAGAGCTGAAATGCCTCATCAGGGTCAGAGCCGAATGAACGGATGGTGAAGGTAAAGTCGTATGCGTTTGTATTAATCATGAGAGTTGTCTCCATGCGAAGCGTACCACTGCTGGTACTTGTCCATTGCCAAGGGCTCTAAGGCGGTCCACCCGACAGGCCAGTTCATCATCCTTTCCACAAAGCTCGGAGAGAGGTGCCCCCCACGTTGCTTTGCCATTGACTGCAGAGACATCCTGACCTTGCCTACCCTCCCGGCTGCTCCGCCCTGGTTCGTGCCGTAAGTTTGCGCTGTGATGGTGGGCAACAATCCAGAGGCGATCTCTCTGATGATTGGCACCAAGGGCTGACGCGGGTATGCAATCCCATCGACAGTCATACCCGCTCTCGGCCAAGTCTCCGAGTATGGTGTGCATGTACCCGTGTGAGCCAGCAAGCAAGTTTGGAACGTTCTCCAACAGGAGATGCTTGGGTCGTATTTCGCAAATGACGCGGATGGTTTCAGGCCAAAGGTTCTTGTCTGAGTCTCCAGCCTCTCGCTTTCCGGCGACACTGAAGGGTGTGCATGGGAATCCGGCGCTGATGACATCGCAGTGTCCTCGCCATGGTGTCCCGTCGAATGTTCTGATGTCATCCCAAATAGGGAACGCTGGCAGGATGCCATCTCTTTGTCTTGCGAGGAGGATTCGCCGTGCGTAGGGAGCAATCTCAACAGCGCATACGGTGCGCCATCCAAGGAGCTTCCCTCCCAGGATGCCTCCTCCCCCTCCTGCAAATAGTGCCAACTCATTCATATGCCCTCGGTGGTAGCGACAGGGGGATGAGCCCCTGCCGCCTTCCCAACCAACTAGAATCCAAACTCTTCTACTACGTCTGAATCTCCAGTCTCTCTCTTCCCGTGGAACTTCACGTCGTTAGCCACCACCTCGGTGACATAGACCTTCTGTCCATCCTTCTCATACGAACGAGTCTGCAGCCTACCGTTGATGGTCAACTCGCTGCCCTTCTTCAGGAAGCGTGCGACGTTCTCACCGCGCTTGCCGAACACAACGACGTTGGTCCACTCGGTCACGTCAGTCCACTCGCCGTCAACCTTGGCCCTGGCATTGGTAGCCACGCGCAGGTTGCACACTGTCTTGTTTGGATTCTGCTTAGGGTCTTGCCCAAGAGCTCCAGATAAGATTACGACATTCATTAGAACAATCTCCATTGCAGGGATGTGTTTGTTTTCAAGGTGAGACCTGCAATCTCCTCACCTTTCTTTAGAAGTTCTTTGGCCTTGGTCTTGTCTACCTTTGGCTCTTGCTCAATGAGGAAGCGCACGTCTACGTTGGACAAGTCCTCGTCCACATCGACCACCTGGGAGTTGCGCAGGTACACGGAGTACTCAGAGTTCTTCACCTTGAAGTCCTCGCCCAACTCCTCGGCAGCATGACGCATGTCTTGCACACGTTCGAGGACACCGGCACGCTTGCCTTGGATGGCACGGCGCCGCTTGGCAATCTTTACCTCAAGGCTGCGTAGGTCTTTCTCCTCTGCCTCCATCTTACGAGCGACGTAGAGACAAGCCTTGACCTTGTCATCTACCCTGCCGAGGTAGTCCTCCAGCAGCGCATCGAATGCGCCGATGTCTCCTCCCTCTTCCTCGATGGCCTCAACAATAAGACCGGATTCACGGATAAGTTCGTAGCTGCTACTCATTGCTCACCTCCGAGGAGCTTCTTGATGTGCTCCAAATGTGCTGGAGAGTCAAGAGCGGAGAGAACCTCTGTGGTCGTGGCCTCCTCTCGAATGCCGTCCATTTGTGTTGGCTCCAATGAACTCGTCATCTGTTGAATGAATTCGTTCTGCTGCTCTGGTGTCATCTTCCTCAGTCTTGGTCTACGATTAGACATTGGTATCTCCCTTTGATGGTGCCCCTTGCACGTCGTGTTTGAAGTCGTCTTTGTATCTGTTGCGTGTTTGCTCGCTCATGTCTTTTAGCCATGCCAGCAGGTTGACCCTTCCCAACTGGTTCATTTGTGATGGCCTGTCCTTCTTAAGAATGGAGAGGATGTAGCAGACTTCGTCATAGGTGAAGCCAGCGTCACGCACCTCCGCCATGAAGCGTTTGCGGTGGCCTTCCCAATCCTTGTCATGCGCAGGGACAGCATCGGCATCACCGTGAAGGGCAGCGCCCTCGTCAATCTCCTCGGCGGTGGTGTCACCGAGAGCCAGCATCTCACGCAGCGCACGGTTCTGTGCACGGACCTCGGCCATCTCAAAGGCTCTGTCTTTCGCTACACCTTTGATGTTCTTAGCATTGCCGTTGCCATGACCATTAAAGGTGCGCCCATCAGTGGTGACGATGGTGCATTCAAAGTAGAAGTCACCCTTCTCCACGTTGGAGATGTCCAGCATGCGCGTTGTCTTACTGTGTATCTTGCCCTGTGCCAGGTACAGCAGGCCAGGGTGATTGATGTACGGCTTGCCGGAAAGCATTGTGATGCCGTCAATCTTCTTCAGTTCAGGAAAGTATTTCTTCAGGAGTTTCATCGGTAGTCCTCCACTGCTTCGAGAGCAGAGGTAAGGTTTTGAACAGCCTTTTTGATTGCATCGTGCAAGCCTTCCATCCTGGCGTTGTTGATAATGCGCACGTTGCGCTTCTCGCGCCAGTCGTCATACTTATCTTCAGCGATGGTCAAATAAACATTGGAGCTGTTGTCGATAGCCTCGCTCTCGTTGTAGTACTTGTCGCTGGCTTCAATCTCAAGGAAGGCGAGAGCATCGTGTGCCCTTTGCAGAATCTCGTATGCTCGATTGCCAAGCGGTTGGTATGGTGGAGTTTCCACCACTGTGAGGGTAGGAGTTCGTTTCATGTTTACCTCTTTGGTTGGTTGGTACTTGCAGTTTTAGTTGATGTGACTTATGGTGTCAAGCATCAAGGAGAAATAAAATGGCTAGCCAAGATAAAACATTGCCAGAACTTATCAAGACCAGGCGACGTGTCATGCGTTTGACGCTCGAAGAACTTGGTGGAATGTGCGGAGTATCTCATGCGGCGGTGGCTCACTGGGAAGCAGGGCGCAGGACTCCAGGTGCAAAACAACTGCACGATTTATCGATTGCTTTAGAGCTTAGTGACCCACAAATTAAGCTGATGCTGAAGAGACTGTCGCAATGCTGATAGAGTTTATTGTGCCGGGGCAACCTGTAGCCAAGGCTCGCCCTCGTGTCACCAGCTTTGGTCACACCTACACACCAAAGAAGACGAAGCTCTACGAGCGTATGGTGTCAGGCCTTGCGCGTAAGGAGTGGATGTTCGAGCCGATGACAGGGCCATTGAAGCTGACAGTGGTGTGTGTATTCCAGCGCCCCAAGAGACTGATGCGTAAGGCAGACCCCGACGACAGGGTATGGATGCCAAAGCGACCGGACCTCGACAACTGTTTGAAAGCCATAAGCGATGGCCTCGACGTGGTGATGAAGGACGACGCACAGATAGTCATCATCGAAGCCAGCAAGTACTACGCAGCGAAGGGCGAAGAGCCCCACGTTTGCGTTAGGCTGGAGCATACGGTATGACAGTGGAGAGTACATCGGGCATGATGTCTCTTAGGTTGGTACTCTCCCTTCAGCAATGGGGGGAGAGTCGGCCATGAATAAGTGGAAGATGCGAGAGGCACTGATGAAGAGTGACCTCTCCCCTACATGCAAGCTGGTTTGGCTCTGCTATTGGTCGCACATGAACGACGTGCGTGTCGCTTGGCCGGGCAACGAGACTATCCAGACGTGGTCATCCTCAAGCAAGAGCTCAGTAATCAGAGCGAGGAATCATCTCATCTCTACCGGGTGGTTGGCGTTGACCACCACTCGCAAGGGAGGGAGAGCCAAGTCTGGGAAATACCGTGTCAAAGTGGGACGGTTTGAAGACAAAGAAACGGTGTCACCCTGCGACTTAAACGGTGTCAATCTGACACTAAAGGGTGTCACTGTGACACCCGAACTATTTCAAGAACCTATTAAGGAACTAATTAAGGAGAGCCAACCAATGAGTGATGTCAATAAGTCAACGGCCCGAGAGGTGTTCGCCCGATTCAATGCAGTACGAATGAAGTATTCGCCCGATGGTAGAGAACTGAGTTTCAAGACGTGGAAGAAACCATTCGAGCGTGCGCTAAAGGAAGCACCTGATGCACAGCATCTGCTGGATGCATGGACTCTGTTCTGGACTGAGCCCTGTTTCGAATGGAATCGTACAGTGCCAGCGAACAAGGTGGCCTACTTCCTACGCGCCAGGAATCTGCCGCAGTGGTTCGATGCCGTCGATGCTATGCGTCACAGCAAGAAAGCTATTGGTGCGGTGGCAAAGCTGAAGGTGGACACGTCAACCATCGGGCTAGCTACCACTTTCTGGATGCGCAACCGAGTGGAGGCAGAGGCAGCACGCAATGAGGGAGACGAAGCCTTTGCTGCGTACCTCGATGAGAGCGTCACTCACCCCGACAACGTGGTGGCATTGCTCCGGAGGCAGGCGTGACCAGTGAACAGATAGTCTTGTGCGGCATCATGAATGGCACCGTCGCCATTGACATGGTGAACCTGGACTCCGAAGAGTTTTTGGAGAGGCGACACGCCAACCTGTACAGCATGCTGCGCTCTCGGCATAGAGCCAAGATGCCGGTGGACTTGCCCGCTGTCATTCAGTACCTCATTCACAACAAGACAGAAGACTGCGGCGACATCGTCTACATCTCCAGCATAGGGGACCAGGTATCCTTTCGAGACAATATCGAGAAGCACATCCGGCAGGTGAGGGAGAAGGCACAGGCCCACCGGCTTCACACTGCGGTGGCTGGAATCCAGGCCAGACTCAAGAGCCAAGAGCTGGACAGCGAGGGAGCCTCTGTTGAACTCATTGCCGAGGCCTCGATGGTGCAAGACCTGCACACTCCTACGCTAGAGGAGGTGGTAGCCGGAGTCAGCGCCAACCTTGACGCCGAGGCAGGTGGAGAGCGCCAGGTATACATGCCATCGGGAGTGCCAGAGATAGACAGCCACCCTGACTTCATGGGGCTGTCAAGAGATGGGGTCAGCCTGATACTTGCTGCATCTGGGATGGGCAAAACCAGTTTTTTAAACGCCATCACCCTCGGTCTGTTGAAACAGCGCAGGTGTGTGTACCTGCACGGCAGCGAGACAAGCCCGGCCCGGCGCATGCGCGACTTGCTCTTCACCCTGGCGAGGGTTGACGGGAGGGCATGGGCGATGCAAACAAGACAGCTGGGCGAGCTCATGGACAGCGACCCATTGAAGGCACACATCCTGCGGGATGTAACCGAATGGAGGGAGAGGCTTAGACTTGCGCAGGCCTGGCTCAAAAACGCGGACCTGCATCTGACCGGTAGCGGATTGACAGCAGAGCAAGTCAGCGCCACGGCTCGACGCCTGCGCATGCGAGGCAAGGCAGAGGTAGTGCTGGTGGACTACCTGCAAGACCTGAGTCCTTCAAAATCAGTGAAGGCAGGCGACAGGGTAGCGCAAGTAGGCTACTCCAGCGGAGTACTCAAGGCGCTATCTGCAGACCTGCACATCCCCGTTATCGTAGCGGCACAAGTCAGCGGCGAGAAGCAAGGCCGCAAGCCAGCAGCCCCGGCTGTACATGACTGCCAGTGGTCGTCAACGGTACACCAGGACGCTGAGGAGTGCCTGGCCTTGTATCGGCCCGACTACTATAGGGACCGTGGACAAAACGCAGACGGGCCCGAGGGCGTGGTGCAATTGGTTGCACGCAAGCGCCGCACGGGCCGACTGTCCACCTTATCGTTGCCGTGGGATGGGCCGACTAAGCAAGCCGGCCGCCCCCATATCAGGCTCTAAGCCTCAGTCTCGAATAGGAATGCAAGGCAGGCCTGCCGAGCATGGGCGATAGCCTGCTTTGTTTCCACATTGCCCTCGTCTAGGTGCTCGTGAGCATCGGACACCATGACCCACAGGTCGTCCAGGGACTTGAAGTATTCAGCGGGACCGCGAAAAGACTTGCGTTCGATTTTGGATAGCCGACTCATGACGCACCCCCAAAGAAGCGCACGTCACGCGGAGGCCTGCGGTTATCGGCGGCCTCTAAGCCTAGCACCTGTGCGATATCGTCAAGGCGAGACAGGCCACTGGTCAGGACATAGTCCACACGGAAATTGCCTGACTTGCTATAGACTTTCTGCATGTCCGCGAGCGTATCGTGCAGACCGAGACCGGCATAGCCGTTGCTATTCTGGTGCTCTATCCATGGGGTGCTAGCCTTGCCCCCTTTGCTATGAGTTAGGCTAAAGTGAGCGCCGCCCGGTGCCTCCATTCGTTTGAATAGGTGCCGCAACAGGTCGAGGCGTTGAGGGTTGCGAACGGTATAGCTGCCATCCTTTGCGCGGGCTCTACCCTTGGCCATGAGGCATAGGGCGAGGCGGTTGCCATCGAGGGCAAGGGATACACCGGCATCGATTCCGGGGACGTGAAAGGTGGAATAAGTGGGCATGATATTCTCCAATGGTTTAGGATTTTGGTAGGGTTAGCCAGCCTGCATAGAAGCAGGCGACCAGGAAAGAGAGTTCAATCAGGGCTTGTGTCATTAGATAGACTCCAGTGGTTTTGGGTTGGGTTTAGATGTCAATGCGTTGGACAAAGCCAGTGGTATCGGCTTGCGCCTTTTCGCCCTTGGCATAGAGCGCGACCCAATGTCCTGGCTTGTCATCGAATCGGGCGTCGTTCTTATCTCCGTCTAAGACCGGGTAGCCTTTGAAGCCTTGCTTGATGATATGCTTGGCGGCTCTCTTAGCTGCTGCAAGCTTGCTACCCTTAGGGCCAGCTACAACTACGGCTACATTGCCTCCTGCGTCGAGCCACTCTTTAGCGCGCTGGTCCGACTTGGAATCCTCGCTATAGCTATAGGTCAAGTGGTAGTTATGCTTGCGCTTGTCCCGTGCTTTGACAGGGAATTTCGTGTAGTCGTAGAACCAGACATTGGGGAATTCCGACGTGTCAATGTAGCGCTCCCATTGAATGTCTGTGGAGCCGTTCAGGCGGATTGCGCATACCTTCCCGAGGGCGCGGGCTTGCACGTCTTTTAGCCGTATCTCAGCCTTGACCGTCTCGACGAATGCATCCCGGAATAGGTGGAACCATAGCGCTTTGATAACTTGCACTCGCTGATTGGCTGGAAACTTAAGGTTGCCCGTACTGTGGGCAAGGCAAGCCGCGGCGCATCCATCGGTGGCAAAGGGGCATAGGTTTATTCCTGCAAGCTTGGCAGGAGCCAAGTAGGCGATAGCCGTATAGTATCCGGCGCCGTTTCCCTTTTCAGTCTTGGTAGACTTGCCAAGGATAGGCCTAACCTTGCCGGTTTTAGTAAACATGAATTGCTCGAGTAGCTCGGCGCCTGTCAGGTTGGGGTCGATGTCACAACGCTCTAAAGCGCTGCGAATAGCTGGGGTGATTTTGGGCATGAGGGTATCTTTGTGGTTGGTTGGATTGAATGATTGAATAACTGTAGAAGAGCTTAGTGGCTATGTTACAGACTGTCACTAAAAAAATGAAAATAGTTTTGCCGCTTGCTCTCAGTCTAACGTTTTATTGTGGAGCGCTTTGTAGGTTGCTAACCTTTTCAGGTAGGGCAAAGGGTGAGAGAGAATAGGGGAAGGGGGAGTCTTGCAATCCGATATGCTCCCCCCTCGGTATCGGGCAAAGCAGTACAATAGGGGGGGGATAGTCCGGGCAGGCAGTACACTCCCCCCTTGGTTTGTTCGTTGGGGGAGAGGTTATTTACCTAAGTAGTTGAAATCATTAGAGAATGAACCTCTGATAATCTACATTATGTTCAATGAGCTCAGCCAAAGGCTGAGGGGTCGAGGGGGGGCCCAAATGGGGGTCCGGTATAATGTAGACATTTGAGTATAGAAATCCCCTGCAACATTTGGAATCGCCGCAACATTCAGAACCTGCTACTCTACCGACATGGCACTAAATGAGCAGAAAGCACAAGCAATCCGGCTACTTTCCAGTGGTCTGAGCATTCCCGAGGCAGCCAAGCGTGTAGGCGTAGGACGCGAGACAGTATGGCGGTGGACCAAGGAGCAGGAGTTTTCGGCTGAACTGACCCTCTACAAGAGCCAGGTGGCTGTTGGGGCTCAGGTAGCGTTGAACCACGCGGTCTACGAGGCTGTGGAGGCCCTTAGAGACGTAATGAAGGATGATGAGGCTACCCACCGCAACAAGATTGACGCTGCCAAGGTTATTCTGGAGCGTTCCAAGATTGAGCTGCAGAACACGAAGGTGAAGGTCAAGGGCAACTCTGAGGACTTAAAGGCGTGGCTTGAGGCTGGCAATGAGTGAGGATCTTCCCTTAGAGATTCGCGCCATGATTGGCGAGCCTGACAAGTTCATTCGTCGATTAACCATCATGCACAAGCAAAGGCAAAGGTTGAACTCCTTTGAGGTAAGTGCCCCCCAGCAGCATCTGTTGGATGTCTTGAAGGACCACAACCGTGTGATTGTTCTTAAGGCTCGTCAGCTTGGAGTCAGCACTCTGACCCGTGCGTGGCACTTTTGGAATGCGTACATTTCTACTGAGCCTACGCAGTATGCTGTGATTTCGCACACACGGGATTCTGCGGAGGAGCTTCACAGAATGGAGCGTGTCTTCTACGACAATCTTCCTAAGGCACTGAAGCGGCCACTAGAGAGAGCCAGTGCAAAGACGTTGAAGTTCAAGGACTCTGGGTCAGCGGTCAGGACATACACTGCTGGTGGTAAGGGAGGAACCCGTTCCTTTGCAATGAATGCCGTTCACTTATCGGAGTTTGCTTTCTACGAAAACCAAGAAGAGGTGATGGCTACGGTTTTGGCTGCTGTCGGTGACGGGCAGATTATCATCGAGTCTACGCCAAATGTTCATGGCGATATGTTCCATGAGTTGGTGAAAGGTGCTGCTAAGGGAGAAAACGGATGGAAGCTTGTGTTCTTTCCTTGGTTTATCCATCAGCCTTACCAAGCAGAAGTAGCAGATTGGTATGTCCCTTCTGTTCGAGAGCAAGAGATTCAGGAAGAGTTTGACCTGACCTCTGAGCAGTTGTTTTGGCGTAAGAAGCAATTGAAGACGCTTGGTCAAGACAAGTTTATTCGAGAGTATCCCTCAACAGTTGAGGAGGCATTTCGCGCCACGGGTGTGCAGTTCTTTCATCCTGAGCACTTGGCTAAGATTCAGCCGATGGACATGGGGAGCCACGAACACAGGCAGTACACTCCTCCTGTAGAGGGTGAGGCGTATGTGATTGGTGTAGATGTTGGTAGTGGTCTTGGCAAGAAGACGGACTTCTCAGCGGTCACTGTAGTGGCTGTATCGACTCGTCAGCCGGTCTATCACTACATCACGAATCAGGTGTCCCCCTCTGCGCTAGCGGAAAAGATTGTGGATATCTGGGAGAGATACAACTGTGGTCGCGTCATTGTAGAAAGCAATGGGAGTGGTAGCTGGGTCATCCACCGCCTCAAGGAGCTCAAGGTAAGGACTCTCTACAAGGACAAGAACGGGAAACCGTTTAGAACTACGGTGAGCACTCGCCCTATTATGTTCAATGCCTTGAAGGACATGATTGAGACAGACATGATTTCGCACCTCGACAAGCATGTGTTGGAGGAGTTGAAGAACATTGTCTACATCAAGAACAAGCCCCAAGCAGCAAAAGGCAAACATGATGACGTGACGATTTCCATGGCACTGTGCTATTACTTGCTGGAGAGCATGCCTTTGGCAGTTTCGCATTCGGTGAAACGAGCCATGATGGAGAAACACATTGCCGATATGCGGGGCAGAAAAATGAAACGCACGATCCCATGGAATGTCCGTGGTGGCAATAATACGGGTGGTTACTGATGGCTGAAAAACCTTCTGAAGAAGAAATTGACGACGATACCCTCTTAAAGCTTTTGATGCAGCGAATGACAACGCTTCCTGCTCAAACGCAAACTCAAAGTCGTAGTGCTCCAAGAGTTCAGACATCGACACCGGCTAATGGAAACGTCACTCGAAGTGATTTAACTCCTGAGTTTAATGAGGAACTAAGGAAAGCTTACAAAGAAGGCCCTCAATCTCGTGGTGAAAGATATTTTGACCAGCGCCGTGGATCTCCTGATTTTGAGAGACTTCGTCAGTTCACCGAGGATGCTCCAAGGCGAGTCAAGAAAATTGATTTTGATGCTCCAGAGCACGAGTCTAGGCGCTTGCATCGTGAAATGCGTGCTCGTACCAAGGGCGCTCAACATGCAGAATATCAAGATTTGATGCGCCACATGGAAACTGAGTACCGTGGTTTTCGCGCAGGCGGAGGCCAAATGTCTACGTTTGAACGCGCTGGTAGGGCTGCTGGTAGGGCGGCAGAAACAGGTGTTCGTCGTCTTGGCCCTGTTGGTGCCCTTTATGGTGCCTACAAAGCAGGAGAAGCACTTGGTAATCTGTCCCCTGCGGCACGCAGAGCAAGGGAACGTGAGGCTCGAACGGAAGAATACGAGGCTCGCCAAGCATTTGTTAAAGACGTTTACCCAAATAGAAGCGAAGACTTTTATAGAAGCATGGCAAAAGGAATGATGAACGAAGATTCGTCGCCTCCTGAAGGAAGAACAATGGAGGAGATTTTAGAAATCATGCAGCTTCAGCGTCAGATTGACGAAATCAAAGACGGAACAGCCCGAGAGTTGGTTCGCGAAACTAGGAGAGGGCGATGAGCCTAAAGCCTGAAGATGTACGAGCGATTCTTGATGAGCACGAGGTCTACTGGGGTGACCGTCGCAACGAGTTGATGCGCTACAAGTCTGTCTATGAAATGGACTTCTGGGAGAATGAGGGAGAAGACCAAGAGAGTCAAATTCGCATTCAGACCAATGACGGCTACGGGTACATCGAGTCCTTTCAGGCCTCTTTGTTTGCCAAGAATCCTGCGGTGGTTCTCAAGATGGGTGTCCGTGGAAAGGGCGACATTGAGAAAGCACAGGCGATTATCAACCATTTCCTCGTCAAAAGCCGCAATGAGATTGAGAATGCCTCAAGAATGGCGTTGATTTACCCCAATGCTTTCCTAAAGATGACGGTCACAGAGCGTGAAAGCGTCTATGAGCGCGTTCTTCCTGTTGGCGTGCCCCCCTGGCAGGTCATTGTGGACCGAGATTCGGCTCGTTGGGACACTCAACGCTTTGTTGGACACGTCTACTGGATGACTGTGCCCGAAGCAAAGAAGAGATTTGGTGGAAAGTTCGATGACATTGCGTCTGAGATGACCCATTTCTTTGATGACCTGCTTCCTGAGGAGGATACGCCTGGGGATCACCAGAATCCGCACATCCCTCCCACCGCACCAATGTTCAAGTACATTAAGGTTGTTGAGCTCTACGACATGATGAACGATAAGATGTACTGGTTTTGCCCAGAACGCGGCGACAAGTTCTTGGATACGGCCAAGTTTATCCCATTCCGTGACTCGAACGACGATCCAATCGTTCCGATTGTGCCGTTGTACTACAACCGCATCCCAGACCGTCCCATGGTGGGGTACTCGTCTATCAAGCGGGTCTATGACCAGCTCTATGAGATGAACATCATCCGTTCTTTCCAAGCAAATGCGGTGAGAAAGGCCAGTAGACAGTGGTTGGTGAAGAAAGGAGCCATGTCAGACGACGAAATGGCCCAGGTTACTAGCGGAATCGACGGTCTTTTTGTAGAGGTAGAGACAGATGACCCGTTGGACACCGTTATCCGCCCCGTTCCGCACCAGAATCTGCCTGCCGAAGTCTCTCGCTACATGCAAGATGTCATTCGAGACAAGGATGCGGGCTCTGTCACCGCAGCATTTACTCGTGGAGAGGCTACAAAGGCGACTGCAACAGAGATTGCAGCACTGGCAGCGTACACAACGAGTGAGATTGGCCGAATGGCTCGTGAGAGAGACGCCGCAATAGAGCAAATGGCTAACATTTACTCCTCTATGGTGTCCCTATTCCTCGAAGAAGAGAAGGTTGCGGAGATTGTGATGCTCGATGGCAAGGCAACTACCGTAAATCCCGACGATTTGAACGGTGACTTCGAGGTATTTGCTGCAGACCAGGCCTCTACACCCATCTCTGAGGCTATTCGCAACCAACGATTGCTGCAAAACGTGCAGATTCTGCAGGGATTGGGCGTACCCAACACCGCATTGCTCAAAGAAATCGTGCGTTCACTGCAATTGCCCGAGGATTTCCTCGAACAAGAGATGGTTCAGCAGGAAGGCGTGGGTATTCCGGGTGGCGTGGCCCCTGATGGTCCACCGACAGCGCAAGACCTTGTCAACAACCCCACTCCAGGGAACGTCAGCGATATGTTGCTCGGCGGTGGCGTAGGATTTACCCAATAATGCCAACTAAAAGAGGACCAGCAAAGGGAAAAGCCCGAGTAAAGCGCACCGCTTCTGGTAAGAAGGTGTCGTATGGCCAGAAGGGAGCTAAGGTTAAGCCTGGTACTAAGAAGGGAAACTCCTATTGCGCTCGATCTGCTGGTCAGATGAAGAGTCACCCCAAAGCAGCCAAAGACCCTAACAGCCCACTGCGCTTGAGTCGGAAACGATGGAAGTGCAAGGGTACAAAGAGTACGAAATAATGCCGAAAGGACTATACGCAAACATTAACAAGCGAAAAAAGGCAGGCACAAGCAGGTCTAAATCTAAGTCTACAATTAAACAAAAGACCTACAGTCAAATGAAGAAAAAGACTGGTGCGTTTAAAAAGAAGAAGAAGTAATGCCACTGTTTGACTACTTCTGTGGAGAGCATGTGCATGAAGCGCTCTTCCTTCCTAAGGAGGAGGTGCCCGATTCCATTGATTGTCCACAATGCGGCAAGATTGCCCTCAAACAACTCTCGATGCCAGCCAATACGCCGGGTCGGTGGGGTGATCAGACGGGCAAATACGGCGTTGACGGTTTCTTCGATCGTGGTCTTGGTGCTCGCTACCAGACCTCGATGCAACGCGAAGCCATCATGGAAAAGAAAGGCCTTGTATCGGCTGGGGACTTTGACAAACACCATGTCGATGACACGCTGCAGAAGCAATTTGCCTATGAGAAGCAAGCAGACGCTAACCTTGCTAGATACAAGTCGAACCTAAAGAAGTTTGAGGGTGATAAGAGCCGTGCTGTTGCGGAAACCTTCACCATTTCCGAAATGAAAAAACAAGGTACTCTTGCCAAAGATGCCGCTAAGGAGGCCTAAATGGCTGAGAAAATGCTTGAAGAAGAAGAGATGCTGCTTGATCGAGCCATGGCCCTTGAAGGCATTGAAGACGAGGCTGCCGCTGGTCTTGTTGGAGACGTAGAGTTTGAAGTGAACGAGCTAAACCAACTCGTGGATGCACTAAACCTGTTGCTTCCATCCTTTAAAATGCCTGATTACCCTGAGTTTACCGAAGACCTTGATGGTCCTTTGCCTGCAGAGTTTGTTCGCCAGCTTCAAATGGTAGCCGACGCAGCAGCAGATGCCGGAATGGAGCGCTTGTCGTTTGATGTTGCTGATATTCAAGAGTCAGAAGACCTTCAAGACGTAGCAGGAAAACTGGACGTTCTATCTAAAAACGAAGCATTCATTACCTTTCTTCGCTCTGAGCGAAAGGAAGCAGAAGAAGAGGTAGAGTCTCCCGTTGAAGCCGAGGCCGAGGTGGTTGAGGAAGCTGTACCCGAAGAAGACCTTGAAATGATGATGGCTCAGAGAGCCTAAAGGAAACAACATGGAAGGAACAGAGGCTCAAGCCGCCCCGGTTCAGGACTCAGCACCCGCTGAACAACCTGAAGGACAAGCACCCGAGTCTGTTGAAGCACAAGCACCAGCAGAAGCAGCACCCGAAGCGTCGATTGAAGACCTGGCATTAGCCGAGTTGGATGCCGATATTTTCAATGCAAAGAACCCGCACAAGGGAATCAACTACAAGCAAGTAGTCTCTGAGCTCCCCGAGGATGCTCAAAAGCTTGTTGCTAATTTGCGTGCTGACTATCAACGAAAAACGTCGAACCTTTCCGAACAACGCAAAGCCATTGAGGCTACTCGCGCTGACTTAGAAGCTCAACGCAAAGC
>TARA_R100000655_G_scaffold33594_2_pt1 | contig 33422 bp, 57 predicted proteins | sample TARA_R100000655 | Tara Oceans TARA_R100000655 (sample SAMEA2622497) | marine metagenome | biome: marine biome (ENVO:00000447); feature: deep chlorophyll maximum layer (ENVO:xxxxxxxx); material: "saline water (ENVO:00002010), including plankton (ENVO:xxxxxxxx)" | depth 90 m
GCACTTAAAAAGCAATTTAAAAAGAATTATTATTGTTTATAGTCTTATATATAAGAAGTTGTATTGATGCCGTCGCAAAAATGTATTAAATATTCATAAAAAGTTCTTGACTTTCTCAATTTGGCTTAAATTTAGCGTTTTTTGGAGGTTTTTTTGTTTTGTAGTATGTTATCTTGGAAAAGTAATAAAACTAATTTTCATAAGGAGAGTTACATTTATTACTTGCATATAATAAATTTATTTAGTATAGAAATAAAATTAAATAAAATTAATTAAATAAGTAACAAAAAAGTATTTGCTTTATATATATATTTATTACTTATATTAATAATGTTAATAATGTTACTTATAAATAAATAAAGGAATTAATAAAATGAATACAAAACATAAATTAAATATAAAAGCTTTAAATATAATTGACAATCACAAAAAAAATATTGATAAATATAATAAAATGATTAAAGATCTATATAATAAAAAATCAACTAAGGGTTTGATATTATCTCCAAAAAATAAACACAAACTTGATTTTTTAATTAATAAAAGAAATATTGAATATAAAATTATTGAATCAATTAGAAATTTATTAAGTAAATAAATAACAATAAACGAAAGGACTTAAAAAATGAAAAATTACGAAATAAGAATAAATAATAATAATAAATATCAAAATATTAAAATTAATCACGCTAGACAAATTCAAGCATATTTTGGTAATACTAATAATATAATATTAAAAGATACGAGACATAATAAAAGAGTAATATTGCCTTATGATTATGCACAAGATGGATTAAAAGAAATTGCTTTAAATTATTTAAATAATAAATGTAAAATTAAAATTGATTCATTTACTTGTGTAGAAGGTAATAAAACAATAATTTATTTTAACACTTTAGATTTTGCAACACAAATCAAGAAAGGATAAAAATGTATCATATTAAAAATATTATAAATGCAATTTACGACGATTTAACACAATTAGATCATGAATTGCACGAATTAGGAAACAAAGAACAAATAATTCAAAGTGCAGAATTTAAAGAGTTATTAAACATTATTGATAATTTTGCAAATAATTATAAATAGAAAGGCATAAAATGAAACACAAATTAAAACCATTAAGCAAAAAAACAATTAAAGAAATAGATAATATAATTTCTAAAGAAATAAAAAAAGCATTAAAAAAATAGAAAGGTATAAAATGAAACATATAATAATCAAAACACTATTAACAATATTTTTCTTACTTGCTTTGAGTGGATCGGAACATTTGTTTGTTTATCCTATCGCGTTATTATGTTTTGGCATCGCTTACAAGCTAGACACCAACAAAAGATATTTCTTATAAATAGAAAGGATAATTAAAAAATGAGTTGTGATATATGTGGTAAAAAAACAAAAGTAAATGAAAAAATAGAGTATAGGACTTTGAATTATTATAATATATGTAATTCAAAAAAATGTAAAGAAATTGTAAAAAAAGAATTATAAATAAAAAGGATAATTTAAAAATGGAAATTCAAAGAATAGAAATAATGTGTAGTAATACAACTTCTAAATGTAAAAAATGTAAAAATAAAAGTAATTATCATATTTTAGATTGGAAACATTCCGAAGATAATTATAATACATCTCAATTTTTTAATAATGATATTTATTATAATTTATGCAATATTTGTATTAAGAAATTAGAAAATCAATTAATAAAACTTTAATTATAAATAAAAAGGATAAAAAACAATGAAAAACATAATGACAAAAGCACTTAAAAAAATAAGCAAAAATAAATTCAGATATACTGAATTTCAAAACATTATTTGGCAAATTAATAACAATAAAGGCAAAGCACCAAGAGGTTATTATTGCACAAATATTACAGAAATGAAACGATTAGGAATTATAAAACAAGATAATAATAAAAAATATTACATAACCAAAAGAGGCTTTAAAAACATTGAAACACCTTATAAGAAAGGTTATGATTTTTTTATTGAACAAAATAAAAAACTATCTAAAACATTAAACAAAACATTTCACGAACTAAATAGAATTAAATATTCACAATTAAATGATGTTAATGATAAACAATGTATTGATGCTATTGAATACCTATTTGAGCAAGGTTTTATTGATGAAATGACAACAGATAAAAGATATTATACAAATATATTATTAAACAAAGTTGCTAATGTTTTAGGCATAAAATTAGTTAGATAACATATTTTAACAATTATAAATAGAAAGGATAATTTAAAATGATAAAATGGACCATATACTTAAAAAATGCAGATAAAATACATATTGACTTTTCTGATAAGCAATTCCAAAAAATTAAAAAAGATATTGTCAAAACAAATTTTGATGGATCATATACTTTAAAAAATGGTGATGTTATCCAAGTTTATAAATAACTTGTATATTATAAATTATATTAATAATTTTAATTATAAATATTACTTTATATTTTGAAAGGATAAAAAATGTTAGATGAAATTAAAAGACTATTAAACGACTATCTTGATGAGGTTAAAAACGATGATAAACCTATTAACCTTAAAGAACAACACATAAACGAAGGTATTATTGAAGGTATAGAGTATAGTATAAAAACTATAGATGTCGTCGCAAATCAGAACAAAGAAATACCTATTTTTAAAGGTACTTTAAAACAATTAAATGAATTATAAAAAAGCTAAATAATTTTTAGAAAGGATAAACAATGAATAAACAAAATGTATATAAAAAACTTAAAAAGGAATTTGAAGCGGCACTAACCGAATCCAGGATTTGGAATGACGGAGCAATGTTGTTAAATGATGTGGCAATATTTGACATATTAGAAAATGTATTTGAGGAGAAAAAATGAACGAAGCATTATGTGATACCTGTTACGAATCAAAAGCAAGTATAGCAGAAGGAACAGAGCTATTTTGTTCAACTTGCTTTGTTAAAAAACTAAAAGATGAAGGAGATTACGATGAAAATGACTTTTGGTACTAAATCAGATGAGATGACTGATATGGACTTAATATTATGTGAATATCAAACTAAATTTTACGAATTACTAAAAATATGTTTAGATATAGATCATAATTCTAATCCATCATACATCAAATCACAGATAGATCAATTCAAAGAAAAATGGTATATCGATGAATTATAAAATTGATAAATATTTTACTTTTATACTTATAATTATTATTATAATTTTGATAACTAATTTAAGTATGTTAGTATTGATTTACGATATAATGGACAAGATATATTTCATATTTAGAACTATAAAATAAGAAAGGATAAACAATGACAATCAGAAAGCATATATTGAATTACCTCTACCAGGTTAAAGAAAGTATTGGAGAAAAGACCTTTAGAACGTCTGATATACAAGACTTAAGCTTTGAAGGTTTACAGAGGTTTGGAAAAAGACTAGGTAGCAGTAGTAGCTATGAACGTGAGTTTCGTAGTATGCGACAAGATAGCATAGTCCAGGTCAAGAAAGTTGCAAGACTGCCTCGACAAAGACAAACATCTTGGATATTAACAGACATAATATAGAAAGGAATAAAATGGATAAAAAATATTTACTGCAAGTTGATTCTGACTTATGGACTAAACTAAAAGTTAAAACTGCAAAAGATAATATTACTATCAAACAAAAATTGATAGATTTGATAAAAAACTATGCAAGTTAGAATTATAAATAAGGATATTATTTTAAAAAGAAAAAGAGCCTAATTAAAGGCTCTTGTTCTTCGATAAACAATGAAAGGAATTAACATTAAAACTACCATACAAATATAGATGTATTTGTAGGTTACTTACAAATGAAAGGAAATAAATGACAAATTACTTAAACGAAATAGCAACTGCATTAATGGAGGCTCAAAAAGAGTTAGTAAATGGAGTTGTAAAAAATTCAAAGAATCCACATTTTGGTTCAGACTATGCAGACTTAAAAGCAGTTTTAGAAACAAGTCTTGAAATATTACCTAAATATGGCTTATCAGTTACACAAGGATCAGAATGGCGCGATGGTGTCTTCCTGGTTACTTGTAAATTAATGCACACATCAGGTCAAATGTTATCATCAGAAATAATGATGCCTGTCAAAGATAGGAAAGGCAATGTAACACCTCATACGGTTGGACAAGCTATGACATATGGTAGAAGATATTTACTAACTGCTATGCTTGGACTTGGACAAAAAGATGATGATGGTAATGAAATGTCTATACCAAAAGATGATCTACCTTTGAATAAATCAGGTAAGAGTTATAGTAAAAAGAAAATACAATTCGATATAAACGAATTATAAATTAAAGGAGTAATTATGGAGTTAGAAGAAAATATGAAATACAACATAGCAGCACATGGTATTCACAAAGAAAATGTTAGATTTATGAATTATATCATTACAAATGATAAATTTGAATATTTTGATGAAGAAAATGTACATATGCTATTTGGTTGTTTACTACAAAGCACTATGCAACAAATGTTAATGTACGAAACTGATGAACAAGTTAAGCTAAAAGTAAATGCCTATTTAAAAACTGCCATGAATGGTACAGAAATGTCAAAATCATAAGGAGAAAAAAATGGAATATGACAACACAAACAAAGGTGTTTTATTTGTAAATGACGGAAAAGACACAAATAATCCAGACGATAAAAAGCCTGATATGACAGGCAAGTTAAATGTAGATGGTGCAGAATTTCGCATCGCTGCTTGGAAAAAAGTTGCTACAAATAGTGGCAAAGCTTTCTTATCTCTAAGTATAAATTTAGCTGATAATTTAAAGTCCGAAGATGATGGAATGCCATTCTAATGGCTAAACGATTCACAGATACTCAAAAATGGAACAAGTCTTGGTTTATGGACTTAGAGCCTAAAGATAAGCTTTTGTGGATATATATGACCGATTCTTGCGATCATGCAGGTGTTTGGGAAGTAAATTGGAAGCTGACCTCGTTTATGGTTGGCTTCCAGGTTACAAAACTACCAAAAAGCTTTGAAAAGCAAATTATAAAAATAAGTGATAAAAAATATTGGTTAAGTGATTTTTGTGAATTTCAATATGGAACTTTAAATCCTAATGTAAATGCACATAAGTCTGTTATAGGTATTTTAACTAAACATAATATTATAAATTCAACTCTTGATCAACCCTTAAATAACTCATCATTAGGAGTTAAAGATAAAGATAAGGATAAGGATCAAGTTAAAGTCAAAAAGGATGTTAGGTTTAAAAGTCCAAGCTTAGATGAAATTATAAATTACTTTAAAAAAATGAAATATCCTGACTTTAAAAACCAAGCAGAAAAGTTTTTTTACTTTTACGAGTCTAAAGGTTGGATGGTAGGTAAGAATAAGATGAGGAATTGGCATATGGCGGCAGGAAACTGGAATAAAAATAATATGGAAAATAATAAAAATAATATTGTAGATTTGAGCGATGAGAAAATGCAGAAAGAAAGACGACAATTTCGTAAACAACAACAAAAATATGAAGAACGATCTGCATCTCCAGAAGAAATTAGAGAAATTATGTCCAAAGTTTCCAAACGGATGGTGGGTTAATGACTATTTTCAGGACTTATATCCATCAAGGCACGACACTCATCGAAAGCATGAACGCCAACAAGAGCCTTCAGTCGATAAAAAGCTTAGATACTGTACAAAATGTAAAAAAGTATGGGAAATACCACCTATGTTCATGAATTTAAACAAGGAATTGATGTATTACGATATTACATCATTAGGAAAAACAAAAAAAATATGCAAAAAATGCAAGGAAAACAATGAGTGAATTAATATTATGGAATAAAATGAAAAACGCAGTAGTAGAATGTCATTCTGTAGATGAGATAAAACAACTGCGAGATAAAGCTGAGGCTTATAGGTATGCCTTAAAACAAGCTAAAGAGTCGCCAGAAGTTATAAGAAAGGCAGAAGAAATTAAACTTCGTGCCGAAAGAAGAGCAGGAGAATTATTAAAAGAAACGCCTAAAGCAAAAGGGGGGAATCCTAACTCCTCACAGCCTGTTAGGGGTTGTGAAACACTTAGTGATATGGGTATTACTTATAATCAATCGTCAAAGTGGCAAAAAATAGCAAACATACCTGAAGAAAAGTTTGAAAATTATTTAGAGGTTGAAAAAGAGCTATCTACTAGAGGAGCAATAAGAGTAGCAAGACAGATAGAAAGACAAGAAGAAATACATAAAAAGATTGAAGAAGGAAGAAATAAATTAATAGATATAGATTTTAGATTAGGAGATTTTGAAGAGGTTTTATCTGATATGCCTGATAATAGCGTAGATTGCATTATAACTGATCCACCATATCCAAAAGAATACATTAATTGTTGGTCTAAATTGGCTAAATTTGCTAAAAGAGTTTTAAAGCCTAATGGTTTTTGCATAGCATATTCAGGACAAATGCACTTACCTGAAGTGATTAAAAGAATGAATGAACATTTAGATTATTATTGGACATTTGCATTATATCATGAAGGACAAACTCAGATTGTAAATGGAGTTAATCTTATATGTAGATGGAAGCCTGTTCTTGTTTATCAAAAAGATAAGAAAAAAATTAAAAATACCTTTCAAGATTACTTTATATCAGAAAGTAGAGAAAAAAATAATCATGATTGGCAACAATCAAAATCAGGAGTTTCATACTTAATTGAAATGTTTACTAATCCTGGAGATTTAATTTGTGAACCATTCGCAGGAAGTGGCACAACAATATTGGCGGCTATAAACAAAAATAGAAGCATAATAGCATCTGAAATCGATGAAGATACTTATAATATAGCTAAGGCAAATCTATGACTGCAAAAGAAAGAACAGGAAAAAGAGATAGCGATTTGTTTTTAAGTCGATGGATTAGAAAATATGGTCCTGATTCCAAAACAGGTTTTGGCGTAAGTGATATAGATTTTTCAATAGATAATCATAACACTAAAAAAAGTATGATTATAGAGGTTAAAAATAATCAAAATGAAGAATTTTTAAAAGACAATATGTCATCTGATCAAAAGCAAAAATATATAAAGTTAGCAGAAGCTTTTGAATGTCTTTATCAAACCAAAAAATGGAAAGGTTGGAATTTTTTAGGTTTATACTATATACAGTTTAAACGTAGACAATTCAAAGATGGAGTTAGTTTTGCAAAAGTAGATTTAAATACAAGAAAATTCAATTTTAAAAAAAGTTCTGAAAAAGAAATATTAAAATTGATTTCTTCAATAAATGATGGATATGAAGAAATATCAAAAATTAGAAGTATTGAATTTTTTAAATCTATTCTTTGATAAAATACATAGGCAAACTTGATAGCAAATGCGATATGTGTAGTAAATATGGAACACATATGTATAAAGATGATAAAAGTTTAATGAAGGCTATGTTCAAAGAGGTAGAATGGGAAGAACAAATAATTTGTGAGAGTTGCGCTAGGAGAGAAAGTGGTAAGAAACTCTGGGAGAGAACGAAAAGAAAATGAGTCAGGTTTGAATGTGGCTTGGCTCATTTTCGAAATTTACTGGCTGGAAGTTGCAGGATAAAAACTCCTTACATAACAAAGCGGACTGTTCGTCAGTTGTTGGTAACTACTAGATAGTGCGGAAGTGTATAGAACTATATTGAGGAGTCAAATCCATATGTATATGTTGCCTTCCGCATCAGTCCGTACAAAACAAAGGATACAATGAAAGAAAAAAACCATGTAGTAATTGAAACATATGAGATAATGATAGAAGATTATCAAAAAAATTTAGGAAAAATTACCGATTATAATATTGAGATTACTAAAGATATGATAGACATTTTAAAAACAAGGCTTTTACACTTAAGAGTTAGGAGAATACCATGTTCACTATAAGTATAATAAAAAAGTTCCTTATATGGGCAAATTTAGGCTTATATCATAAAAGTAAACCACTACATCAACTAGAAGTGCAGAATGATTCGCCACATTTTAAAATTAATGACTTAAGTGATGGTGAATTAAATGATGTAATAATGAAGTTTAACAAAACATTAGGAGTATCAGATGCCGAACAAATCCAAAGAGAAGGGTAATAGATTTGAAAGACAACTTGTTATGTTGTTTGAGTCATTTAAATTTAAGGCTGTCCGAGCTTGGGGAAGTAATGGTAAGTCATTAGGACTACCTGAAGAAGTTGATATACTTGTTGAAGGTGAAACTAAAGTCCAGGCTAAATGCAGAAAACAGATACCAAAGTTTCTAGGTATGACAGATAATGTAGATATGGTAGCTTTTAAAGAGGATCGTGGAGAAACATACTTGATGATAAGAGCAGTTGATTATTTAAAAGAAAAAAAAGAATTACACGATAAGATATACGAATTAAGCAAGTGAAGTTATTAGACTTGTTTAGTGGTATTGGTGGCTTTCATTTAGGTCTTGAACAGTCAGGTTTTGAGTTTGACTGGATAGGATATAGTGAGATAGATAAATATGCCTCCAACCAATATAAAAGGAGATTTCCAAATGCAACAGAACTCGGAGATGTTACAACTATTCAACCAAAAGACTTGCCAAGCGACATTACAATCCTTTGTGGTGGATTTCCATGCCAAGCGTTTTCGATTGCTGGAAAAAGGCAAGGATTCAATGACACAAGAGGAACATTATTTTTTGAAATTGCACGGATTCTCAGATATTTCAAAGAAACTGGCAAACCAATCTCATACTTTATACTCGAAAATGTTAAAGGCTTACTTAACCACGACAATGGACAAACATTTGCTACAATATACAAAGTTCTTACCGAAATTGGTTATACCATTGAATGCCAACTACTTAATACTAAGTGGTTTTTACCTCAAAATAGAGAGCGAATATACATTGTCGGATATATTGGAGAAGGAAGTAGATCAAAAATATTTCCTATCAGAGAAAGCGATAGAGTATTTGAAAAGAGCAGAAAAAAGAAGAGGCAAAGGAGTAGCGAATATTGTTCAACAATAACATCAAATTTACATAAAGGCGTTCATGCTATGGGTGAAACTTATGTAAAGGTTGCTGACTTTAGAAATGATGAAGGTTTAAGAATAAGAAAAGATGGCAATAGTCCTTGCCTGTCTACTCGTAAGCACTCTAAAACTGATATATCTACTATGCCACCACTTATAATAGATAAAAATATAAGAAGATTAACTCCAACAGAAGCAGAGAGATTGCAAGGCTTTCCTGATGGATGGACAGACGGTCAGTCTGACACTCAAAGATATAAGCAATTAGGAAATGCAGTAAGTGTACCAGTTGTAAAAGTAATAGGCGAAAAAATATGGCGATTGATACAAAAGAATACTTAAAGTATATTAAGTCACAACCTTGTTTAATATGTGGCGGCACACCTGTTGATCCTGATCACCTAGAAGCTATAGGTATGGGTAATAATAGAAAAAAACAAACACCTAAAGACTTTAGTTGCATACCTCTGTGTAGAGAACATCACCAGGATAGGCATGGCATGGGCATTAAGCGATTTAACGAGCATTATCGTATAGATGTATGGAAAGAAGCATTTAAATTACTAAGGAGATATTTTATTGATTGAGATTAGAGTATTTGGCAAGGTAAAGAATGGTAAGCTTACCTTAAATAATAAAGACGACTTTCAAAACGACTTATATAAGTTACATGGAGATGTCGTCTTAACTGTAAAAGAACTGCCAAAGAAAAAAACTAGCAAACAAAATAACTACTATAGAGGCGTAATAGTAAGGCTGTTAGCACAACATCTAGGTTATTCTGACAATAAGATGCACGAGGTATTAAAGTTTAAGTTTGATGTGCAGTCTACTAGTAAATTATCACAAGATGAGTTTCAAGAGTATCTTGATAGAATTATTAGATGGTCGGCTCAGTTTTTAGACTTTCCTTTACCTGATCCTACCAGACTTCAAGAATTTTAAGACTAACATTGTAAGTATTGTGAGCTACCTGCTTAAACGATATTGAGTCTTGATCCAATACACATATTGCAAAACCATCAGGAGTGAAGTCAGTTTTGTCTGGTTGAAATATAAACCTTAAACTACCACCTAAAGTTTTCTGCATAAATTGAGTAAAGAAACTTGTGTCTTGTGTAAAGACAAAATCAAGACCATCCTCTGTTGATCCACTATCAAATTGATTGTAAGTATGAGGAAGTATATTTAACTCTCCTAAAATATCATTGTCTAATGTTTCAATATCAGCCATTAAATCTGACGATGCTATGTAAGAAAATTTTAAATCCCATCTTCTCCTACCTGCTCTTCTTTTTTGTATTTTTCTTGGTGTATCTAAATAAGTACCCCATGCCTCAGCATCTCCCCAAGTAGGTGGTTGAGTATAGTTGTAGTTTGTTAAAAGCGCACCACCTTTAGTAAACTGCTTAGTTGATCCACCATATTCTCTTGTAAGAGTTAAGTCTAAGTCAGGTGAGTGAGGCATATCATAATAATATCCTGCAGTTAATGCACCCAATTTTAATTGATTGGTTGGATCAAATCTAAAATTAAAAAAAGTAGATATTGGTATTGCACTAATCTCATCATCGGATGACTTTAAGTCTACAAATGAAAAACCATTTGCATTAACAGTATTGGCATTCATATTTATTTTAAATTTATTTTCCATGTTTTGCAAGGCAGAATAATTAGCTTCATTACTCTCTGTATATCCTAAAGCAATAGTTCCACCTTGTATTGATCCTGTATCTACTTCTTTTAAATTGTGATTAAATATTCCATAATAGTCAAAAGCATAGTCAGTCGCCTTAAAATTAGTTGCAGTTCCAATATTTAATTCTTTAAAAGCTACCAAGTCTGTTAAATATTCTTCTTTAATTAAATTAGTTTTTGTAGGATTTAAGTAAAATAAGTTAGTTATTTGATCTAAATTTTCATTACTTCCAGTCGTTACAAATATATCTCCATCTGACAATATACCTGTCGTTAAAGCATATTGAAAATAATCTACATAAAATCTTGGCGTACCTACATTTTGATATTTACCCATTAATAACCTCCACTACTTCTAGTTGTCTGTCTAGACACATTTCTTGCTACACTTTCTCTCTTAACTGATTTTGCACCTTTTACTAACTTAGGTATATTATTTTTTTGTCTTAATACTTTTTTACCAAATCTATTTCCGCCTATATAGCTTTCCCATTCTGAACCTGAATCATATGTGCCTAAAGTCATAGACCAAAAACCTAAATTATTATTTACAGGAATTACATTAATTTTAACTCCTTCACTAGTCGAAGCAATACATTGTGTTATTCTTAAAGAGCCATTATAAGTAAATAATATTTCAGGCAGAACTAATAATTCTAAACTATATATTAACATCTTTCCATCTGCTAATATTACATTGAAGTTGTCAGGAAGTTTGCTTACTACATTTATTTTACCCATAAAGTGTATTTGAAGACCAACAATTTGAGTATTTTCTTCTAAAACTACCTCACCATTTCCATATAACAAATTCATATTTATCCTAATATTATATTAACTAAAGTTACCACATCTAATACATCAATATTTCCGTCTTGATTAATATCTGCTTGAAAAAACTCTTCATCTGTAGGTTGCTTTACTCCTAAAGCAAAACTAACTATATTTACTATATCTACAACATCTATATTGCCATCGCCATTTACATCACCTGTTGGCAATACAACATTAGATTCCTCTTGTTGTGTTTCTGGCTCTTCAACCGTTCCTAAACTATTAATATCTAGGTTGTGTAGTTGTATTAGTTTTATATCTACTTTTTCTAAATTCTTATTAGTTTCATATACCATAAAGTATGGATATATTTCTTGTCCATTTCTATCTATTGATGTTTGTGTGTAAGTTTCACCAAATATTTTTGTTCCTTGTATTTCTTTGTCTAAAGCGACGACATCACCAACTTCTAACTTAATATACTTAATAGGTAAAGTAAGGCTAATTAAATTCTTTTGATTCATATTCCAAGTAAGTAACCAATTTTGCAACTGTTCTGCTGTATATCTATCTCTGATGTAGTCGCTTTCAAAGTTTAAAGTAGAGTCAGAGTCGTCAGTTGCTAAACCATAATACTGATATATACTAGTATTTACATAGTCTGTTGCCAAAATTTCATCTGTAGAAAATAAATGATTGCCTTGAGCATAGTCAATATTAAATAAAACCTTTACTTTTGTTTTTACATCTTCTAATTTTGTTCTATCATATTTATAGTTAATAATATCTGATTCTTCTATTATTAAGTCTACATCATCGTCTGAATAAGTATCTTTGACTACATTCCAACCAAAAGTACCATCAGCTCGAAATCTTGGAAAAGACTTGGTTGATCTTGAAAAATCTTCTATTAATTTTTTGGAACTTATTAGTTTGCTCTGCGTAAAAGCAAAAGTCCAGTCAGGATGTAATTCTTTTATTGCATTAAATTCATCGTCATTAAACTCACCATCATACTTGCATTCTTCCTCTAATATATGCTTTACTATATCAGCAGGATTTTCTATTGGTGATATAAATATATTTTCCTTGTCAGAATTAATAGATATTTCATATTCATCTACAATTTCTCCATTTAAATTACCTAATTGTATCGTGAATGTTTCTTCAAAGACTTCATCTTTAGTTAATCCTTGAAAGTTAAAATCTATATAGTATACATCGTTTGAAATACTTAAACTAAATCCCCAACTTTTAATATTTACCTCTTTTTCAACATCTCCTAATGAATTATATTGCACAGCTTTTAAAGGAACTATATTAAAAGAGTAAGGCATTTCTGATGTTAAAAGAGGTGAAGCATCATTCATAGCATTTTCAATTTCATCTAATATTTCTTCTGCACTATCAGTAGTATTGATTATTGTATTTAATAAATTTTGTACAGGACTAGCAAATTGTCCTAAATTAAATGTATATAGTATAGAAGAAGTTGAGTAAAAATTAAACTCTGACTTTCTACCCCAAACACTTGCATAAAAGTTTTTATTTAATAAATTATCAATAGTTCCAAAAGCATATAAACGAGATTCGTAAATTCTAATTTTAATTGGTATTTCAATACCAATAAAATTCGTAATACTACCTAATTCCCTAATTTTAGGTAATCCTAAACAATATGAATTTGATTCAGCAGGAACTAAATGAGGATTTATACAACTAATAGGATTATTTTCTATGTCATCACTATCATAACTATTATATTCAGATTCACTTGTAGCAAATGTATGAAAATAAGTATTATCACCTGTCGGCAAAACTTGTTCAATACTGCCTACTGGAGGTGCTTGTATAAAATTAGTATCAATTTCTGGTTCTAACAATGAACCAAATTTATGTAAAAGTCTGCAAAAATCAGCACCTATAAACGATCTTATAAGAGGTTCAGGAAAAGCAGGATCAACTTTTAACAAAGCACTTCCAAATGACTGTGGTGCATTTGTTGATAATTGAAAAACTGAAATAACTGGCAAAGTTATTTTATCTAAACCTTGTTCATCAAAAACACTTCCAAATTGTCCAGATGTAGTTTCTAAATTTTCTATTTTAGCTATTATTCTTGTCCAAGATGAATTGTCGTTTATTTCAATCTTAACATCAGATGGTAAGGAATCAAAATTAAATTTTAAAAAAGCAGTTGATGATAGTAGGTGAAAGTCAAGATTTGCAAAATCTTCAAATTTACTTATAAATGTTCCTTCAATTTGTACACAAGTATTAGGATTTCCATCATTAATTCTATCAAAATTCAAATTAAAGTCAGGAATAAGTTCTCCATCTTGAACAGTTCCACTTGTAAATTCAAAATTACCATCCGCGCCAATATTTTGTATTTTTCTTTCAATTTTATTTTCTTTGCGATGAACTAAAACTCTACCTCTATTTGCTGCAGTATCATTTTTGGCTAATTCTTCTATAGTAATTTCACCATCTTCATTAGGTTCTGGTTGATCGTTAAATAAATTAACAAAACAAAAACCATTATTCGTGGCTAAAGTTGTAAAATTTATATGTCCTGCGTTTAATCCATTATCAAAATCAATTACAGTTCGTGGATATATTCCTACATAAGTATCGTCTGATTCTACATATAAAGACGTTGATCCAATTATATTTCTTCCTACTTGTTCGTTTTCCGAAATAATTTTAGATAATTCTTTTCTATCAGCAAATACATCTCTTACAAACTCATAATTATCTAACTCTCCATCTTCATCTAAGTCATATTCACCTGTAGTTCCAAATGATGTTACACAAGGCGATCTATCAACCTTACCTATAACCATTGGAAAAGGTTTGTTTTTAAATTTAGATGTAAAATCTATTTCGCTAGTTATGCTTTCTGGTATATCTTTATGTACTTTTTGCTCTGAGGCATCTTCTACATTTAAAGTGAGAGTGGTGTCAGTTTGAGATATTCTTCTTACTGTACCTCTATAAACCAACATAGCTCGTGTAAGGTCGTTAATGTTTTGTGTTTTAAAAAAAATTTGCACATCACCATTTATTAAATCTACATAACTATCACTTAAACGTCTACCTAGATACTTAGAATTAGAAAGTGTAACAGTTACGGATGATGTTTTATATTTACGAGTTTCAACGTCTACCGACTCTTTTATTGAAGATACATTTAACAGTAGTGGATCAAAACTTAATTCTTGTAAGTTAAAATTGTATGTAGAAAAATAATTTATTTTATTTTCGCTAGTAATAACTACTAAAGGTATTATATTGTAAGTATTACTACCTGTAGCTAGGTTAAATTTTTCGTTATTTATCATGACATTCCAAAGTTAGAGCCTTTACGGACAGCTTCTTTTATTCTCTCTGCAAGTTCTCCTTCTACAAAATCCTGCGACATCACGTTGCCTGATACATTAACAGTAACACCTGCCGAGCCAGTTTGATTTATCCTATTCATAGTTTCTATGCCAACCGCATCTACTGCATTCCTACTCATAACAAACTCACCTTGCTCTGCTTCAATTATAGTTCCACCTTGAGAATGTCTTCGACCACCTATTATTCCACCATACTCAAATTTTCCTATACTTTTTTCTATTTGTATTACATTAGCTAGACCTAGAGCATAAGATGTTGCGGCTTGAATGTAACTCATTGGTGGAACTCCTGTAGCTAATGCTCTGTTTGCTGCGGCATAAGCATCTATACCTGCCTGTACTTGCATTAACCTGGCAGTTGCTTTTGCTGAACCACTAGAGGCTTGATTTAACTTTGCCAAAGCTCCTACAGATGCTGATACAGTTTTTAACTTCGCTTGATGAGCTTGGTTATCTACTTCTTTTGTTTTGTTTAATTGTTCTTCTAACATTTTTAATACAGCAACTCTTTTTTCATCACTATCTATTAGATCGGCATTTGTATTTACAAATTCTATCATACCTTCTATATCGCTAATACGACCTTCTCTAGTCTTTAAAAATAATTGATTAAGTTGCTCATTAACTGATATATGATTTTCAATAGTGCTATCAGAATCGCCTAGAATAGATATAAACTTATCTATTTCTTCAATAGATAATTTACTTGCATTAATTTGTTTAAATATTGCAGAACCATAACCGTCTACACCATCTCTTGCTTCTTTGTAAGAATTAACTAAGTCTGTATAATTTTTGATTTGTTTATCAGTTTCGTCTGCATTTTCGCCTCCAAACTGTATTGTTTTATCTAATTTATTCTGATATATTTCTATCATTTCATTAGCATCTTTAATTGCTTTAGTAGCCTTTTCATATTCTTCTGTATCTTTAGCTCGAACTATGGATGCGTTTTGAGAACCTTTTTCAACATTTAATTGAGATGTTGTTAATTTCTTTAAACTTTCTATATATGTTGCAGTTTTACCTGATATGTTATCAGTAACATCATTAGCATCTTCAAAAGCATCTACTAATTTTAAAACTCCTGTTGCCAATGTTGTTACCGCTACAGTTGTTGCTATGTAAGGATTTTTCATTAAAGTAATGCCAAAAGTTTTAGTTAAGAAAGTTGCAACTTTAATTTTATTATTATATAAAATTACAGCAGGTATCAAAGATACTGTAAAAGCAGATGCGAAAATTCTAACATTTTGTGGTGTAATAGTTTCATTAAAACTACTCATCAAGTCTAATGTAGGCTCTAAAAAAATATTAGCAAAATCACCTAAAGCCATAGCTGCATTTTGACTTGTAGCTGCAAATCTATCAAAAGTTTCGGTTGTAGATGCTTGTTCATCGCCTAACAACTCTACTTTCTTTCTAGCGGCATCCATTACTGCATTTTGAAATGCTTGTTTCTTTTCATTGTCTGTTAAAGCAGAAACTGATTTATTTAAAGACATAGCATAGTCTTTTTGAGCGTCATCAACTTTTACAATAATACCAATATTATCAAGCATCAACCTTGACTGTCTACCAACACCAGTAATTAAAGACTCAACAGAACTTGCTGTATCTCTACCAAGAGCCTTACCAAGTCTTTGTGCCATATCAAACATTTCAGCCATTTCATCTGTATTTTTACTAACACCAAGTATCATGGCGTTGTTTGCTTGTTGCAATAACCTGAAGTCTGATACAGTACCGTTAGTTGCTTGTCGTAACTTATTCAAGGATTCTGATGACTTTTCTGTAGGATCAATCAAAGAATTAAAACTTTGCCTCATCAAATTGACTGCGGCAGCCTGTCTACCAAAGTCAATTACCTGTCTTATACCTAAAGCCATAGCAAAGTTAAACAATAGCATTTTCGATCTTAAAGTAGCAAAACTTAAACCTAAATCTTTATTTGTATTAGTTAATCTTTTATTTCTAGTGTCTAATACTCCTGCATTCTTAGTGGTTTTACTAAGCTCATGTTTTAATTGTCTATTTTCACCTGTGAGCCTTTTAGTAGCGGCATCCAACTTGTTAATAGAATTAATTAACGATTTGTCGCCTATTGGCTTAAACTTAATTGTTATGCTTTGTTCTGGCATCCTCTATCTTATCCTTGTTCAATTTTGCTAATGCACTTTTAATTATAAATGATTTTTCTATCCATTTAAAAGGTTGTTCACCATAGCTACCTGGATATGGCTGAGTATTAAAATCTTGGCAATAGATGTATCTTTGTATATCTTTTTGATTCTCTGAAGAATGAAATAAGTTTTTGCAAGTAAAAAAGGGTAACTGAGCATTAACAGACTTACCAACATCAAAGCTCTTACCCTCACTATTAAACTTTTTCACCTCCTCTACTAATAAATCTACTACTGTCCATACATCATCCATACACTCAAACTGTCGTGGCTTTGCACCACTTATAGGTGGCGTAGCTATGTAAGGAAATTGATGGTACTGACAACCCTCGCACCAACTTTCATTAAGAATATTGAGAGTTAGCTTGAGGGATTCTCTTCCCCCAACAACATATTTCCTTGTATAGCTTTGAATATTTCAACTCTATCATCAAAAGACATAGCCATTAATGCCTTATCAGATGTGTCGCCATCTATACCTGTTCTTAGATATTTGGTGAGAGTAGAGTGCATCATTTTGACTTCCTTTATCTCACCATTATCCATCACATATTGTGTATTATCTAGTAAGTAATCTCTATCATCTAAAGTTAATTCTTTTAACTTTATCTTATTACCATTTTTAAGTTTAATTTCTTTCATTATTTTCCTTTATTATGATGTTATATCAAAAGTTACTAAAGCATCAGTACCATCATCAACAGCTTTTATTGAACAATCTAACATCATTATATCGCCTTCATTGTATGCCACATTAGTGAATACTCCATTTTGCACATCTATACCATAAGCATTGTTATTTACTACTACAAACATATTACCTGATTGCGCTGCAGTTTGTGTATCAAAACTATTTACAAATGATTTTGTGCTTCCATCGTATTTTATTGTTGTATCAACTGTTACTGCGCATTCTGCACCTCTTGATACAGCCTCATAACCTGTAGAGGTAAATCCAGTAAATATAGCAGGATGATCTACTGTTAAGGCAAATGACTGCATTATAATGCTAGTATTAAATACTTTCATTCCACTAGCTGTAGCTAATGTCATGTCAGTAGTATTAGCATATATATTATTACCTGCAGCTGTAGATGACTCATTTAGATCTGGCTTTACACCTGACTGTAAGGTTGCTGAAAATTTATATCTTCCACCCTCTGTTCCTGTATCGGCTGATACTGAAAAATTAGTTACTACACATCCAGGAATTTCTAGTGACCTTTGATTTGTGTGATCTGATGACTTTATAACAACAGTTAATGATGACGCTGCATTTGTTACTGCAGAGCCATAAAGTTGCGATGTTCCTGTATGATTTGTAGCTACAGATGGATCACCTGAAACATCATTACATATATTTTGAGCTAACAAATTATGTCCTGTGTCATTATGTAAAGTTCCTGATATTGATAATTCAGTTACTCTAATTATATTGTCTTGAAAAAAATCTTCATCCTTAAAAGTTCTTCCGACTCCACTTCTAACATCCAATACTTGATTCACATTTAAACTTGGAAATCCAACTGAATCCACGTCTAATTGGTGCATATTACTAGCATGAATACCTGACGCTCCTGCATCGGTTGCATCTGAAGCTATGAAAACTTGAAACTCTTTTGGCGAAAATGCGTGTGCTACTGCCATTATTTAGCCTCCTTTTTATTAGTAGTTAAATCTACTAAATGATTAATTGAATCAGGTACTTCTTTCATCTCTATCTCTTGACCTGAATGTAATTTATTCCAATCTTCTAATGTTACGCCACATTCTTTCCAAATATTCGGCAACTTTTGACTGCTATCTTTTAATTTTACTTTCATAACTACTCCTAACTTATGTTTCCTAAATGCTGAGCTTTCCACTCCCACTCTACAACATATGCCTCTTCATCTTCATCAGCGTTTAAAGTTGTAGTTTCAAATCTGCAATTAAATAGATTACTTGAATCTGTAAGTGTCATAGCTATATTGTCATGTATTAATGCTTCAATTCTTGATGTCATTCTCATTACATGATCTAAAGCTGTTTCTCTCATATTCTTCTCAAAAAAATAATATAAGACTTGTATAGTAAACTCTCTAGTTTCACTTGTTGTATTATATTCTAACAAATCACTACTTACAGGAACTAATCTTAAATATTGGTTACCTGTAGTTTTTTGCATACCTCTATATACAGGCATACTGCCGCCAAACTCAGTTCTCAAAATAGACTGAAGTTTATCTATTATATTTTTCCAATTATTTGTAAATGTAACTGGCATTATAATCTAGTCATCCTTGCTGATCTCATACTAGAAGCATTATCTACTTCTTCAAAATATCCTGACAACTCTATTTCCCATTTATCTCCTAGTGTTGCAGTATCTGCGGTGTCGCCACCAAAGCGTATTTCTAAACCTCCAGATAAAGACTGATATTGTCCATTTATCACCTCATCAGCAAAGTCTGCAGGTAAGCCATTATTCATTCTTTCTGCGCCTAAATTTTCACTATCTTTGCGCCATACAGAGTATTTAGCAGTACCTAATGCACCACCTGTAGTAATTTTCACTCCTACTCTATCATAAACGCCAAAATATCTACCTCTAGTATCAACTATCTTTAAACCACCACTTACAGAAACTTCTCTTACTATTCCTTTAGAGCTGTCTGCGGTTTTCATCCAAGACAACACATTGTCACCACTATTTAATTTATCTATCTCAGCCTGTGCTTCCTCCATCATATTTGATGCCACTTCAGATGTAGGATCATGAGAACGTATAAGAAAAACTGTGGCAAGTAATGCTGTTGTTCGTACAATTATATAGTCATAGTTACCATCTTTGTCTTTAAATTGTTCTCTAGGCAAAGTTTTATCTAATTTACTTTCTAAATATCTTGATGCGTTTTCTCTATATCTTTGTTTTAAAGTCGTCCAATCTTCACCTGCCTCTATAAGCATATCATTAGGATTCTTTGTAGCGTGAAAAACTTGCACAGAATCTGTAGTAGAAGAATAATTATACTCATATGTGGCATTAGGAGAGTCTGTTACAGATGTTCCTTTAATACCATCAAAAAACAAATGAGTTATTAATCCAGTATTATTTGCCTGGTATTGATTAGTTGTATCTGTATTTTCAAATCCATATATAGGTGTCTTATTATCAAAGTCATCAATATGTGGATATACGTCTTTCAATTCTCTATCTGTACAATATGCTACTGCCATTATTTGCCTCGCATTCTTCTTCTAGTAGACTTAGAGTATTTAGCTCTTTGCTTACCTTTTTTACTCGCTGCTCTTTTCTTTCTATTTTCATATGCTTTCTGTGAAGCTGTCATAGACTTTCTAATAGATGCAGGTAAATATCTGCCTCTTTTTCTTCGAGGCTTTTTCTTATCACCTTTACTAATGTAGTCCCATTTTTGAGAACTCCATTTCTTTAATGACTTTTGTGGTTTTCTAAGTGCCATTACTTCTTGTAACCTCCACCTGCTTTTTTATAAGCACGAGCCAACATCTGCGCTTTTCTTGCGCTCCATTGACCTGCTCTACCACCTTTAGAACCTGCTTTTATCCTATAGAATAATCTTTTTCTCATAGTAGGTTTAGTATAGTTACCTGCTTCATTTACTCTACTTTTTTTTCTTTTTTTTCTAGCCATTCCTTACCAAGCCTTACACGACCAATACCTTGCAGTAGTTCTGTCTTTTGCTGTTGCACATCTATGCCTAGCTCTAAAAGACTTTCTTCTAGCAGGACTTGACTTTTTAATTCTCATATTAGGATCACCAAACGTAATTCTTTTTACTCGACCTTTGTCCTTAACAAATACTTGCGACTTTTTACGACCAAAACCTGGTTGTCCTCTTCGTATTCTAGAAGGTTTATTTAAACGAACTGTTCTGCCTTTATATTTAGCCATTTCACTTACGCTTTTTCATTCCTTTTTTCTTTTTTTTACCTTTATTCATTTTTCTACCATATTGAATTGCCATAACTTCTCTCCTTATTTATTAAATGCTATTATCTGTATTTTCGCTTTTCTTTTGTTACTTGTACTTCTTGCTCTTATACTTGTAAGAGTGTTTAATTGTGTGTTGCCGCCACAAGCTAGTCCTGAATTACCATTAGCAGAAAAAACAAAGTCTGCTCTACTTGGACATCCTGAAAGCGTCAAAGCACCTGTATCATAATCTATTGTTCCGCTACCTTGTGTTAATGATCCTCCAATTAAATTTCCAAAACCATCATCCATTAAATATGCTTCAGAGTTAGGAACTGATATTCCATCTTTTACAATATTATCATCAGGAAGCTTTGCTGCTACAGCTCCTTCAGGTGCTGCAGGTAATCTACCTATTGCTTGTGCAAATATTTCTGTTGTTGTGTCTGAACCACTTGTTCCTGCTGTTAGCGCGATAGCGGATGTAGAAAGATGTTGCTTTGAGGTTACCCTTATATCTCCGTTTACGATAGATACTGTCGCTCCTTTCTGAAAATTATTCTTACTAGCATCTGAAAATAAAGCATCTATAGCAGTTTGCAATTTTGCTACAAAACCATTTGCACCACCAAAAGTATCTATACTAGAGTCTGTTGTGATTGATATTTCGTCTGCTGTCGCTCCGTCTATACCAATCTTAACAAAATATTGTGTAGATGCAGTCAAACCTGTTTTTGTTGCTGATGTAATACCTGAAAGTCCAAACTCTTGAAACCCTGCTTCAAAAAACTTAATAGCTACAGTTCCTCTACACAAACCATCTAAAGTGCTAGATGCAACAGTTCTGTATTTGGCAAAAAAGTTTGTAGACTTATAGTTGCCTGACACATCAGTAGATGCTGTAGAATATGTATTAAAATCGTCAAAATTATTAAAAAATGGAAGTCTTATCTGTGTATTATCTGCATGTGTTGCAGCAGTTGATCCAAATAATCCTCTTTTTACCGTTAAAGTATCTTCAGTACCACCAGAGTCTGTTATCGCTGTAATTTCCATTATCTCATCTTCGATTCTAATTAAATCTCCTACTTTGAACAATCCTGCTGTTCCTGATGGAGAACCTGCATTATCATCTATATCAAAAGACGTAGCAGAAGCATCACTTGCCAATCCTGATCCATCTACAAAAGCTGTTACTCCACCAAACATATTAGAATCTGGAGTTGCATTATCTACTGCAACTGTAGTACCATTCATAGCTGATTTAGTAGAACTATAATTAACAAGCATAGCATGAGGTATAATATAATATTCTAAAGGTCTTAGTAGCATTTGTATGTTACCATCTGTCGCGCCTGTTGTGTCACTCGCTCCTGCAGTTATACCTTGAACAATATGTTGAATTTCTGCAGGTTGATTAGAAGAATTATAAATACAAATAAATTGTGGATTTTCTATAGTTCCTGTAGTAGCGCCGCCTGATAAAGGATCAACTTGCAACAATCTTACAAAATCATCAGTTTCAGAAACCGACTGCTCTATATTTAATATTTCATTATATGTACTAGAGTTTTGAAATTCAAACTCTTTACCATTTGCACTTAACACTAATTGTGTATTTAAATTTGCCATTACGCGCTCCTTAAACTGTATATTACCTGCATTGATATTGTCAAATCAGCCGAAGTTCCATCCATCTTGACATTTGCAGTTATTGCCTTACCTAAATTTACATCTGCACTACTTATATTTAAAGTTTGAAAATAAGCTTGTTCATAACCTGCGCCTACTATGGCTGATGGTGAAACTGCAACTTCTGTACCGTTACTTAGATCACCACCTGTACTACCATTACTTGTATCAATGTCATAGCTCATTAAACTAAATTGAACATCATCACCAGAACTTACATCAGCTCCAAACCAAACAATTACTTGGTTTAATGTTATGTTAAACGGTAAATACCACAAACATTGTACTACATCATCTGCTGTGGTTGATATTGTAAGTGATGTATTAGGTGTTGATCCTGAACCCATACTAGGTGCAGTAGAATTAAATCTTCCACCGCCAACAGAATCTAACATTGTCCAATTTGTTGTTGTTGGTTGAAAGTTTACAGATGATAACATAAATTGTTTAACTTGTGTATTAACAAACTGTCCTAATGCTTTTACCTTTGTATTAGTGCTATCTACTTGTAGTAAGTTTGTACCACCTGCGTTTTTAACAGTTAAAACATCTGTTGTATTGTCGTTCTGTGGCTTTATTGCTAATTGATCATCTGATATAGATGCACAAGAATTAGTACCATCACCACTTTTTATTTGCTTTGTAGATGTAGATACACCGTTATTACCATTGTCTATCTGCAATAAGTCTTTGTAACTACTGGCTATTGTTTTGTTGGTTAAACTCATTATTTAAGAACTTTCTTTAAAACTCCACCTATAACTTCAAATATAATAGTAAAAATCTTTTCTTCAACTTTTTCAGAAAGAAATGGAATATCAATAGCTTTATTCACTTTATCAACTAAAATTTTCTTACCTTTTTCATCTTCAAAATAATACATAATTTTATCTTTTACAGATAAAGATACTTCAGCTTTAGCTTCTTTTATCTCTTCTTCTATAGCGTCTTTAAAATTATTTTTAATTTCGTCGCCATCAACTCCGACTTTGTCTAATAAAGTGTTTATTTTATCAAAATTCATTACTTTCTCCATTTTAAAGGTTATTCTATTGTCTATATAAAAAACTGGTAAATTTGATACCGATACATTGTTCATTTCTTATATTTATCTATAATATGTATTACTCCAACCTTAAATACTAAATATAATATCCAAATTGGAAATGCTATTAAAAAAACAGATACTAAATATGATAATACCTCAAGCATGAACATATTATCTGCCTTTTGGCTGATACCTAATTATTGCATCTTTACAATACTCATATATCCACCATCCATTATATTCACCATTTAAAGCATCTAACTGAGCTTTTCTTTGATGGTAAATATGGTTACTTCCTTTTTCTTGGTTTTTCATCATCTCCCCATACTAAATCTTTATCGTTACTTGTTGCTACTTTCATACCATTACCACCTATTTTTATGTGGTTTTTATCCATCATAATTTCTGCACTTTTGTTTGTTTCTTGCAAGTGATGAACTAAGTCTTTTGCTACTGTTGCCAACGGATCTTCAGGTGGTGGTGGTGCGACCATAGATGTTAATACATTTATCAATCCTAAAGTAATTGTAGAGATCAAACCAGTTACAACCGCTAATTGACTTTCACCAAGATAATAAGCGGCGGCAATCAACATACAAGCCATAATCAATATAGTAGGCACACTAAATACACCTACCCAAAAACGCAACTTGTCTATCAACAACCTTCTAGCTGCAGCTCGTTCTTTCTTTTTTGCTTCTATTTCTACTTTAGACATTGCCATCTATCTTTTCTCCATAAAGGCTTGTAACTCCATTTATAATTTGCATAAGGTGTACAGAAAAGTAACCTTTCTCAAAAAAGTCTACTATTGCAAAGCCATGACACCAATTATGCTCTCTACCACCTAACCACTCATTACTAGCATCAGACATATCTTTTAAACAACCTATACTCCAGGCTGACTTTTGTCCGTCTATATGTGTAGCACTCATTTGTTGGATGTCATGCCAATGACCATACATAACATTAGCACCTAACTTTCTTAGATGATTAGCAGTATGATACTGACCTCCATACAAATGTCCATGATAAAAATTTAATTTACCTATCTTTAAAAACTTTCCACAAGGATGATACTTGTAACCACGCTCTTTTAACTTTAAACAATTCTGTGGCTTGTACTGAGGTAAGTAAGGATGTTCTTCTACAAACTGATCTAACCATAGTTCGTGATTACCTTCAATAAAGTGTTTAGTTTCGCATCCTGCCTTATCTAACGCCTCATCTATCTGATCCATACCTTCATTAACATCATTAACGTCTTGATCTAATGTTGGTATTATTACTTCTAATGGTGGTCTTTTTTTTCTTTTCCATTTCCAATGCGAAAAGTTACCCCATTCTCCACTATCGCCTAAATCTACATATATGTCAGGCTTTATAATTTCAATAGTCTGTATAACACAATTAATAGCAGGTTGTGAATGTAAAGGAAAATGTTTATCTGGTGTAACGATTGCTCTTTTTAAAACTTTCGCCATCTTACCTCTATTGTATCTCTTTATTAATTTTAATAAGCATATAAACTAATGTTGCCAATGCCGCCAAAGCACTCATTATCGGCGGCACATATTCTGTCCAATGCAACGCGCTTCCTGCTATTCCTACACCTGCTGTTCGTAAAGTATCTAACATTTTTTCATTTGGTTACTAAGTTTAATAGCTCTGTTAGGTGTCTGCTTCGCCCATAAACTATCAAGCATTTCTGCAGATGCCTTATCGTAATCTTTTATTTCTAATGCTTTTAACATCTTCTTAAACTTACTTACACCAGTAAGTCCAAGCTGATATACCATTTCAAATACTACTTCACACTTATCTTGTGGCAACTCTCTTAAAAATGGAAACTTGTTATTAGTAGCATCTATAAGTTTATCTAGCTTTTTGTCAAGTATTAAGTCGCAAACTTCTTCATCTAATTCTAAGTCTTTAATTGCGAAGCCATAGCCTATTGTATCATAACCTAAGGTATCGGTATACACGGTGGATTTATATCCTTCATTTTCTTTAATTGATTCTATTAAGCTCATTCTGTTTCCTCAACTGTCCACTCTGATGTCGCTAAAGTGGTTAGTATTTGTGTGTGATTATATGTTACCATACCATTAAAGCAAGATGGTGTGTCGCCATCCCATTTTAATATTGCTTTAGTTCCATCTACTGACTTTCTTAATGTAGATGAACTTGTTTGTATTGCATTAGATACTAATTCTTCTAACTGCTCATCTGTGTAGTCAGCCAAAGTTATTATTACCCATTTTCTATTACTAAACATTTATTCTCCTTACGGTGTATCTGTTTCTATTGCATTATTTGGCATATTTATCATTACACCTGCGTTACCATTGACTTTTTCTAAACTTATATTACTTAATGTAAAATTTTGACCATCAGTATTACTTCTAACTTGTATATAAACACTTGCACTTTCTACTTTAAAATATATAACATTATCTGTACCTGCGACTAAATTAGTTGTAGTTCCACCTCCGTGATTTATCCTAAATTGAAAACTTGGTAAACTTGACGTTGTAGAAACACTATATACAAATTTATATATTGCATTTGATTCTAAATCTGATGACATTCCTGAATTTATAGATGATTGCAAATTCAATCTTAAATCACCTGTATCTGTACCATTTTTAGTTAATGTCATAGATGTTTGTGAAGAAGTATGACCTGTCCAATCTCCTGTATCACCTGCTACGGTACTCCAATTATTACCGTTAAAATTACCATCATCATTTAAATGTGGAGTAATAGCTGTTGCCAATGTTGGATTAGTTTGATCTCCAATCAATCCATTACCTGCAATATTATTATCATCTAAAATTCCATCGCCCATTCTCCACCAAGCCTGTAAATTAGATGCTGATGTGTATCCACCACCATTCTGACTTAAATCAAAATTAGCTTTACTACCGTGATATATTTGTGCAACTTGAGATGCTGATAATGCAGTATCCCAAATAGCAACTTCATCTATATTTCCATTCCATTCTTCTGTTCTGACCTTACCTATATGGACCTCTATATTTGAAAAATCTGATATTGTTGATGCTATTGCTGTTCCACCTGTTGTTGATGCTATTTCCAAACCATCTACATAAAAAGTTAATCTATCATCATTTGTGCTTTGACTACCATCAAAAACTAAAACAATATGATGCCAAGCCTTATCAGTTGGATAAGTAGAATCTGACATTACAAAACCATTATTAGAAGATGATTCAAAGTCAGAGTAAAGTCTATTGGAAGCTGTTAATTTTATAGATATTTGATCATTAGTATCATCAAATATTGAAAATAAACCTATATTTGTACTAACAACATCGGCTTTTGCCCATAATGAAACAGAAAGTGCAGACAAACCATTTAAAAAACTCATTTTACCTGCATTTATAAAGTCATCACCTCCATCAAACAGTACAGACTTTGTATTTGCTACTGTATATATCTGTGTAGGTGTGTCTGTTTCTATATCGGCTGTCGCATCAAAGTTAATCATATCGCCTGAATTACGATTAGGTGCGTGATCTACTAAATCAAATGCACTCATATTAATAGTAATTCCTGCATTACCATTTACAGGTTCAAATTTTACATTTTCTAATTTAAAATTATGTCCTTCGGTTGATGTTTGGAATTGAAAATGATGATTAGCAGATGAAGATGTGCAAAGTTCATATATTTCAAAATTACCTGCAGATAAATTATGAATATTTGTAGCATAACCACCATACCAAACAAATCTACAATTTGAACTTGGTAGTGTAGATGTTGTAGATAATGTACCTGTAATTTTATACACACCTGCAGGAATATCAGCTGACAATCCTGAATTGCTTGTTTTAACATATAATTTTGCATCTGCCGTTCCATCTATATCACTATCCGTTGTTGCTTCAAAAGCAGTTGCAGTATTTGTATTTATAGTCCATTCTGCCAATGTTGTTAATGTCCAATTACTTCCATCTCCATTTCCATCGTCAGACAAATTAGGCACTAATGCAGTTCCTAATGTTGCATCAGTATAATCTGCAATCAAACCAATTCCTGTTTGACTACTATTACTAAAAGCATCTATACCACCATTACCCATTCTATAATAGGCTTGTAAGTTACCTGTCTTTTCTACACCACTACCTGCTGTATAACTTGCAGATAATGTTAAATTGTTTGGCTCAGCTGAATTGTAAATAGATGCTATTGTGTTTGCATCTAACTCTGCATTCCATATTGCTACATCAGTTATTTTAGTTCCTGTATTTACTTTATCTGTTACACTTGTATTATTAATACCTCTGCCAAAAAAAATAGGAGAATTTCCATTATCAATTCCATCTGCATCTATATTTGATGAAGCTGTTGCAACTAAAGAACCATTAACATATAATTTTGGTGGATTATTAGCTGAAAAAGTACCTACTATATGATTCCAAGTGTTTGTAGATAAAGCTGTGCCTGACTTGGTAGTTGTATTAGAATCAAATGAACCTTTTGCACTTTGAACATTCCATTTAGGCTTTTCGTCACTTTCTATTGTTAATCTAAACTCTCTATTGCCTGTACCTGCATTATATTTATTTACTATAGATTGGACTGTTGTTCCTGATTTTACAAAAATCCAAGCAGAAACAGTTCCTGCTGTTGTCATAAGTTGTGCATCACCTACTTCTATAAAGTCATCAGTACCATCAAAATCTATACTTTTACCTGTAAAGAATGTTTTTCTCATATCAGGTATTACAAGGTTGTTAGCATTGTCATCTACTACTCTTGTAGATGCTTCGTCGCCCATTCTCCACCAACCTTTAAGATTAGCACTTGATGAATAATCACCTGTATCAGTAGATAAATCTAAAGTTGCTTTGTTAGTATTGTAGATTTGTGTTACTTCATTTTGAGTTAATATGTCGTGCCATATAGCTACTTCATCTACATTTCCTAATATCTCATAAGAATTAGACGCATCATTACCTATATTTCCTGCCGAATCACTAAAAGAAGCAGTATATGATAAAGTACCTGAAGCTATTTCTTGACTATCTAAATACATTTTTTGTGAACCATCGGTAATAGTTAAAACTATATGATGCCAATTTCCATCATTTGCATTAACAGGAGAAGATGATCCAAAATATCCGTGAGAACTACCGTATACTATACCTGTAATATATCCTGCTACATCGCTTTGGTCTGATGCTTTTTGATTTATAGATATTGCAACACTTGTAGATGTTGTTGATCCTGATCTTATTAATTGAAATAAATATATCCTATCAGAACTTGTAGTCTTAAACCAAGCTGATATAGATAAATTTGCATTACCTAAAGAACTTGATGCAGGTAATGTTAAAATATCATTAGTACCATCAAAATCTATTGATTTAGTATTGGTTACCTCTGCGAGGACATCTACAAATCCACCTTTAGATGTGCCTAATCCTAATCCTAACATACTAACCTATATAGGCTACTACAGAGCCAGAATTAACATCTATTTCTGTCCATCTACCAAAGATAGTAACTCCTTTAGGAAAGGTTACTGAGTCTACTACTTGTCCGCCTGAACCTTGTCCAGTTGTTTCACTACCATCGGCGGCATCATTAGCTGCAGTTTCAGTATTTATAAATTTTGTTGCAGTTTCAGATATTAATCCACCAGACGAATCAAAAACTGTGTCAGCTAACATAGTAATTGCAACAAAGACTTTACCTGAAGGTGGTTTAATTGCATCGGAACTATCTTTCGTATAAGCGCATCCTATCTGTCCAAGCGTAGTATTTCCTACTTCTGTATTATTATTAAACATCTACTTTCCTTTTTTCTTAGTGTCTTTTTTAACTACCTTCTTTTCCTGTTCTGTCCAACCTAAAGCCTTTGCTTTTTTAATATCTTCTCCTACAAATACTTTTTGTAATTTTGTACCATTTTCTTTAGTATGAAATAATTTCATAGTTTTCATAATTTCTCCATAAAAATGGAGAGGACATTACATCCTCTCCAATTAGTTTAACTATTAAGATGCAGGACTTACTAAAGCAAAAATTCTTTTATTTCCACTTGTTGTGCTTCCTGTTATTGTGCATCCATAAACACTATCTGCTACAAATCTTGTAGATAATGAAGCAAGGTGATAGTCGCTTTGTACTCTAGCTTTCATGCCAGAAGCATAAGCAATATGTAATGCGTCGTTATGTATTAAGTATCCTAATAACTTTTCTGACTCATTATCAACGCCATTAGCACTAAAGTTACCAACTGGTGTAGCTGATTGAGCAGAAGAAGCAGAACCTACGCCATAGTGCATAAAGTTATTTGAAACAATAACATTTACACCTGCAAGTTTTCCTGCAAAGCCACTAATAAATGGAACTTCATTTCCAAATGATGAACCTACACCATCATAGTTTGCAAATTGATCTAATTTAAATAAACTTGCATATGTTTGTGGTGTTAAGATCATATTGTAGTCATCTGCAATAGAGTCATTAGTATAGATAGCTTCTAACATATTCGCAACACCTGCTTGAATAATATTTGTTCCATCATGAGTTGTGTTTAGCTCAATAGTATTACCTGCTTGTGCGCCATCATCTGTACCATTTGCATAGTTAAATGCAATAGATTCGAATATTTTAAGTGCTAAATACTGATCTGTTTTTTTAGCTAAAGCGTAACCTAGTTTTTGTGTGTAAATATCCATTACATCAAAACTTGATTGCATTTTTGCTACATCAGTAATAGCGATTGCGCTATGAATTGCTTGGTTAATATCTAAAGTATATTCATCTTCTGCACCTGTTGTTTTAGCGAATGCTAGGTTATTGTCAATCAATGTTTCGACTACACCTGATCCATAGGTATCTGAAGCAGTAAGCTCAGAATGTTTAGGTAAGTGAATTTTATCACCACCTGCAACAACTAATGCTGAAAGATCATTTGCTATTGCACCAAATACTAGACTTTTTTCCATATAGTCCATAATTGATGCGCCCCACACTTCAGGTATAAAGTTTTGCAAAGTTGCTTCAGCGGTACTATCTTGCAAACCTCCTGCTAGTGCTATATTATTTGTTCCTGCTAATGCCATTTTATTCTCCTAAATTTTTTTACCTTTTTTTGGTAAGCATTTCGTTATAATAGGCTCTTCGTTCTTGGTCATTCATTTGAGAATATGGTTTTTTAGAAACTACTGGATTGATTGATCCAACTGCAGTAACTTCTTTCGGAGTTGCTTTCTTTAACTCGTTTACCATAAACTCAATAACATCCAAGTCCTTATTGCCAAATCGTTCTTGCTGTTCAGGAGGTAGATTTTCTAATAGTTGAGCTTTTCGCTGATCTACCAGGCTATGATATTTATCTTTATAGCCTTTCTCACTTTCGTACAAACTCTTCCATTCTTCTTTTTCTACCATTTTAGCTTTTTCTTGTTCTTCTAACTTAGACTTAAGTTTTGCAAGTTTAGCTTCAGCTTCCTGACTCCTTTGTCTATACTTCTTGCTTTCTGCAATTAATGAACCTACATCAGGAGTGTTTGTAGGTGCTTCTTGTGTAGTTTCCTCACTAACTGTTTCGGTTGCTACTTTTGTTTCTTCGGACATACTGCCCTCCTATTTTTAACTGATTTGTGTTCAAAATATGGTGGTATATTAATAATAATTCGGACAAAACATACTATATATAGTGTAATTTTGTGAAAATAATATTAAATTCGCTTGACTACTAAGTATGGAAAATAAAGAATTTAAGGAAAATTGGTTTGATTTTATAGACTATGTTCCTCACAATGGACAAAAAAAGTTACACTTTCCAAACAAAGATTGGAGATTTTGTGTGGCAGTCTGCGGCAGGAGATGGGGAAAGTCTGTAAGCGCATCTATAGAGGCTCAAATTATACTTGCGAAACCTAATAAAAGAGTTTGGTGCGTTGCGCCAACCTATGATGGTTCTGAAAAGATATTTAGAGAGATTTGGCATAAAATGGTTGTGGAAAAAGGTTTTGAAACAACTAGAGCTTCATATAAAGACCAATATATAGAATTTGAATGGGGTAGCGTAGTAGAAGGTAAAAGTGCCGACAAGCCTGATAGCTTAGTTGGTGAAGGTTTAGACTTACTTATAATAGATGAGGCTGCTAAAATAAAGAAAAAGACGTGGGAAATGTATTTAAGACCTACGCTATCTGATAGAAAAGGTAAAGCTCTTTTTATAACAACGCCACAAGGATTTAATTGGATATATGATTTATACTTACTTGGACAAAAGGATGAGATGTGGCATTCATTTAACAGTCCTAGTTATGAAAATAATTATGCTTATCCTGATGGTAGTCGCGATGCCGATTTACTGGAAGCTAAGCGAAATTTGGCAAAAGAAGTCTATGATCAAGAGTATGGAGCAAAGTTTACAAGTTTTGCAGGTAGAGTTTATCCGTTTGATCGTAATCTTGATATGGGTGATTTTAAATATGATCCTGGTTTGCCTACTTTTTGCAGTATAGACTTTGGATATAGGCAACCTGCTGTATTGTGGATGCAAACATATAGAGAAGCAGGTATGTGGCACGTCAAAATAATAGATGAAATTATACACGACAGAGATATTAAAACAGATGAACTTGCTAAAAGAATTAAAGCAAAACATTACAAAGGTGTTGTTTACTTTGGCGATCCTGCAGGTGGACAAGCTCAAGGTCAAACAGGTTTAGGAGATATAGAGATTTTTAGAAGGCATGGCATTATTGTAAGAACAATTAGAGATAAAGTTTCAAGGAAACTTGAGGCAGGTGTATCTCACGTTAGAGGTTTCATAGAAAATGCTGAAGGCATGAGATTTCTTCATGTAAATAAAAAATGTTTAGGTATAGCAGAGGACTTAGAAAACTATCGCTATCCTGAACCTAAAGAAGGCTTTCCACTTAAGCCTGATCCAGTCAAAGATGGTTATCACGATCATGGTTGTGATGCTTTAAGATATTTTTTCATTAATAGATTTCCAATTAAAAAAAGAGAAGTTAGGATACTACAAAGATGATTGCACAAGACATAATACAAGACTCGTTAAAGAATGAAAAGTTAAGAATTGCAAACGCCAGGCGTGATGAAATAAGACGCATGGTAGACTACTACACAGACTGTGAAACAGATAAATATATAATAGATCACTTTAACTCTCAAGCATTTAGAGAGATACCTCCTTACTCTGTGAATTTTACAAGAAGATTTATTAATAAGATGTCGAGAATATATACCTTAGGAGCGGATAGGAATGTCAGCGATGAGTACCTCTCTTTAACACGCAAGAAGAACGCTAGAATGAAGCACATAGAACGAATGACGAGGCTTGTTGGTACAATAGCAAACAGGGTAATGGTGAAAGAAGATGCCAATGGTACTTTTTTTGACTATAGACCTATATATTATTACAATGCGTTCTTTGATGACGATCCGTTTTTGCCTATGGCAATAACCTATCCGCTACTCCTCCCTGTAAACGACATATCTGATTCAGGAAAATTAGAATATGCCTATTGGGATGACACTCATTATGCTCAATATGATGAAGATGGAAACATAACAATGCAATACGAGCATGGTTTTGGTATGTTGCCATTTGTATTTACACACAGAGAAGATCAAATAGACTCACATTTTGT
>TARA_R100000655_G_scaffold14367_1_pt1 | contig 32507 bp, 33 predicted proteins | sample TARA_R100000655 | Tara Oceans TARA_R100000655 (sample SAMEA2622497) | marine metagenome | biome: marine biome (ENVO:00000447); feature: deep chlorophyll maximum layer (ENVO:xxxxxxxx); material: "saline water (ENVO:00002010), including plankton (ENVO:xxxxxxxx)" | depth 90 m
CACGGGATACACTGTTGCCAACAAGACTACCCATACTTTTGAGCTTCAGAACAACAGCGCCAACGTCAACGGCTCATCTTTCAAAGTTTATCACTCTGGCGGCCAAGTCCGTAAGCAAGTTAGCGAGATCAGCGGACTGTGGCATCTTGAGGGGGAGAGCGTCGTTGCGCTTGCTAACGGGTATGTGGTCAGAGATTTGACGGTAGCCAGCGGCAAGGTTACTTTGTCTGATGCGTCTAGTCGCATACACATAGGGCTTCCCTACACGGCAGAAGTAGAGAGCCTTAGACTGGACAACGGCAACACTGCTGACACCATTCAGGGGCGCAATAAGAAGATTAGCAAATTGACGCTAAGATTTGAAAGAACATTAGGCGGATGGGTAGGGCCAGATCGCGATCATATGCGCGAAATGAAGTACGGCCTTGTTGCCTTATACGGACAGCCGCCTGAGTTCATTACAGACGACAAGGCGATCACCCTTAGCCCTAGCTGGAACAAGGACGGTCAGATTGTCGTTCAGCAGCGTGACCCACTGCCGATGACCCTGCTCGCTCTTGTCCCTGACGTTGTCGTAGGGGGGAACTGATGCAATTTGCAACAGAAAGTCTATACGACGTTATGGGAGAAGTTGCCCCGTTGCTCTGCGAGCATTGGGAGCAGATAGCTCTAGACAAGGATACTGTAAAATTGAGCCCCGATTGGGATGTCTACAAATTTATGCAGGACCACGACAAGTTACACATTACTACCGTTCGGCAAGAGGGGGAGCTAGTAGGATATGTTGTGTACCTTATTTCCCGCTCCTTGCATTACGTTGACGAAGTTTTTGCTGAAGGGGATTTATTCTGGCTTTCTCCTCAACATAGAAAAGGAAGCGCTGGTTTAAAGATGTTTAAACACGCTGAGGCAGCCTTGCGGGGCAAAGGGGTGACTAAGGTAATTAACAAAGTAAAATTACATTTTGATGTTGGTAAAATTTTTGAAAGAATGGGGTATCAACCTATTGAACGTGTTTACGCAAAGGGGCTGAGGTAATGGCTGTTACAACCGCTGTAGCTACTGTGGCCAGTACCGCCGTAAGCGTTATGGGGGCGTACCAGCAGGCCCAAGCTGCTCAGGCTCAGGCGCGGTATCAGGCGCAGGTAGCCGAGAACAACGCAGTCATCGCTCAGCAGAACGCAGATCGTATCCGCCAGAACAAAGAGCAAGCGCTAAGTGAGCAGCGTCGTCGGGTTGGGGACACAAAGAGTTCTGCACGCGCTACTATGGGTGGGAGAGGCCTTCTTGTAGACGATACGGCAGACAGCACCTACTCCCTTATTCAGCAGGACATCATGGAAATAGGCGAGTACGACATCTTAAAGTTGAGCGATAATTACGAGCAAGAAGCGCGCTCTGCCGAAATACAAGGGATTAACTATCAAGCCCAAGCGGGGCTTAACCGTCTAGAGGCAAGCAGCTATAGCCCGTTTATGGCTGCCGCTGGCACTTTGCTTGGTAGCGCAGGTAAAATTGCGTCAGCGGGTAAAGAAGCGAATTGGTGGTCATAATGGCTAGTCGTATTACAACAGTAGCAGCACCGGGGCAGGCCGTAGGAACAGTCAAGACAGGTTTTACACCTCAACCTTTCCAGCGGTTAAGTACCTCTATTGAGATGTTTGGCGGCGGGGCTGCTAACACTCCCGCTCAGCTTGGACAAGCGCTTTCTACTTTAGGCGCTGACCTTGACGCCATGAACAAAGCAGACGACAAGGTTTCCAGTCTCAAAATGCAGGCAGAGATTGATGCGCGTACTGCTGACTACCAGAAACAAATAAAGGGTGTCGAAGGGCAGGAACGCTTAGACATGCTCTCTGGTACGCACTCCAGCCAGATGGGAGGCGGCTACAGTTTAGAGCAGCAGTATCAGCAAGACTTAAAAAACATTCGTTCCAACTACCAGTTTGCCACCGCTACAGGAGGCGAGGTTGCGGACATTGCCATAGCAGCCAGCCAGACAAAATTTACTAAAGACGCTTTTGTTCAAGGGTTAGAGGCGCGGAAGCTCGTCCAGAAGCAAACTGTCGCGGCAACTATTGGTGCTGCTACTCTTAGCGCTGTTCAAGGGGTAACGGATGCTGGATTTAACAAAGGGGTTCTTGACACTGCGCTAGGAAAAGTTACCACTTCTGTTACAGACCGTACCATAGGCATGGCTAAGCAGGGAGGAATTACTGACCCTAAGCAAATTGCTCTTCTAGTTCAGGAGCAGCAGACACTCGTTATCTCAAAAGTTTTTGACGAGCTTATCTCTAGAGGCAACTTTGCCAAGGCGGCTGAGCTTGTTGATACGTATACAAAAGATAAAGGTATCCTTGCAGGCACCCCGACTGCCGCAACGCTGCAAGCTAAGGTTCTTCCCTTCCAAGAAGAAATTAGAGGGCAGGCTGATTTCGGTACGGTTCTTGCGGGGTTGCCCCCCAACTACAAAACTGCAGACCTGCTAAAGGCAGTGCAAGCTGCAGGTAAAAAAGATGTAAATAAGATTGCTAGGCTGACCACCCAGTTAACTCGGCACTTAAAGATTAGGGCTGCTGAGCTTACTTCTGTTACAGATGCAGAGTTACAAGCTGCGTTTGCTAAAGAGGCGTCTGGTATACCTATTACGATGAGGGACATTCCCAACCTTATTACTCAAAACCCCAAGGTTGCTCAGGCTTTTCTTCTGCAGAGCATCGACAGGGTTGCAAGTGTCCGTCAGAACCGACAAGAGATGGAGCATGTACAGAACGGCGGAGGCCTACAGAACGATCCTGTAGACCGGTATATGACCCGTTTGGCTAGAACAAGCCCTGAAGACTACATTCAACTAATAAACAATTCTGCTACAGGCCCAAACGGCCAAGCGCGGGGAGTTGGTCGTTTTGTCAGCAGAGAACAGCTTACCGCTTTTCAGGCTAAAGCAACTGTCTTGGAACAGAAGCTAGGGGACATCAAGAGTAACTTTAGCCTGCCCACAGCGCTAAAGCGTATGGGCTTTCCGGGGTCCGAAGTAGAAAATGTTATCCGAGATCATTCTGTCGCTATTGCGGAAGAGGTTGTTAGAGTACGAAAAGAGGTTTTTGGGCGCACAGGAAAAGTTGCTGACAACCTTGTTGTAGAGCAGGCTGTCGCCAACCTTTTAATCGCAAGAAAGATGGCTGAGACTGGGCCAATGGGTGAGTATAAGTACGACTATCAGGTTGCTATTGCAGCCGGGTTAGTGAAAGACACTATTCCTCTTGAAGACAGCAAGGTGAATAGAAGAGTAATCGCAACTGCTCTAGGCGCTGCTCCTGCAGAAGTAGATGCAGTTATGAAAGATAAGGCTGCTTTTTGGACTAAGGAGGGGCCAACTCTTAAAGCAGTCGCAGATGCTATAAATAAAAACCGCGCTACAGTACCATCTCCTAAGCCTCCCGATTATAAACAACAGCCTCCGCTTACGGACCTCCGTAATCTGAAGGCTGCTGCTGATGCTTTAGATGACATGGACGACATGGCAACTAATAGTGGTTACCCTTACGAGTTTATAGAGAGCAGGCTTGCAGCGGCAAACAAGCCGTTAACAAAGGCAAGTTTTGCACAAGAGATTATGAGCCTAACCGCTCTTGCAGGAACCGCTAGAGGCGTTGCTCAAGTTAAATCTGACTTTGAGAAATGGTTGAAGGGGACACCCTAAATATGGCTAGGGAGCCTATCAGCCCAAAGACTTCAATTACAATTTCCCAAGGTATTTTGGGAGCGTCTTTACAAGAATCGAACACGTCCCCTTTTATGGACGCCACTGCAGACGCCGCGCCTGTAAACAACCTTCTTAACGCTGACCGGCAGCCTCAGTTTTCTGTGTTTGGCTCCGCCCTTCCGGGTACAGAAGCCGCTCGTCAAAAGCGAAGAGCGCACCCTCTCACAGTTGAGGCTATGAGAAATTACAATTCCGCTTTTGACATTGATGGGGGCGCGCTGGCTAAACAGAAAGCGCTGGCCGAGGCTACGAACATGCCCCTAGGGCTTATTCAAAAAGCATCCCCTAACAAGATTGTCCAAATGGCAGGCTGGCAAGATCACCGGGCTATCTTGGCAAAGACCACGGCCACTAGGGAGAAGATGGCAGTCAATAGAGAAGTAGCAGCCATCTTACGAAATGAAATCCCTCTTATGTATGCTTCTGAAAAAGCAACAGAGGCTATGCGGGGAGCAATGTTAGAGGCTGAACCAGCTCCTTGGTTAGAGATAAACGCCAACCTTATGCGGTTTCGTTCAAAGATAAATTATTATTCTTTTTTAGCTAAATCTGCCTTGGCAAGAGCAGACACTGCTGGCAGACCTGTTTCCGACCTTTTCTTTGAGGGGTTCTACGAGGACGAAGAAACCGACCCTTTGTTATCTTGGATGCCCCCTTTAGCCCGTAACATCCTACGCACTCCCAGCGAGCTTATTAGCGGAAGTTTTGAAGGGCTGGCAAAAGTAGGCGCTCGTCTGTTTACCAGTGAAGAAGATGCGGAGAGGTTGCGGCAAGAAGCGGAACAAGACCTTTTCAAAATAATAGACCTTGTTGAAACCTTTTCAGGGCTTCCTCGTAGCGAGGGTGAGAAGGCAGTCATAGACGAAATTGTTGCTCTTAAAGACGCTTCTTTGCCAGACAAGATACTTGGCTTTCTGGATGTTCTTGCTACTCGGCCTGATGACGTTACCTCTTTTGCTACGGGGCAGATGATACAGCAGGGGCCAGTTGTAGCTTCTGGGCTTTTAGCTAGCCGTGTAGGGTTAGGCGGCGTTGTTAGCACAGCAGGAGGAATGGCGAGCGAGTTTTTTAATTTTAGCCCAGAAAAAATTGAGACAATTAAAGAAGAAACGGGCGTCGATATCACTACACCGGAAGGTGTGAGGGCTTTAATTAGCAACCCTGCTGTAAAAAGCGCTGCTGCCAAGTTTGATAAAGGCCGGGGTCTAGGGGTAGGCACAGGGCAAGCCCTAGGATATGCGTTCTTAGGGCGTATAGGCCGTTTAGATAAGAGTTCCCTAACAAAATTTGGCTTAGCTACAATGAGCGAGCTGGGGACGGAGGGTCTGGGAGAGTGGCTTGCTCAAACGCTCAGCGGTCAGAGCTTAGACAGCGCAGAGATTATGCTGGAGATGCTTGGGGGGTCGAACCCGTCAAGCGTTGCTGTTGAAGGAGTGATCGCTGGCGCTGGAGATATCAAGAGACGCGCCGACGCAAAAAAGGCAAAAGCATGGTTGAAAGGGCAACAAGATTTACAAGGGAACCTCCAAGGCATCCCTACTGAAAAATTGTCCACAGCGGCGGATGTAATGTCCGATAAATTAAAGGAAGACGGAATAGACACCGTCTACATCCCCGCTGAAGAAGTTATGCGGTTCGATCAGGACGGCAGCCTAGCGGAGACGCTAGGTTTAGAAAGCGCTTCTTTGCAGGAGGCTGCCGTTGAAGGAAATGACGTTGAGATCGACACGGCAACTTATATAAGACACATACTTGGTAAGCAGGGGTTTGAACAGCTTCTTGAACATACTCGCTTTGACATAGAAGGCATGACAGCAAGAGAAGCCGCCGACTATGAAACTAGCGGGATTGCGGAAGAGGCGGACAACATAGAGCAACAGCTTCAAGCAAGGGCGTTAGATCGCATTGCTCCGGGGGTAGGTAAGGCCACCCTTAACAAGCTAGTGGAGGACACCAACAAAATTCGCTCCACTGTAGCGGAGCAGATTATTGCTACAGGCACTCATAATGATCGTAGGGCCGATCTGTTGGGGCAACTAACTGCCCAGCGTTACGCTGCCAGAGCTATCAGGCTAACAGAAGAAACAGGGCAGCCTGTTGATGCGCTGGCATTGTTTGAAGCGGACAACCTCCGTATTGAAGGCGAGCAGGCGCGAGTAGAAGCCCCCACCTTTGAGCAGGTAGACCGCATCAAGTTGAATTATAAAGACGTAACAGAACGCACCCCTGCTCTGAACGAGGCAGCTCGACGCAGACGAGCAGGAGAGATAACGGCGGAAGAGTATGCTAAGGAGGTCGATAAGTTAAAAACGGTTCTTCCTTTTGAAGCTGTTCCTGAGCCTGCAACGACAGAAGAAATGCGAGGCGCTTTAGACAAAAGAAAAAAAGAGAAGCTCGGTAAAGCGGATCAGATTCCCGTGGGACAACGTGTAGGTCTTCGCTTAGACATCCCTGCTTATAGGGATCATGGCGTATGGGTTCCAACTATCCACAACACCCCAGTAGGTAATGTGCATGAGGCCGCTGCTCAGATAACTAACGTCGATCTTATGCCCACTGAGGGAGAGCAGAGAAAAGCGGCACAGGTTTTTGATGACCCTGACAGAACAAAGAAATCCCCGTTTGCGAGGATGGACGGGGATTTTCAAAGTGCAGATGTAGAGGCACTTGCTGCAAGGGCGCAGGACGTTATCAATGATCCTGAGTGGACGCAGGTAGGATACGATCCAGAACGCCACTCTTTCTTTTATGACAGGTCTGACCAGCGCCCTGTCGTAAGTGCGGAAGAGGTTATCCAAGTAGGTCCGTTAGTCCTCGCAAAAAATGTCCAGTATGGGGACGCTGAAACTTTTCTTTTCCAAGACGGCTCTCTTGTAGACGCTGCTCAAAATTTAAAGGATGATCCTGCTGCATATGGAGTAGACGCTGCCAACCTTCAAAGGGTCAGCCCAATATATCGCCCGGAGGCGCTTCCCGTAGAGCGCCTTCCAAGTAATATGGAAGCAGCTCTGTGGTTGGAAGAGCAGTTCCCCGGCACGCCTATAACTGATTTTACAGAGCCTTTAACGTCTCAGCAGATAGAAGAGATTGCGCTTGTTATGGCAGCGGAAGCGCAGCTTGCTATGGAGAATACTGGTAACGCTAGTGACTGGTATTCATCCGCTATACTGCGTGCGCTTGATGTTCTAGCTTTTAAGTACCCCATGATAACCGACGACGCTGCTGCTGCCGAAGGCGGTTTTGGAACTGCTTCAAATGCGCGATTTGTGCTGACGTACATTATGGCGGTTACTTCTCAGAACCTTGATGTCGCCGCTAATAGTAAGGCAACAGACGAAGCCTTTGGTCAGATGGTTGAGATGGTTAAGAAAGGCCACAACCACGGGCAAATACCTATGCTGCGAGAGTGGGGTACGGGGGACAAACAAGAAGCTATGGGGGATAACTTTGATAAGTTTCTCCCGATGGTTAACGCTATGCCGGGAGACAGCTTTGCTGAGAAGCTAACCGCCTTAGACGCTCTGTTTCGTGAAAGTAAGACAGTGCGTGAATGGGAAGTAGAGATGAAGGCTGCAGGGATACCCTACAGCCCTCCGGGTCAGACCGCCAAAGACGCTGTAGTCTACGGGTCTTCAACCCTTGGTCCTAAAATCGGCAATGGTTTTTGGCAGAACCTTAACGGAAACTTTGACCCCTTAACTATTGATCTGTGGCTGCGCCGTACTTGGGGGCGGATGACAGGGAAGAGCATTGGTAACCCTGAAGCCTTGCCTGCTCAGCGGGACCGTCTCAGAAGAGCAGCGGCTCGCTCGCTATCAAAACGAGGGGGTGATCAAGACCATGTTGCAGCTCTGAAGCAAATAATGGCTGGGATGCAGGAACAGATCGATAGCCTGAACCCTGTTAAGTTTTCTCGTAAGAAAGATTTTAATGCGGAGAAAAAACGCCTTAAAGCCCGTTTAAAAATAATGGAAGACGTTGTACCCGATCTAGAAGGGCTACAAGTACCTGAGCCGTGGTCCGACGCTTACGCAAACAATGATGCCGAGCTTCTTGGTTACGCTAAGCGTCTCCTGAGCGCTTGGAACGTAGAATATAACCGCTTACGAGAATCGGGACCAGTACCTAAAGAATTACAACCGACGTGGGCCAGAGCAGCTAAGACGATTATCACTAACTTGTCTAAGCCGTTAGATCAGGTTGCAAACGGTACGCAACGCAAACAAATTGAAGCTGCTGGAGCAAAAGCAAAAGAAGTACTACAGCAGAGAGGGATAGAATTAACTGTCGCTGACTTGCAAGCTGTGCTATGGTATCCTGAAAAAGAATTGTGGGGTGCGTTAACTACCGAGCTGGCTACCGACGAAGACGGAGTTGCGATAGTTCCGCCTAACCCACTTAATGCAAGCTATGACACTACGTTTGCAAATATCTTGAGGGAGCAGGGGTATGCCGTCGAAGGAATTGAAGGACTTACAGAAGGAAGAGATGGAGCAGGAGCCGTCTCTGGACAAGATGCTAGACCTGTCGAACCCGAAGGTGTTACAGGGGTTGGGCAAACTGGCACAGGCCGCCCTAGAGAAGCAGCGCTTGAGCAGACAGGAGCGCAAGCCGACCCAAGAGGAGGTTTCACCCCCAGCGACCTGATTACAGATCAGGACGACAATCCTGTAAACCTTATCCAAATATTTGAAAAGGCTGACCAGTCTACTTTCCTGCATGAAAGTGGACATTTCTGGTTGGAGCAGCTCAAGTCGGATGCTGCTGCTGTAGGTGGTCAGTTTCAGCGGGACTTTGACATCGTTACAAAATGGTGGGGCAGCCGTTCCTTGGAGATTAAGGAAGAGGCAATTCGCCGTGCGAAGAAGAAAAAGGATAAAGCCTCTGTAGCCGCCCTTCAAAAGATGACGGACGCTCAAGTAAAGGCGTACATACGACAAGGGGACTTGAGAGGGAAAGGCGTAAACGATCCCTCTAATGAGTTTAGTTGGCTAAGTATTGCCATGCATGAAAACTTTGCCAGAGGAGTAGAAAGCTACTTTGCTACAGGCAACGCCCCTAGCTTAGCTCTAGCAGACGCCTTTGCCAGTTTTGCTGCATGGATACAATCGGTGTACCGACGCCTTATAGGCACAGACATTCAAATGAGTGACGAGGTAACCGCTGTCCTTGATCGTATGCTTGCTGCCGATGAAGAAATTGCTGTTGCTCAAGGCCAATATGATCTTGCTAGTATCTTTGACACTGCAGACCGAGCAGGTATGACAGATGAGCAGTTCAACGCTTATCAGCAAAAAATGCAGAGAGCAAAAAATCAATCACAGGCTAACCAAAGAGCAAAGCATATCTCTGAGTTGCAAGACAGCCGCAGGAAGTGGTGGCAGGAAGAACGCGATACATACAAAGACGAGGTTACTGACGAGATAAAAATGCAGCCTGCTTACCGTTTGCTCCACACTCTTATTACAGGGGGGTATGCGGACGGTTCTCAGCCAGAAGCGCATGAAAGGCTAGGCCCGATAGACCGCGCCCTTTTAGAAACGTACCTAGCTGAAAACGGAATGTCCTTGTCAGACCTTCCTAGAATTGGAAACAAGGCAGTCTATGCTAAAGGCAAAAACCTCGTAGACCCCGGCACTGCTGCTCGTATGTTTGGGTTTGAAGACGTGCATGAAATGTTACAAGCGCTAAAAGACCTGCCGAAATTTGATGTTGCCGTTAACCAGGCCTTAGATAGAAAAATGCAGGAGCTGCACGGCTCTATGGATGTGCAGGGACAGGAGGAGGCTACTGCAAGTGTGCATGGGGACCACGTCGCTAAAGTGCTTGCTGCTGAGTTAACCGCTTTAAGGACTACGCAACCCGCTTTTAAAATTAAATTCATTCGCGCATACGCAAAAGGCAAGCTGAACCGAATGAAAGTGTCCGAGGTTCGTCCTTATAAATTTTTGGCAGCAGAAAAGCGGCACGCTAAAGAAGCCGCTGCGGCGGTAAAAAAGGGAGATCGCGTAGCTGCTTATCAGCATCAGTTTCAACGCCTTGTTAACCACTACCTTGCTTTGGAGGCTCTGCGAGCAGAGAAGAAGTTAAATACTCAGCGCAGAAGCATGAAGGTTTACCAAAACCCTAAAAAGAAATTTCCTAACATAGATGCGAGATACGTCGATGCCATAAAGGCCCATCTTGAGATTGTTGATTTTAGCGCAGAGGTTTCTGACCGCCGCCGAGCTTTAGTAGAGCTGCAGGCAATAAACCAATTTATCCAAGAGGCGGAGGAAAACGACGGCGCGATCTTACAGCTTCCGCAATGGCTGACAGTTAAAGACACTAAGGAAAATTTGAATGATATGACGTATGGCGAATTTATAGAGCTGTACGACAGTGTAAAAACCCTAGAGAAGCAAGGCCGCCTTGCTAAAAAACTTAAAGTGGGCCAAGAGACTAGAGATCGGAATAAAGTCATAGGAGAAATGAAGGCGGCGCTTGGAGGAAGAAAAGACGCCATTGCTACCCGCCTTAAAGACCGCGCTTTAGGAGGGGAAGATGTTTTTTCCCGCATCTCTTCTGGAGCGGCGGGATTAGACGCTTCCCTGTTAAAAGCCGAATTCCTTTTAGAAGCATTAGACGGCGCTCCTTTAGGCATATGGCATCAGACCATATACCAGCCGTTTGCTGATGCCTACGGTCTGAAGAACCAGCTCACGGCGGACGTGTCAAAGATGATACAGGATCGGATCAACCAAGTTGATCCTAAGACTAGGAAGGGATGGGGGAAGCGGGTAGACAAGAAAGGGCTGGGCAAGGAAACAACAAGGTTAACGCGAGAAAGTTTGATTATGCTCGCGTTGAACACGGGCAACGAGAGCAACCTCGAAAAGACAATACAGGGGTACGCCGACATTGGTTGGAACATAAACGAAGAGCTGCTAGCGGAGGTGCTTGACCAGCTCTCTAAGGAGGAATGGGATTTAGTACAGTCCATCTGGGACGAGGCTGAAAAGCTGTGGCCCGAAGTAGAGCGCATCTACCGCGCAGAGTTTGGGGTGTCTCCTGACCGTGTAGAACGCAGGACTGTTAGCACAAAACATGGGGAGTACGCTGGCGGGTACTTCCCTATGGTTTATGACTACGATCATGCTGGCGTAAAAGGGTCGTCCGCTAGTGAAAAAAGAACAGCGTTAGAGGAGATGCAGGGCAGGGCAGGTCAGGCCTCTGTTAACAGCTCTATGACAAAAGGGCGTACTGGCTTTAGTGCGCCTGTTAATTTGCAGATAACTCGCCTGACCCACGGCCTTGAGACGACCATCCATTATATTACTCATTACGACGCCGTCCGTAATGCAAAGAAGATACTGAATGATACCGGCCTTCGGGCGGAGCTAGAGCGAAAGGCCGGGGTCAAATACGCTAGACTACTAGACGCATGGGTTGGGTCTATCGCTTCAAATAATCAGGATATGGCAAGGCTAACTGATATTGAAACCTTGGGCGAAAAGGCAATAAGAAACACAACTGTAGCTGCGCTAGGTTTCTCTTACACTACTCTAGTTGCCCAGACATTTGGACTTACTACTGCGTATGACCGCCTGTTAACGGATAACGGATACGGCCCTGTCAACGCAGCTAGAATGGCCGGGTATCTTGCAGAAGGTATTAGGAAGACCTTTTCAGGAGATCATAGAAACTTTGTTTTTGAAGCGTCTCCAGAGATGCGGTTTCGTATTGAAAACACTGACCGCGATCTGCGCGAAAACATTAAAAGATTGAAAGGTAAGGACGGGAGAATTGATAGAGGGTTAGAGTTTTCCATGCGCTCTATTGCTGCCATGCAGTTATATTCAGTGGATATACCTGTATGGACCGCAGCTTATAATTACGCTTTACAGCAAGACCCCGGAGATATAGACGGCGCAAACGCCGTTGCCTATGCAGATAGGGTAGTCCGCATGAGCCAGTCTGGGGGAGGGGCTAAAGACCTTGCAGCTATTCAGAGAAGCCGAGGAATAACCAAAGCTGCTACCATGTTCTACTCTTTCTTTTCTGCTTTGTACGGCATTTTGCGTAGTGTAGGAAAAGAGTTTGGGGAGGGGGTAGTTAGAAACCCTGTCGGCGCAAGCATGAAGGCAGCCACACGGATATTTATCCTTGTAACCTTACAAGAGGCAGCGTCCGCTTTTATTAAAGGGAAACTTCCTGAGTGGGAACCTGAAGATGAAGAGGACGAAAGTCTAGGCGAGTTTTTAGCAACAAGAACAGCAACCGGGTTACTCTCTGGTATTCCTCTTGTAAGAGACGTGGCTGTGGGGGTGGTTAGTGACTATGGTTATGGCGGCAGCCCTGCAGGGATGTTTGGTGAGGCTATAGAAAAACTTTTGAAAAACTCTGCTCGCAAACTAGAAGACGGTGACGAAACGTCTTGGGTAGAAGTTGTTAAGCCTGCTGTTATTGTTGGTGCGGTGGCTACAGGGAAGGTTCCTGCTATTCAAGTTAACCGTTTCATAGACGGGCTGGAAGCGCTTTACGAAGAGCAACCGGGGTGGGAGTGGCATGACCTTCTTAGTGGGTACGACGCCGACATAGCAGCGAAGAGGGACTAGATTTTATGACTGTTCTACTGTATACGACTAGACGGAAGGAAGGAGCGGCCCCATGACTGTGGCTTCTACAGACGCACGCACTGGCCCCTACGACGGAAACGGAAGCACTACAACCTTCGCTTATGACTTCCTCGTGCTGGATCAGGCTCACCTTGTTGTCACCGTGAAGACAACCTCTACTGGCGTGGAAGTTGTTAAGACGCTGACCACACATTATTCGGTGACCGGCGTGGGAACGGCAAGCGGTGGTAACATTGTGTTTACCTCCGCCAGTACGCACGCTCCCAGCGGAACAACGGTTACGATTACCCGCTCTGTTCCGATGACACAGACTACGGATTTACAGAACCGAGGCGGCGTTCAGCCTGAAACTTTAGAGACAGGTTACGACAAGCTCACCCAGATCGACCAAGACCAGCAAGGCGAGATTGATCGCAGTCTAAAATTTGCTGTTAGTGCTGACCTCTCCAGCTTTAACACTTCTGTCCCCGCTCCCGTAGCCAGTAAGGCGATCATTATTAACTCTTCTAACAACGGGTTTGAGTTAGTAGACGAGCCTTCCGCTTCTGCAACCTCTGCCACTGCCAGCGCGGCAACAGCAACAACGCAGGCTACTCTCGCCACTAATTACGCAACAAAAGTAGACGGCGCTGTCACGGGTACGGATTTCAGTTCCAAGGCGTGGGCCATTGGCGGAACTGGGGTAACGGACACCGCTGGGAAAGGAGCAGCGAAGGAGTGGGCAACGGAAGCTGAAGACAACACCGTTGACGGATCGGGGTACTCCGCTCTCCACTGGGCCGCGAAAGCGGAAGACCATAAGGACACGGCAACTACTAAGGCAACCGAAGCAACCAACTACGCAACTAAGGTAGACGGTGCGGTTACAGGATCAGACTTCAGTGCAAAAGCCTGGGCCGTTGGCGGGACAAATGTTACGACAACGGCCTCTCGCGGTGCAGCCAAGGAGTGGGCAACCACTACAGGTGGTGCTGTAGATACTTCTGAATATTCCGCAAAAGAGTATGCCGTTGGTAGTACGGTAGCCGCTGGATCAGCAAAAGAGTGGGCGTTAGGTGGCGGCGGTTCTTTCACTGAAGGGACGGCTGTCGCAGGGGGGCTTTACAGTGCAAGAAAGTATGCCACTGATGCGGCGACTGAAGCAGCGGCAGCAACTGCCTACAATAAAAAGTGGACGGCTGTAACAACGCTAACCGCAGGAACGCACAACCTAGAACGTGCTAACGTCGGTACTTATTACGTCCTTAATGCCTCTGGCGGCACTATTACGATCAACTTGCCGACGATTGGGACAGGGGCAAGTGATGCACTTGACGGTCAGATGTTTGGCTTTGAAGTCACCAACGTCGATAACGCCATCACCATTGTGAGAGACGGAGACACCATCAATGGAGCGGCGTCGAATTACACAGGGCTAACGGCAGTCGGACACGTCGTTCACTTTATAGCTGACGAGGTTGCTGCCACGGAAACCGACAACTGGTTGGCGACCATCATGTCTTGCAACGATTATGGCGCAGGGCTGACGCAGACAGGCACAACGATTACGCTTGACCTTACTAAAGACCAAAGCTGGACAGGATCACAACGCTCAACTCCTGTTACCGATAATGACGGGTCATTCGATATGAACGCCGGTAACAACTTTAACTGGACGCCATCTGGCGCTGACGTAATTGAGTTTACCAATGAAACTGCGGGTCAGGGCGGTTTAATTTACTTGGTAAATGGAAGCGGCCACACAATCACAAAAGGCTCCGAAGTCAAATGCGATGCGAACTTCTTGGCTACTGTATCAACGGCGGGGAATTATCTGATAAGTTATTATTCCTTTGACGGAACAAGCGTGGTGGTAGCGAACACGCTGGCGGTCAGCTAATGGTCGCGTCCATTATCTTTCCCGCACTGATCCCGGCAGGGGACAGCGGTTACACCATCGAAAACGCGATCTGGCTAGATGGCGGCGCAGATTATCTAAATAAAACCTTCAGCGGCACCGGAACTAACCGTATGAAATTTACTTTTTCGTGCTGGTTTAAGTTAGGCGCGTTAGGCGCAACTGGTACTTTGTTAAGCTGCGATGATACTAGTAGTGATGCCGAGTTTATGTTCTGGGTGCAATCCGACGGAACAATTCGCATTTCTAATTACGTCGGCGGCACAAACGAATTAAGTTTAATTTCAGAGCGATTATTGCGTGATCCGACAGCGTGGTATCACCTCATCTTATCAGCAAATACTGACAGCGTTACACCAAGTGCCTCAACCATTAAGCTCTATCTCAACGGCGTCCAAATACCAGACGCCGACTTATCGACTCATACCTACCCAGATGAAGACTTTGAATTTTCTTTAGGAAACGCTTTTGACCATGAGGTTGGTCGATATGCGTTATCAAATAATAATCTGTGGAATGGTTACATTGCCGAAATGGTCTTTGTGGACGGCAATAATCTAGCCCACACGGACTTTGGAGAATTTGACAGTAACGGTGTATGGGTGCCAAAAGACCCTAGTACAAATATAGATGATTATGGAAATAACGGTTTTCTTCTTCAGTTTAAGGAAAATGGAAGCGGCCAAGATGCAAACGGAATTGGCGCTGACACTTCTGAAAAAGATAACCATTGGGCCGTCGGCGGGGGCGCGGTGCAAACCAATCAAGTCACCGACACGCCGACTGATGATTCTGATAATAATATTGGAAATTACGCAACATTAAACCCGTTGGATGCCGCAACGACTACACTTTCAAACGGAAATGTCACTTGGGCATCTTCCGGTTCCAGCGGCTGGCAAGCCATAAGGTCAACGCAAGGCGTTAGTACAGGTGGAAAAGTTTATTTTGAAGTTCGTGCCGACGAGTCAAGTGCCAATTACGCAATATCAGTTGGTACAGGAGAAGTAAGCCTTACGGCGGCACCCGGCGCGACGAACGGCGTTGCCAGTGTCATTCAACCGGCAGGGAACACTTGGGAAAAATTCGACGGCTCAACTTCCAGCCGTACACTTGGTGTGACCACCGGAACTGTCTGGGGGTTTGCTGTTGATTTTGACAACCAAGATTTATATCTCTCGAAGGATGGTCAATGGTGGAACGGATCGGCCTTTAGCGGAGGAACCGGCCCCGGCACCATATGGGATGACACGCTATCAAAGACTGCTGGCCCTCTCTTCTTAATTTGTCACGGCTACAATGCTGAAAATACGCATACTGCTAGGTTCCGCAACGCAGATTGGTCGTATAGCGCACCGGCAAATTATACCTCCCTTAACACCGCCAATATTACGGCTCCCACAGTGAAGAACCCTGATGATGGGTTTGTGTTCATTACACTGGAAGACGGAGATACCATCGAGGCCAGCCTAGCCACCGCACGTTCAGGATGGAGCAGCTACATCGACGTCTTTAAGAAAGAGGCTGACGATGAAGATTACGATGTTCGGTTTTCTGATGATAGCGGCAATTCGATGCACTTCAACACAGACGCCGCCGCAGGTTCAGAGTTAACCCTAGCGTCAAGCGTGAACTACTCCGCATGGTCGTGGCGCGTAGGTGCAGCTTACGGGTGTTACACGGCAGAGATTAGCCATGATAACAGTTCGGCGACAAATCAAGCTCATGGCCTAGGGAGTGGTGCAAAATCAGCTGTAGCGAAAAGGTCCGATAGCACGGGCGACTGGTATGTTTCTCATCCGAATATGTCTTCGGCTAACATTCGCTGGAACCAACAAGACAGACCATCAACTACTGAGCTTGTAACGGTAGATGGAACGAACATAACACTAAGCACTAGTTTCCCGTCTGGCACTTATCGGGTCATTGTGTGGGAGCAAATCGAAGGGTTCAGCGCGTTCACAGGCTACTCCCATAACGGTTCGACAACTGATGGTCCTTATATTCATCTTGGTGGAGCAGCGTCCCTAATCGCATGGCGCAACATTGATTCTTCTAATTCCAACGATTTCTTTCCGACATTTCCAACGTACTCCACGAACGGAAACGGCAATCCTGCGGACATTCGTTACAACTGGAACAATCAAGAAAAAGGTTACAGCGGGATTACGATTGGAGATGTCACTGCCAATGGATTTAAGATGCGGCCTAGTGCGGGGGGCGCTTTCGGCATCGGCGCTGATGATCCTATGTTGGTTTGGGCGTGGGGTATCCGTCCTCCTGGCGGCGGCGCAGCACAGGCAAGAGCGAGGTAATGTATGGACCCACTCACGATAGCTGCTTCATTAAGTGCTGCGAAGGTCGTCTTAAAGGGTGCCAAGGATGTTGCCTCAATCGCACATTCCATTGACGACTTGTTGCACCATAAGGAAGCGCACGAGAAAAATATTGCATCGAAGCCTACGGACGCCGTCGCTGCGAAGAACCAAAGCATCCTGCAGAAGCGGACATCGGATGGCGGGGGAGAGGACGACCTCTCTACCATTGTTAATGAGATAGACGCCCAGAAGCGCTTAGAGCGAAACATCCAAGACCTTGCTGATGAGATCAATCGCCGCTGGCCGGTGCCGCACGGCGAGAAGAAAACTTGGGACGTGATCCTTGAAACCCGCGATCAGCGGAAGAAGGAGAAGGAGGAGCGCCTCAAGAAGGAGCGAGAAGAGGCGGAGGCACGTCGAGAGACAATCAAGAGATGGGCAATAATTTTTGCTCAACTGGCAGGCATTGCGATTTTTGCGGCGGTGGTAGGATATTACATTTGGGCTAACCGCTGCGTTGAGGCAGTGTGTCGATGACAACAAAGATCAGCGACAGCACAAACGTCCAGATGCCTATGAAGACTGTCATCAGTCTGATTGCGCTGGTCGGCATGGGCGTCTATTCGTACTTCATTATCCAAGAGCGGCTCAATCGGCTGGAGACTTCTGAGCAGTTAGTAAAGAAGGATTTGGAAACTAGCGTTGCATCCTTAAAACTTGACATTGACAAGAACACAACCTTCCGCATCGAACGCCCACAATCGCCAGCGGTGAAAGAGGCGTTTATGCTAATTGAACATATCAGCGGTCAGTTAGAAAAACTGACGGCGAAAGTCGAAGACAGGTCAAATAATAGCGTCAACATTACGCGCTTGCAGACCGACATGATGGAAGTGCGGAGCGCTGTCGAAAAATTGAAGGACGCGCAGAGAACGCTTCAGATTAACGGAAAGTGATATGGAAACTTTTGTTGGGTTTGTCCTTCACCTGTATACGACGGCAGGATCGCTTTTAGAGTTTACACCGAGGGATAGTCTGAGCGAGTGCTTAAAGGCCAAGCGGGTCATCGAACGAAGCGATCCTCCAAAAGGAAAAGAACGGTGGATTTGCCGCAAAGGAAAGCTGTTGTTGAAAACTATCGACGGGAAGAAGTACCCTGTTAAGATCATAATGGACGAGTAGCTATGGAACTAACTGCATCTCACGCTCTTCAGATCGCCATCATGGCCTCCACTGTCATAGGAGGCTATGCTGTCGTCAAGTCTAACCTCAGTAGGGTCATGGAAGATTTGGAAGCGTTTATCAAGCGTTACGAAAAATCGAAAGCTACATTCGATGCTCGCCTTGATGAAGCCGAGTCACAGCGAGCAGTATTCGGCTCAAGGCTCGCTGTGCTGGCCGATATCAATAGTGTCGCTGCGCTGGAGCATAGGAACCGGGAGATGGCAACGATGCAAGCACAGATCGAAGTGCTGCAGTCGCAAGTGGCGCACTTAAATAAGCAACACAACGGAGAGCATCCTCCGACAGGGGTAAAAGAATGAAAGTTTTGGTGCTAGTCGTTTTTATAATTACAAACGACGGCGCTTACGACGTAACGTCTATGCCCGTATCTGAATGTCCTCCAAGGGATTTGACGGAGCAGTATTACAATCACCACCAGCAGCTAGGGGCTTTTAAGCAGTGGGCTGCAGTTTGCACTACCGTTGACTTTACAGCTCCTACTAAGAAGGAAACTTAACAATGATGATTACCGTTCGGCGTTATGCCCACAACGATGAGGCAACCCTTTCTCGGGTGTACCTTGACGACGAGGAGTTCTGCTACGGGTTGGAGGACCAACCCCAAGAAGAGAAGGTGATGCACGAGACGCGCATCCCTGCAGGAACCTACGACATCAAGCTGCGCGACGAAGGGGGCATGACGAAGAAATACGCCGAGCGGTACGACTTCCATGAAGGGATGTTGCATGTACAAAATGTTCCGGGGTTTGAGTGGATTTATATCCACACTGGCAACACTGACGACCATACATCTGGCTGTCTTCTTGTGGGCCACACTCGCAACGAAGATACTTTTACTATTGGTAATTCTCGTGCTGCTTATTCAGACCTGTATCAAGCTATAGTCGAGGCGGCTAGAGAAGAGGACTTACAGATTGAATACATAGACGAGGACATGGACGATGGCTGAGAAAGCACCAGTACCTGAAATCAAAATGACGAACCGCCGTCGTATGGCGTGGCTGTCTATTGGTTGCGTAATTGGTTACGGCATTGCCGCTCTAGCAATGCCTGAGAGAGCAAGCCAAGTTAATGCTATTATTATCTCTGTAGTCGGCGCACTTATCGGTGTAGTTATTGTTTACATGGGTGGAGCCGTTGCCATGAACATGAAGAACACGGGGAAATGATGGATGCCGTCGCCAACAGTTATCCTTGGAATATTGCTGGTAGTAGCGTTGGCCGCTCTCACAGCTTCTGGGGCGCTGCTCAAATCGGCGTGGCAGGAAGTGGCGGAGCTGGAAGCGAAGTACGCTCAGCAGCAGGCGGAAACACAAAAGGCCATCAAGCAAATCAGCGATCTGAAGATGGAACACCAGCGACAGATGCACGCTATGGACAACCAACTGAAGGACCGCAACCGAGAGATGGCGGCGTTGAGAAAGCAGAGCAATGCGATTAGATCGACCTCGACCACATTACAAAAGGCGCTGGCAGAAAATCCTGTCCGCGCTGGCCGCGCCACTACTTATCTCTGGGCTAGGGGGTTGCGCGACATTTGCCGAGCTGGTGGAGGCTCCGCCTCCGACTGTAAAATACACTTACCTAAATCCCCCAAGGCCAAGCCCCGTAATCCCCCCAAGGGTGGAAGTCGGCCCCCTGCCGTATTGGGTACAGAAAAAAATTCCGCAAGGTAAGCTGGTCTGTATGCAGAGCGACCACTATGTCAGCATGAGGGTGTTTAACAAAGAGGTCAGCTTCTGGATGAAGCAAGCCAACGCTGCTTTGGATTATCACGAGAAACGAAACGTAGCTCCATCGAATACCTCCCCAAACTAAAGCCCCGCTGAGAGATCAGCGGGGCTTCTTTTTGACTGGGCTGTCGGGACGGGTGAGGTTAGGCCCGTCTCCCAGTCTTATCTGTGCAAACATAACGTCCGTTGACGATTGCGCCAAGCTCCTCCTTCAGGTCGTGCGGGTTCTTGTAAGACTTGCCGTGGGGGGCGTCGTTGCCTTTGTCTTCGCCGTTCCACATTTCAGCCATACGGCAAACGAACGTCCAGTCGATGCCCAGCTCCTTAGCCTTCTCACGATCATAGCGCATAGCCATGACGGCGTCATAGAGCTGTGCGCCTCGGGTGGCGCGACGGTTGTTCCACGTCTTGCGGCAGGTGGTGCTGCAGAACGCTGCGTGCGCCTTACGGCCTAAGAAAGGCTCGCCGCACTCTCTACACACGCGATTGCTATTTGGCTTATTCATGGTGACCTCCAATGTTGCGTCTAGTCGGATTATAAAGGGGATTGTCAGTGCCTGACAACCCCCTATTTTAATTAAGACGCTTTTTTATTTAGCTTGCTGACGTACTTCTTGATTTGCTCCCTATCAACTTTCGGGGCCACCCATACGGCAATGCGTGACCAGCCAGCTTCCTTCTTCCTCTCCTCATACTCACGTTGTCGTTCGGCGCTTGATCGCGGCATAGCTGTTCCTCCGTTCTCTCTCGTCTAAGATCATGGCGATGGTGCGAGCGTAGCCAGCGATGTCTTTGATGCTGTCCAGATGATCGGGGCTGGTACATAGCCGAGCCATCTTCACACCTATCATGGTGAGGGCGTGGCGGATCACAGGATCAGGGCAAGCCCTCAAAGCGTCCTTGATCTTGCACGCTGTCTCGAAGTCATCCAAGGGGTGTCCGTAACTTTCCCCCCGGTCTTTAACAATATCCACCAGCTCTGCGTCGAACTCTGCAGTTCGGTTGATGTAGCTAACCCCTTCCATACCGGGCAGCTCAAGTTGCTCTTCGTTGCTCATAACTTTTCTCCATTCTCGTTTAGCTCTATGCCTTCTGGCATAGTGTCCGCCATCTGCTCCGCCCATCTGAGCGCAGCAAGTTTGTTGTCCAGATCGACAAGCGTCATTGTCTTCGCGGACTGTGCAATCTTCCGCTTCCTTCCTAATGACACTTTGCTGCGACCTACGCCGTCCTGCATCTCCTTGATCAGCCGCTTTAGATCGCTTCGGCCTCGCACTCTTGGTATAGACATTGTTACCTCCTAAACGGTTATTCTTATAGACAGGTGGTTCTCCAATCTCGCTGGGATCACCCGTGTTGCATTACAGGTCGAGCAGCACCGTCCTGATCTAATAGGCTCGGCGCTGTGACCCCCAGTCCACACAACTTCCCCAAACGGGCTAAGCTGCGCGTCGATCTCCTTTCGACACAATACGCACTTCATACTCTTTCCTTTCCAAGTTAGTGACTGATTTAAAGTGGGTATAGCAATAAGTCACTTACGTCAACACCTATTCAATAGGTTTTATTGACCCCCATCCGCTGCCGATACCGCCCTCAACAAGGTTCTCTGTCGGGGCGTCAGGGAAGTAGTCGAGGTACGCTGCAATCATGTCCGCCTCCATAAGGGCGTAACAATCCTTAGCAGTGCGACTAGACGCTTCGTCTATAATGGCGTCATGGATGGTGCTGAGCATACGGGTCATACGCTGCCTACCGGCAGCTCTCTCGGCGTCCAGCGTGCGCTTATGGCGGACGATGGCGTTTGCCATAATCGAAAGCGCTGCTCTTTGGACAGGGTAGTTAGCGCAACGGGGCAGCTCAGGTTTCTTACCCATGTAGATCGTCCCGCCGTCAATGACCCGGATGTATCTGGTGCGCGTGGCTTCGTCCATAATTTTGTGCCGGTAGTTGAAAGCGTTTTTGTAGCGCTCCGCCCAGAAGTCGATGTACCGCTGCGCGTTCTCCACCGTCGTCCTCATGGTTGTCGATAACCCACCTGCACCGCTGCCGTAGATAATTCCGAAGGACACGCCCTTGGCTTTGTTACGAGCGGCGGCTCCCGCCTTGGTCTTCTTGTTGATCTTCTTACCGGCTACAACTGCAGCGACCTCGGCGTGGACGTCCCCCTCGACAACGTCTGAAAGGAGCTGGTCGTCTTCTGCCAGCAGCGCCAGCACCCTAAGCTCAATGCCGCTGTAGTCGAGCGTGACCAGCTTGCGGCCAAGGCCGGCGACGAAGGAGCTTCGGACGCTCGTCTCCTCCCCCATGATCTCCTTGTCTCGGGGTATCTGTTGGAGGTTAGGATTGCTAGAGCTGAAGCGGCACGTCTTCGCCGCACCAATGTTGAACCGGGCATGAACGCGCTTGTCATTAGACAGCTCCGCCTTAGTGATAAGCGTCTCCCCAAACGAGCTGAGGTACTTCGTAATCTTTTTGTAGTCGGCCAAGGCGTCGAGCAAATCGCTAAGCGGGTTCTCCCCCGTCGATGCTTCGACGTGCGCTGCCACCTGACGGAGAACGTCCGTTGACATCTTGAGCTGCCCCGTCTTCTCGGTTCGCGGCCAGCTCGACAACAAAGCGTCAGGTAGGAGGGCGCTCAGAAAATCTGACCACTGACTGTCGCTCTGTATGTTGGCGACATCCGAAGCGCTGACGCTGTTTCTGATTTCCTTGTACTGCTGAGCCTGCACCTTCTCCCAGCGCAAGCAAAGCTCGCGATGCCTCTTAACGTCCAGCTTCATACCGGCGTCTTCCATTTCGATGACTGCCGGGACCATGTCGTTCAGCATAGAAAAACCGCCCCAGTGGTGATCGGAAGCACGGCTACTCCAGTGCTGCCATAGCTGGAAAGTTTTGTAGGCGTCAAGGAAGGCGTAGTCGAGTTGTTCCTTCGACAGCTTGGCGGCTGCCCAGTTGCTCGTCTGCTGCTCCTTCGACATCGTCTCGTTCAAGTCCCAAGCGACCATGTCCAGCAGCCTGAAGGTTCCCCCGCCAAGGATGGCCCGTCGCAAATAGCCAACGTCCAAGCACGTCGTATCGGGGCAACCGGCGTCGATGAACCAGCGAAGCTCAAACCCGGCGTTGAAGACAACCCACTGCCCTCGGTTGAATAGCTTGGCTACGGCCTTGAACCCGCCCTTGATCTGATCGAAGTCTACGACGGCCTTTACCCGGCTGTTACAAAGTGAAACAAGGCGGACCCTGCCCTCCTTCGGACGGAGGGATGTCGTCTCAAAATCGAGGGCGCAGTCGGCAGTGCCGACGCTATCCAGTACAACCTTGAGCGCCTCAAGGGTTGACACCTTCTTATATCTGGGGGTATTTAGAGACATAGTATTGGCGACCTCCAATGCTTAGCGTTAACTCTTTCCTGTTTTCAACTCCAGAACTGCCCCCCAGCATATCGCTGGGGGGCAATTCTTTTAAGGACGTGTATAGACAGGTATCCTTCGGGCATGTGAGCGAGGGCTTCTTGCAGCCTGCCACTCCCCTGTTTCAACAATGACACCTGAACGAACCAGCCCGTGGACGAGGCCACCCCATGCGTTGGGGTGGGAGGGAGATATGCCTTCCTTAACACAGGCTAGGCGTATGTCCTCTCCAGTAAAGTCCTCGCGGCTGTCCCGTACCCGGAGAGCAACTGATACTGCTGCTGCTTTCCAGTCCTCGCCTTCTGACCGCATAACAGAAGCGACACCGGCGTCACGTCTACCGGCCCCCTCCATTATTTGCGGCCTCGCTTCTTCTTAGGCTGCTCTCCATCGACGAGAGCGTCCAAGGACATATCGCTTGCGAAGAACGCAGCGAAGGCTGGGCGGGTCACCCACGTCTCGGCATGGAAGGTAGGCTTCCAGTTAGTGTCACCGTCGCGTGACGTGAACTGCTCAGACCCAAGATAGACCAGCGGGAGAGACGGCTCTTTATTGCGAGCGCGGCTGCCCACCTCCATGATGAGGTCTTTGACTGCGTTGCACGCCGACACCGTTGTCGTCGTATACTTCAAGCTGGTGTTCTCACCATTCGTCGATACGAGGCCAAAACCAAGTAGCGGCTTCCAGCCTTCACCTCTTCGCTCGTCGTAGGGTCCGTGGTCTTCCAGATCGTCTACAGCGACGGCACGGTCTGGCGTGAAGTAGCTCCACTCTATAACCCCTACGGGTTTGCCTCCTTTCCAGCACTTCCAACCGGCGATGAAGGATTGAGGTTCGATCAGGTAAAGCGCGTCCTCGTCTCGCGCATTCGATTTACCTATGGTGTACTCTCCGTTCTTACCGGAGAAAGTTACGTATTGAATACCCGACGTGTCGGCTACTCCATACGCTTCGTTCGCACGGTCCAGCGCATCCGCTAACTGGTCGTCCGTCATTGCGGGGAGATCGCTCGCCCCTTTCACAAAAGTATCAAGTGCGTTTGCCATGTTACACAGCTCCTTTTTAAGTCGCACGTTTCACGTTCAGGCGCACGCTCGGTGCGCCCACTGTAGTAAACGGAGACAAGTCTATCCCCGCCTTCGCGACAGCCTTCTTATCTAGGCTCTCACGTCCCTTGACTGTAGTCATCTTGACTTCGACGCCATCGACTACAGTGTTGTTCATGTTCATGCTGCCAAGCAAAGCCTTCAGCTCCTCGCTCAAAGCAGCCTTCTCCAGCTTGATCGCCTCCTCGCTGTCCCTGACCTCCATATACCTTTTGGCGGCTTTGGATACGCTAGAAGGTGTTTTCCGACTAGACGGTTTAGCTACGTCTACTCCACACGCAAGTTTGAAACTGCAGTAGGTGCATGTACCTAGCCTTTTTCCCTCGCGATCTAGGCCGTCTACAGATTTGGTACGGAAAACTTTGGCGGCCTTCGCTGCGTAGCGATCCAGTATGGTGTCGTCCGCCTGCACCTCGAATTCAATAATGTCGTTGTAGTTGCTCGCGTCAATGTAAAGGATGCGCCCCCGCTTCAATCGAAAAGTTTGCTGCCCAGCGAGGCGCTTATTAAAGAGCGCCATACCTATCTTGAGCTGAACGACGTGGCCGATGCGGGGGAGGTTGTTCCTGTTGGTCCGGGGATCAATGCTCTTAATTTCCAAACCCTCAAAGGGTCCGTCCTCAAATGATATGATCCCGTCAGGTGTAGCCGACAGGCGGAGCTTATCGTCTTGAAAGCTCTCCTGCTCCTCGCCAGCGTACTCCAGCTTAACGTCGTTTCTCGCCTGCAAGCAGCGGACGACATACGCCTCGCAAGCGTGCCCCCGATGGGCGAAGCCCCACTCCTGTTCCTCCGCCAGCTCAGGCTGGTGCTTGGAATACCAGATGCGGCGGATGCAATCCTCCGCCTCGCTGGCGTTCAGGAATTGGCTACGGTCAAAGCCCCATTCTTTCTGGCTGTCGAGTATTCTCTGACCCCCAATGACAACGTCTCTCAGCTCCATGCTAAAATCCTTTCAGCGCCATCATATCGTCTATCGACAGCATCATTTGCCAGACGACGAGAAAAACGAACGCGACTAGAACTACAAGCGCGAGAATATTTTCAAAGTGCCACATCATGCTGCCTCCTCCTGCTTCAGGAGGATACCATGTTCGCTACGCTTGCGGCTGCTAATCTTCCCAACAACCTTGTCGAGCTTAGTGTCGGTGACCAGCACGTCTACATGGACATGATCCTTCTGCCCCATGCGATACAGCCGAGCGTAGAACTGATCCATGATACTGGGCGACCAGTCCTCCTCCACTACCACTATGCGGTTACCGCCATGCTGGAGGTTCATCGAAACGCCCATCGAAGCAATTTGACCGACAAGTACGCTGATCTCTTTGGCGTTGAATAGCTCCTGCGCTGACTGCTTCTGCGCGGCGGACGTGCGTCCGTCGATAACCCGCTGGCTTATGCCAAGGTGCTTCAGCTCGTTAACAAGCTGGTCAATCACCTCGCGATGCCAGACACCAATAAGCAATGGCCCGCTCCCGCTTTCTATTCTGTCAGCAATGATGTTGACGGCGGCGATCACTTTGGAAAGGCCGAGCTTACGACGCATCGTCGCGATATGCTCGTCGTTACTACTCAGCTCCTCCTCAATCTGACGGAGTGTCTTCTGATCCAATATCTTCATCATGGCAGTCAGCTCAGGGTCACGGGTCTGGCTAACTCGCAGACGGTTAGAAGTAAAAGGGGGCATTTGCTTCCACACGTCAGCAAGATCACGGCGAACGGCTAGGCCGCTGTCAAAAATCCACCTGTGTAGCTTGTCGGTGTTGCGGCTGCCAACGGTGACCGTTGTCGGGAAACTAGCACCCGGCCATTGCTTGCGTTGGGTGACGCAGTATTGGAGACGGAACCTCTCCATACTGACGCCACCACAACGCTCCCCGATGCCGTTGAGGTCAGCACGGCATAGGAAACTGTAAAGGTCGTCGTTCCAACGGGTGACCGGCGTCCCCGTCAACATCCAAGCATGGTCAACGTAAGACGCCAGTCCGTCTTTGCCCAAAATGGCTTTGGTCCGCTTGGCTTTAATGTTCTTGAGCGCATGGCTCTCGTCGCAGATCAGGACCGTAGCCCTCAATGCCTTTAGCTCAACAACCCGCTTAGTTGCGATCTCGTAAGACATGATGATGACGTGTGCGTCCCTGTCGATCTTGGTCGTCCCAGTCTTCAAAATTTGAGCGCGGGTGCAGGGAGCGTCCTCGCAGGGGAGGTACTCTTCAGCCTCTTCCTTCCACATAGGCAGGCTGATCGGCGGCCCAACGATAATCGTGTTCAGGTGTTTGTGATGCGCCTTTACAGTCTGGCAAGCCTTCAAAGCGGTCAGCGTCTTGCCGCTGCCCATGCCAGAAAAATTCCCGGCGAACGATCTGCTCGCGAGAAACTCGGCGTCCTCAATCTGATGCGGGAGAAGTGTTTTTCTCATAGCGACCTCCAAAATGTAAGTGCCTTGTAAATTAAAAAAAGATGGGGGTCAAGCCCCCACCTCGTAATTCAATTTTTCTACTGCAGCCTTAAGGAGCTGACATGCAATCCGAGGATGGCAGCCGTGTGATCTTAAAAATTGAAACCCATCCTCCAGACTAATCTTGTGTTCAATAATGTTCTTGCGGACGGCGGCGGCTACTTCGCCGCCTTTCAATTCATCAGCCGCCATGATGTCGTCCTCTAGCATTACGCTGCCTCCTTCTTGGTTTCAGGGTTTGCATTGGCGACCAGAAAATCACAGGCTTTCTGAGCCGCTGCCGAAGCGCGGAAGATTGCTCGTTTGTCTTCCTTCAATACCTTCAGCCATTCGGCTAGGTACTCGGCATGGTCTTCGCGTGGCTCGGCGCTCAGGCCGAGGGTGTGCATGACAAAGGCTGACCCCAGCTCGGCAACCAACTCCTCGCGAGCATAGTCTTTTGTGCCGTAGCTCGTCTTCAGGTCACGGTCCAGTCTGGACTTGTGACCCGTCCAATGAATGAACTCGTGAGCAAGGGTGGAGTAGTATGCCTCGGGGTCATTGAACTTCTCAAACGAAGGCATGACGATCTGGTCGAGAGACGGACGGTAGTACGCTTGCCCACCCTCGTGAACAAGGTTCGTCCTGCCAGCAAAGAAAGCCTCGGCAGCTTCGATGCGCTCGCCTTGGTTGCGCTCCTCCTCGACAGGATAGAACCGCTCGGGCAGCCCTTCGATCTGCTCGGCATTGAAGACGTTGTAGGTGCGGAGCAAGGGGATGCTCTTCTCTTCCTTCGTCACCTTGTCTTCGATCTTGAGGGGTTTGAAGAATACGATCTTGGTAGCCGTCGAACCCTTGCGGACTTTCCCGCCATACTCCTGCGCCTGCTTGAACGTCATCCAGTACGGGTTAGAAAAACCCGACAGGCCGAGGATCAAGATGTTGACGCCCGAGTAGGGCTTGCCGTTGTGGCGGAGGGGCAGGCCGCTTATTCCGCCTGCCCAGCTCTTCGTCCAAGGACGAGTGCCTGCCTCCAAGGCTCCTACAATCTGATCGGTTACTACCTGATATGCGTCATACGATTTAGCCATTGTGACCTCCTAAGCTGCCTGCTTGATGCCCGTCGAAACCCGAAGGGAAACGACTGGCGTCATGTTGGAACGCTGGTCTGCCCAGACGTCGCCCATCTCTTCGCGGACGGCTTTGGTGTCGAGCGTCCAGCGAACGCTCTCTGCCTTGACGACACCCTCGCCGTTGGACCCCGAGATGAACTGCACGTCGTTATCGTCCATCGTCTCAAGGATAAGACCGCGCAGCTCCTTCTGCTTTTTCTGGAGCTGCTTGATCTCGGCTGAGACACTGAGGAATTGATCGACTTTATTCTTGATACGCATTGTGACCTCCAATTTGTTAGACGTATGTAAGTAACTTTTCTTACACAGAATATGCGCTTGTCAGTGACTTATGTCAAACTATTATTTTTGGGAAGACGGGGGGCAACCCCAAGACCTATCTTTAAAGAAAACCCCCCGCCCCATGCCGCCCGGCTCATTCCGGGTGGTCATCCTTATGATGTTCCTTTGCAAAGACTACCATCTCTTGCAGCCTTTCCAAGATTTCATCCCAGCAGTAACAACCATGACAATCCGACAGCTCATGCTCCAGCTCTATTGCTCGGTCCTCAAGCGCGTCGCTCATTGCTACCCACCAAAACCAACCATCAGGTTCGCCGCTGTAGTTCTCGGCCTCGATCCTGAACCCGAACTCTGGGTGCTGCCTGACGAGCTTCTTGCATTGGTAGCGAGTGGAGCTTGCCTTGGGCTTCGGCTTCGACACGTCGAAGGAAGGAAGCATGACGTTGCTTGACGCCAGCTCATAGACCTCGGCCACTCTCGCCCGACGCTTGACCTTCTTGTCGCGGATGGAAACGATGTCTCCAGTTATGCCGCAAACGTAGCGGCGTCCGCTGACGAGCTGCCAATGCCAACCGGCAACGATCAAGAAAATTTTACTGCCCCGGCTACGAGTAGTCATCTTTAGCCAACGGGCCAAGGTGATACCGTCGCGTCTGCCGAAGCGCATCCCCTCTTGCGGAAGGACAACGCGCATCTGAATGTTGCACGCATCAAGTGCGCGGCGGATGTCGGAAGTGCTTGTCCCTTTAACGGAACGCTTGCCGCTCTGCTTGCGGATGAGGCGAGCAGCCTCTCCGCTTGTCAGCCCGGTGACCGCCGAGATTGCGGACGGACCACAGTAGCGGTTCTTGTCCTTGCCGTGATCGACGGCACGCAGTTTGAGTTTAGCCATGGTGACCTCCTTAGCTAGGCCAGCTTACGCTGGCGTTGTGACGGCGCTCGTCTTCAGCCGCCTCTTCCTCTTCGCGCTCGGCCTGCAGCTCGTCCGCCAATTCGCGGAGCTGCTTCTGACGACGCGTTTCTCTATCAAAATGATCTCTTAAAGATTTATGCACTGTGACCTCCAACTTGTTTTTCTACGCCTTAACCCCGGCCACCTGTTAGGCTCCGGGGCATGGGCGATATATCGCGATGGGGTTTGGTTCAGTCGATGATTGTTGCACCGGCATCGACGGCGGCTTTGGTGGCGGCTTTCTTAGAAGTGTAGCCGTGGTAGTTAACCGACACGCCGTCAGCGACTACGAACCAGCATTGCTTTGAACTTGCCCAAGTGTTTTTCACGATTTTGACTTTGATCATTTTTCTCTCCTGTTTTCCTACGCCTTAACCCCGGCGCTTGGTCCGGGGCTGCGGAGCGTTCAGCTCAATGGGGGTGAGTATTAAAAAGGGTCAGTGTCGTCTATAGGATAATTACCTTGATAAGCGAACTGATAACGTGGGCCTCCACGAGCTTCCATAGCATCCATCTCTTGGTTAGCTTCTTCTTGAGCCATCTCCATGTAGAACGCATCTTCCCAAGCCAATGAAGTTTCAGTTTCGCCGCCGTGCATGATAACGGCCTGCTCGTAAGACTGATAAATATTTCCGCCTGCGTCTGTGTACATTTTTGCTTCCTTTTCTAAACGGTTTTTCCTACCCCTTTTATACACTAATCAGTGACTGACACCAAACAAAAAGTGACTGACATTGAAATTATTTTTTGGCGGGAAGTTGACAAAATTAGAGGCCGAAGAGTAATGTCCTCAATTCGGCCTCTAGTTTTTCAAGGTCGCGGGGTGGCTGGCCCCGACTATCGATAACACTGAAAAGGAATGAAAGATGCCATCGACACCAAAACGAGTAGCAGCAAATGCTGACCTAATCAAGGCGGCATTGAAGGTAGCCAAGCACTATCCAGTTTTTCCGACGGCAGACAAGCTCCCGGTGTGGAGCAATTCGGAGCTGGGTGTAGAGAAGGGCGAGGGCGGCTACAAGATCGCGACGTGCGAGCCGACGAGGGTCAGAAAATTATTTAGCCATTCGCGAGCCAAGGAGATTGCCGTACCGATGGGCGAGCCGAGCGGCTTGGTCTGCGTGGACGTCGATCTCTATAAGGGCGAGGAAGTCGAGGCTTGGCTGAACGACAACCGCGAGACACTTGGGGATACCCGCATACATCGAACCCGCTCAGGTGGGCTGCACTTTTTTTATAAGTACAACCCGCTTCGTAGGCTACCGGCGCAGCTCAGGAGCGGCGTCGATATAAAAGGGCAAGGGGGGTACGTTTGCTGGCCGCCGACTGGTAACTACGTTGAAGAGAGCAAGGCTACGGTGAAGGAGTTTCCGATTGAGCTGCTCAATTCCATAGAGCGCAACGGGAGTACGGTGACGCTGTCGAGCTGGAACGACGCCTCTGACGAGGAGCTTATCCAGTCGGTACTAGACGCAACTGATCTGTATCCAGCGCTTCGTAGCCTCAGTTACAGGCTTCCGTCTAGACGCAACGAGGACGCAAGTCCGTTGGGGAAGCAGCAACAGGTCGAAGTGCTGGAGGCCATCATGGATAAGAGCGTGGCGTCAGACCCTTCCCATGCGAGGCATAGAGACTGGGTGGATCGTAAATCCAAGATCGTCGATCTGGTGGAGAGCGCTATAGAAAAACATTCGCCTGAGACTTGGCTGACGGGAAACGAACAGGAGCTGATCCTCGGTGACGGCGAGAGCTTTGTCAGTGAGGAGGCACTACTCCGCCGCCCTATCGGTCCCCAACAGGAGACGAGCCAAGACGACATCTTGGCGCTTGTTGGGGAGATTGAAGAGACAGACCCACAAGACGAGTTCGATACATTCACAGTAGGTGGGTTGCAAGAGGAACTGCTGCCTCCGATTGAATGGTTGATCGAAGGGATGCTGCCGCAAGGCGGCATCTCTAGTTTGGCTGGCACGTCGAACGTGGGCAAGACGCGATGGTTGGCTGCACTTTGTGCGGCGGTCAGCTCGGGCAATAGTGAAGTGCTTGGTCTACCCCCATGCAAGAAGTCGAGCATCCTATGGATAGCGAACGAGGAGCATTGCGACGACATCAAGCGCAGGATTAAGGCGGCTGCTCAGCACTATGGTGTCAAGGACGGCGAGGCTATATCTGTCAGGCCGAAGACGGAGGGGACGTTCAGGCTGGTGGCGTTGAACGAGGTTGCTACTGCAGAGCTGGACGCGAAGAACATTGCCCGTGTCGTCGCGCAGGCCAAGCGCATTGAAGCGCAGCTCATTATCTTTGACCCATACGTTACGTTGTCGGACACAGACGAAAACAGTGCGGCGTCTGCAGGCATGTTGACGAAGGCGTTTCTGCATATCACTTCGCTGACCGGCGCTGCCGTGATGCACGCTCACCATACGCCGAAGGATCGAAGCAAAGATGCAGATGTGTGGCGAGGGTCTAGTGACTGCTGGCGTGGTTCAGGAGCTATATACAGTTCATTGGATTGTGGCTTCACGCTCGCGAACTGGATGCCGAGGGAGAGGCAGCGCAGGAAGGAGTGGAAGGAGAAGTATCTGAGCAGTGAGCTGTCGCGCTGGGTGGTGCTGGACACGGGGAAAATTCGAGAGGGCAAACCGATTGAACCTATCGTCTATGAGCTGGTCGGGGAGGAGTTACCTGAAGGATACGAGATCGGCGTGTCCAGACTATCGACAGAACATGAGGCGAGCAACAGTCTGCTTTATGAAAATGCGGACATTGAGCGAGCGGTAGAGCTGGCGCTGCAGATTATCGGATGCTTGGGCGAGGGTAGCTTCGAGGTGGCCGAGGTGCATAGGGTGATGAAGGGCAGCCCCCTGTGGTTGACCGATGCAGCCAAGCTGCAGGAGAGCCACAAGCAGGAGCTGCTGGGTATGTTCGAGGAGACGATAGACACCGAGGATGGGCAGGTCCGCCTTGTCTTGAACGAGAGAAAAAAGAGCAAAGGGAGGTGGGTATTTCAGGTCAGCAGATGATGGGCAGATCATTGATCTGCTTGGCATATTATGTATGTATATCAATGGTTTACAATCTGCTTAGGCAGATAGAGCAGCAGATAGGCAGAAGGTAGGATTTGAGTAATGATTTCAATGGGTTATCTATCTGCTTGATCTGCTCCCCCTAAAGGGGGCTGGAACGCTTGGGGCTACCAGCCCCAAGGGGCGATAAAAGGGAGACGACAATTGACGAACAGAAATCGAAAGCGGGGATACGAACTGGAGAGGGCCTGTACTCAATTTTGGAAAGAGCAGGGGGCTGAGGTTCAACGGGTGCTGGCGAGCGGAGCCTATAAACATTTCTCTGACGATCTGGCAGGTGACATTAAGCTCGGCCCTTATGTGGTGGAGGCCAAGCGGAAGAAGAGCGGATTTAAATTTTTGTATGACGCCTTGGATCAGGATGACGTGAACGATTTGCTTGTTTTAAAACAGGACAGGTGTCGGAGAATATACCTGTTAGAGGAAGCCACCTTAGTTGACCTTTTTGGTAAAGCAGGGTTATTGTCAAAAAATGAGTAGGTATTATGTATACGCCCTGATTGATCCTCGCGACCTCCA
>TARA_R100000655_G_scaffold108993_1_pt1 | contig 31755 bp, 57 predicted proteins | sample TARA_R100000655 | Tara Oceans TARA_R100000655 (sample SAMEA2622497) | marine metagenome | biome: marine biome (ENVO:00000447); feature: deep chlorophyll maximum layer (ENVO:xxxxxxxx); material: "saline water (ENVO:00002010), including plankton (ENVO:xxxxxxxx)" | depth 90 m
TGTTTATATGGCAGAAGATGTTGGTGCTACAGTTCATTGTGCTGGAGTGAATGTTACAACAGGTATAAACTTTCCAGATGATGCAAGTGCGAACCCAAGTGGAGATGTTAATACATTAGATAATTATGAAGAAGGCACTTTTACACCAGCTATTTATTATCAAAACTCTGATGATATGACAAACTCTACAAATGTTACTCAAACTGGAGCATATACAAAAATAGGCAATATGTGCCATTTCCAAATTTATTTAAAGTGGAACGCTGATAATGCAAGAGTAGATGATAATATTGGAATAAGTGGTATGCCTTTCACTTCTAAAAATACGACAAATTTAAGGTCAGTATTTCCAGTTTTAGTAACAGGTTCTTCTCTTGGTACTGATGATGTAATTAACGCAACTTTATTACCAAATTCAACAGTATTATTTTTTCAAGGAGCTAACAGTAATGAAGAAAGCAATATGGGTGATGATTTTGGTGAAAATGATAATATGGAAGTATTTTTTTCTGGTACTTTTATTACAGAATAAGTCTTAATTGGATAATTAAGTGGAACTAACAAGGAGTTAAAATGGCTTTAGAAAAGAAAAAAACATACGATTATGAAGTGCGTGGAGAATACAAATGTATTCAAGAACGCTGTAAAACATCTATTGAAGAAGATGGTAAGGAAATATCATTTTCATATCATAGAAATTCATTTATGCCAGATGCAGATGTAAGTGGTGAGTCTGATGAATTAAAAGCATTAGCTGGTGCATTATGGACTGATGAAATCAAAAAAGCGTATGAAGATAGTAAACCTAAACCAGAAGAAGAATCTGGAGAAGATTAAATAATTTAAGGAGGATTAATGTTAGGTTATAAAACATTAAAAGCAAAAAGTAAAGTAATTGTAAGAAAGAAAAAGGTTGTAGATCGTGAAGAGGTGCGTGAGATAACAGATGAATCTCAAAACATAATAAGAGCACATCAGCCAGAGCAATCACATGAAGAATTACAAATTGTTTCAAAAAGATTTGATCCAGCTACAGGCGAGGCTTTAAAAGATCAGGTGCAAAGAATTGATTTAAAGTCTGTTGAAAGTCAGTTAAAAAGCAAGAAGGAAGAGAAAGCACGCATTGACTCAGAGGTTGCAGATTTTCAAACATTGTTAGCAGATTTAAATAAAATAAATAACGCAGGAGACAAATAATGAGCGAACAGCAAGAACCAAGAAAATATACAATGGCCTTTGAGGATGGTAAACAGGTCGAAAAAACAGCAGATGAGCTGTCAGGTGAGCAAATATATGCCTGTGAGAAAGTTAATGCCTTAAACGCAGAGATAGGGCGTTTAAACGCATCCTTAAATGATAGCGTTGTACTTCGTGATCATTATCAGGCAATCGCTGTAGAAGGTTTCAAAGAGGGAAAAGAAGAGGAATAAATCCTATATAGAAAATCACATAAAGGTAAAGATGTAAAAATCTTTTTTAAGCCGTATGACTTTGATCAGGACATACCAACTGATACAGCAAAAAAATATGTTGTATGGTCAGATGGCGGTATTATACTTAGGACAGACAATCTTCTAACGGCAGAAGATAGATACACTACAGAGTGCCAAAAGCATTACGATGATGTACATGGCCGCTTTCAGGTTGGCACGCATACGATCACAGATGGCGTTATAAAAACATTAGGGGAAGAAGTGTGATCTATCTTGCTGTAGTGCCTAATCAAACAATATCAATTATTCATAATACTAATCATTCATTTTATTATTTAAATGACAGCTTTAGCCTTGAAATATTTAGACGTTATAAATATCTAAGAGCAAAGTGTGTTATTATTGACAATGGTGATCTGTATGATATTGGCAGATGGTCAGGCATTTTTGATGTATTTCATTGGGATTATAAAATAATAGAGTCTGCTGAATGGATGGATTATTTTGGTGTATATCCAGATGATAAAAAGCTAATGGTCAAACATTGGCTAAACGTTGTAAAATATAGATATCCTATGTTACCAGCCAAGGCAAATAATTATGAGACTATATTAGCGGCCTGTTACATTAAGGATAAAGACGTAAACGAATCTGTAGGAGAGTTTGCATGAGCAAATTTGATGATTTTATAGAGCCATTGATTGAGCGTGAGGGTGGCGAAAAAATTGTAGTAGATACTGGTGGTACTACTAAATATGGCATTAGTGAGCATGGAACTGATATGAGTGCTGACGATATCAAAGCACTTACAAAGCGTAAGGCCATTGATATTTACAGAGATCAATATTACAAGCCATCAAAATGCGATAAGCTACCAGATCATTTACAGGAGGCATTTTTTGATTGCGTTGTAAATCAGGGCAGATCTCGTGCAACAAAGATTTTACAAAAAGCGGCCAACCATAAAAATGGAAAAGGTAAATCAATATCTGTAGATGGTAGGATTGGCCCTAATACTATTAAGGCTGTGCAAAATGTAGAGGTTGAAAGGTTTAGGGCTTTCAGACTTATGCATTATGCATCCATCGTTTTGAAACGACCAGATAAATATGAAAAATATTATTATGGCTGGTATAGAAGGTGCAACTCTGTATGAAATCAGAAGAATTTAACAAAGAGGTTATTGCTACATTAGCAGAGCATGGTGCAAAGCTGGATGAGATCTTTTCACGCCTAAAGTCTATTGATAGGACATTAACGCATAATATGGGGCGTGTAAACACTCTGGAAACAGGTTTTGCATATATGAAAGGCATGACTGCTCTGGTGGGCAGTGTTTTAACAATATTTATAGGATTGGTGGCATACCTTAAATAGAATGGCAAGAGATCCAAGACTAAAAAGGTTTGGCCTTAGTGGCTTTAATAAGCCTAAAAGAACGCCAAGCCATAAAACTAAAAGCCATGTAGTGCTCGCAAAAAGCGGTAGTAGGGTTAAATTAATCAGATTCGGTATGCAGGGGGCCAAGACAGCAGGAAAGCCAAAAAAGGGCGAATCTGCAAGAACTAAAGCTAAAAGAAAGTCTTTTAAGGCCAGACATCGTAAGAACATTGCAAGGGGAAAGATGTCGGCGGCTTATTGGGCAAATAAGGTTAAGTGGTAGAATATGCCAAGGAAAAAGACAAGAAAGCGTAAGAAATCAACTGTAAATGCCGCAGGTAATTACACTAAGCCTGCAATGAGAAAAAGATTATTTAAAAAAATTCTTGCTGGATCTCGTGGGGGAAGGCGTGGAAAATGGTCAGGAAGAAAAGCCCAATTACTTGCGAGGGAGTATAAAAAAGCAGGCGGTGGTTACAAATAAAATGGCATTAAAAAAATCTCAAAAAAGTTTAAAAAAATGGACAAAACAAGACTGGGGCTATGTATCAAAAGGTGATTCTAAAAAGCCACGCCGTAAAAGAGGTAGGTATTTACCTGCAAGCGTAAGAAAAAGTTTAACTGCATCTCAAAAAGCGTATGAAAACAGAAAGAAAAGGGCGGCTAATAAAAAAGGCAAGGCAAAGGCTAAGTACACAAAGAGGGTTGCAAAAAGAGTAAGGAGAGCCAGATGAACTGGATGGTTGAAAACTGGGAATATGTCGTTATTGGTATAATGGCGATAGATAAAGCCGTAGCGTTAAGCCCAAGCACTTGGGATGATTTACTATGGACATCAATAAAAACAGCCTTATATAAGGCAATGGGGAGGTCAGATGAGCTTGTTAAGTAGCTACATTAGAAGGCAAGTAAAGAAAAAAGGTTTAAAGCATGTAATGTTGGGCCTCATTTCTATGATTGCAAAAGTAACGCCGTCAAAAAAAGACGATAAGGCGGTACAGGAAATAAAGAAAATTCTTGATAAATTAGACTAATAAAAAAAGGGGTATAATATGCCAATGGGTAAAGGAAGTTATGGATCTAAAAGAGGCCGACCTAAAAAGAAAAAAGGGATGAAGGGTAAGAAAAAGCGTAAAATGAGAAAGTATTAATGGCTGTCACTAAAGTAAAAGGTGTAAGTGTAAATGGCCTGAATAAGAGGCAAGTAACTGCTATGCGTAGGCATGCCAGACATCATACACGAAAACACATTAGAGTAATGGTAACAGCTATGAGAAAAGGTAGTACGTTTACAAACTCACATAAGAGGGCAATGAAAAAAGTAGGCAGATAATGGCTTTAACATCAACAATTGAATATTGTACAGATCGTGATATTTTTGACGTTTATCCACAAGTAAAATCCTCAGATTCTAAAACGAGAGTTTATGGATGGGTGGTGCATAGCGGCAGTTTATATAGGGCTGATAACGCAGGATTGACCACAGGGCTGTTTGCCAATGGTAAGGATTTGGGATCAGCACAGGCTAACTCTGGAGAGGTAAACGCAAATGATGAGTGGTTTTATGAATCATCATTAGATGCGGTTTATTATTATAATGATTTAGCAACTCCAAACGATATGGTAATGGAGGCTGGTGAGGATGCCGCAACATTTACGCAAAGATATAGAAGAAATGCCAGCAGATACGTTGAATCTAAACTTGATTCAAGACTGGCATCTGAAATAAGTCTGGATAGAGAAGGGCTTTACCCATATATAATTAAACGCACAACTGCATTGGTGGCCGTAGCGATGATGATAAAAGCTGAAGATCCTATGGATGACGTTGGTAATGCGTTTATGGAAGAGGCAAAAGAGTATCTTGATGGATTGAGGACAGGAGAGATACAATTGCCTACGTCAGTTACAGGGGATTCTCCGTATGGTGTTATAAGGGACGTTTCATATACCTCTGGTAAGGTAAGGCCCATCCAGACAAGGGGCTCTTATTCTGGTACTTATGATCTTATTAAAATAGTTATTGTAGACTCTGGAGCAATTGGAACAGCAACTTATTCAGTATTTGAAAAATCATCAACTGACTTAAAGGCCACTCAAGTTGTAAACGCTGAAACAATCAACGGCGATTATCAACAATGTGCTGGCGGTTTAGAAATTAGATTTGCAGGTGCTACTGACTCATCTACTGCTAATGCCAATGATGAGTGGGAAATAGAGGTTTATGGCGTTGGGGAGGATGTAAGGGTTAGCAACGTTGGCAATATAAACATGACTCGTGGATCTTATCATGTTGGTAAAATGCGGCATCAGGGCGGATTTCATAGAGTTGGCCACAGAAAAATGAGGATGTAAATGGGCCTCGTACTGGGCACAAGCTACGGCAATGTTTTTTATGATAATGTTTTAAAAAAGTTGCGTAGTATTATTACAACCGATAGACCTTGTACAGTTTATATTTCGCCATCATATAGAGACATGGGATCTTTTTCAATTAGGCTCTGGGGCACGAGTATGGAAACAGATTTGATGATGGCTAATGAATGGCGAAAAGTTTACAATACAGAAATCGTTTTATATGTCATGGGTGAAAAAGCAGATGAAAGGTTTTACGAGCAGTTTTATTCAGATGCAGAGCGTTTAAATCAGTTGCTTTTTAATAATAAAACGATTGATGCGGCTACATTTCCTTGGCATGATGGTGAAGTTAGTGAGGTATTATTTAACGAGTTTGTAGAGGATGAAGAAGAGGTGGATGGACTACATGTTGCCAGATTTGCTTTTTCTTGTAGGTTAAGTAGAGCAGATTAAATTAAATTAAGGGCAATAGCATGAGTAAATCTGTAAAGAAAAAGGCCTATAAGGCCACAAAGATGTTTAAAAAAGTTATGTCTGGTGAGGGATTGCTGAGTAAAGATCAGTATAAGGCGTTGACACAGGGAAAAGCTGATGAGCTTAAAAATGTCCCTGAAAAGCAAATGAGATATTTGCTTGTTAATCAACTAATAAAAGAGGTTTAAAGGAGTATTGGTATGGCAACTAATGCATCAGGTAGAGAGTATAAATGTATTGTAGGTAAGCAAGATATAAACGTATTAAATATTGGTGGAGATGGGAGTCTTGCTGATGATGATTTCGTATCTGGATCAAGATTGTTTATGCGTTTAAATCAGTTAAATAATATTAACTATGATGCCGCATTTACTAATGCATCTGTTATGAGGTCTGGCAGAAGAGCGTATGAAGATGGAGATTTTATTAGACATTATGGCTCTGGAGTATGGACGTGGGATTTTGATTATCTTGTAGAAAATGAAGTAATGCTACAAACATTATTAAGCCTTGCAACAGGCGTAGCAGATTGCACTGGTGCTATTGATATTAACTCTGGTGTGCATGATGCATTTGAGGATTTGTCTCATGGTAAAAGTTCAGGATCTGACAATGTTGGTATCATTTTATTAGAGGCAGGAACAAGCAACACAGGCCTTGATGCAGATGATCAGATTATGCACTCAGCCGTTTTACAGAATCTTACGCTGTCATTTTCAATGGGAACTGATGCAGGTCGTATGCACGCAAGTGGTCAATTTATGTCTGGATACGCTCCAATTATTAAAAACTCTGGAGTAACAGGAGCCACAACAGCATCAAACTTTGAAAAGAGTATTTTTGATTTTGCATCAGGTGCTTTAACAGTTGGAGGCCATGCTGTAACATGTACAGACTTTACAATGACTATTTCAAACGAGGCCAACAGGGTTGGCTTTCAAGGGACAAGTGCAGAAACAGATGGATATGTTAGAGGTGGATTATTTGACATTAGTGGCAGTATTACTGTGAAGTATGATGCAAACATGGCTGATGCATTAAGTGCAGACTGGAAAGCTAATACAGCCTATGCCTTGGCATTAAATGATGGCAGTACCTTTGATATAAGCATACCATCGGCAAGAATGACAGGCCATAACCTTGATTTTGCAGATGAAGGAATGTTTGTAGAAATACCATTTACTGCAACTACTGGAGCCGCCGCAAGTGGTAGCCTTGCTGTAATAACAATGTCTTAAATAAAAACATGGGGGGACTATGACTGAAAAAAAATTAAAGTCAGGCCGTAAGGTGCAAATTAAATCTATGACAGTTGATCAAATGGATGAGTGCACCGATATACCTGATATCTTATTTAATGATGGTGCTATTAGCACTATTAAAAACTCATCAAAAGCACGCACACAGTGGATTCGTTATGGCCTTGGTGGTGGTGATTTTAAAAACTACAAAGAAGTAAACAACCAACCAACAGATGCCGTAATTAAACAAATGACTCTGGAAGAAAAAGATGAACTAATGTCTCATATACAGGATGCTCAGACCTTGGGGGAGTAGAAGGCCTGTTATTTGGAATTAACGCTGTTTGTAGCCTTTTAGGTGCACCAGACAGCAGGCCTGAGTTTGAGGCGTTTCCATATACTACAATATCTGTCTTAAAAGATGAAAAGACAGTTACATTTCACAATAAAGATCAAGTAAATGATTATTTATTAAGGGTTTATTATGAATCTTTAGATTATAATAACGGAGAAAATTCAGGTGCAATACTTGATACATACACACAGATTCCGTTTTTTTCAAATATAAATATCTTTCTTGATGCTAAATTACAAAGCGATATAAGGCGTTATACTTATTCAAAAGATACTAATACGCCGCCGTTTGAAGGGGGGTATGGCAATACGCCAAAAATTTGGATTGATAAATATTTTATTATTAGATCAATCATAAATGAGCATGAGGTTAGAAAGGTGAAAAAGCGTGGCAACAAATAAACAGATCATAGAGTTTCAGGGCAAGGGCATTGCCAAATTAAAAACGCAATATGCTGAGTTAGAAAAAAGAACAAGAGGCCTTGAGGGAGCCACAAATAGAAGCAGTAAATCTTTAGGTGGTATGATTGCCGCTTTAGGGCTTACCACAGGTGCACTATTTGGTACAATGCGTGCAATGTCTGCTGTGGTAAGTGTTGGTAGAAACTTTGAAAAGCAAATTAGCAATTTATCTGCTATTACTGGTGCAACTGGAGAAGAGTTAAAAGCATTAGAGCGTAATGCAAGGCAACTTGGTAGCACTACTGTATTTACGGCATCAGAGGTAGCCGCATTAAGCGTTGAGTTTGGTAAACTTGGATTTACAAGTAAAGAAATACAAGGCGTAACAAAAGACACGCTTGCTTTAGCCGCCGCATCTGGTACAGATCTTGCTCAATCTGCAATGGTCGCTGGGCAAACGTTAAGAGCGTTTGGCCTTGATGTATCAGAAACGTCAAGAGTAACTGACACGATGGCCGCATCTTTTAGTAGTTCAGCACTTGATATGGAAAAATTTACTTTCTCAATGCAATTTGTTGCTCCCATTGCAAGGCAAGTAGGTATAGACATCGAGGCAACTACTGGTATGCTTGGAACTCTTGCAAATGCTGGTATTGATGGATCATTAGCAGGAACAGCTTTAAGGACTATTTTATTAAAACTGGGTGACGAAAATTCAAAGCTAACCAAAAAGATTGGATTTTCAGTTAAGTCAAGTGATGACCTGCAAAAAGCCTTTAAAAAATTATCTGAAATGGGCATGGGATCAACTGAAATGCTTGAGCTGGTTGACAAAAGGGCTGTAAGTGCATTTGGCGTTTTACTGAATGGCGTTGACACAACTGCAACCCTTGCAGATAGCTTTGAAAAAGCTGGTGGAAAAGCACAAGAAATGGCTGAGACTCAACTTGATAATCTTGATGGTAGTTTAACATTATTAAACAGTGCTATGGAAGGCCTTGGCCTTAGAATGTTTGAGTTTGTTGACGGCCCATTAAGGAGCATGGTGGATGACATAACATCACTAACAAATACCATTGATGAGGAGGCACTTGAATCTTTTGCAAATTACGCTATGGGTATTGGAGCAGTGACAACTGCCGTAATTGCATATAATACCGCAGTAACTATTGCCTCAGTAAAGACAAAGGTACTACAAGCGGCATTAATAAAAACTGGGTATGGAGCCGCAATCGTTGGTGCAGGTCTTTTGTTAGGTAAAATTTTAGAATTAACAGGAGCTTTTGAGGATGAGGCAGAGGCTATTAATAAAGCAAACACAGCTTTAGATAGTCACTCAAATAAAACTAACGTTGGCACACAGGAAAGCAGTGAGTTTGCAGATAGTGTAAATTTTATGACAAGAATGGGATTTGATCAGTCTGAAATATTACAGCATTTAAATGAGCAATATAGTATTCAATCTGGTGAAATTAGAAAAGTATCTGAAGATAATAATAGCTTATTATCTTCTATAAAGCCCATTTCTGAAGAAGCTATAAAAGAAAATAACGCAAGAATCGAGGCAGGAAAGCTAAAAAAACAACAATTGATGGACGATTTAAAAAACGCCGCATTGCAACAAACATCTGCAAAAAATGCAGTTAAAGCAGTTGTAAGAGCTGAGTCAATGGAGGCAGTAGCTGGATTTATTTCAAGTATTTTTAAAAGTGTTCCATATCCATTTAACTTGGCATTGGCCGCCGCAGGAGGTGCAACAGTAGCTGGTGTTATAGATAAGGGCCTTTCATCATTTGCTACAGGTGGGCAATTTGTCACAGATGGCCCACAAATGATTCAGGTAGGTGATAACCCATCTGGGCGAGAACTTGTCGAAATAACGCCATTAGGAGGCGATCCTAATATAAATGGGCCACAGGGTAGGGGTATAACTTTAAATATATCAGCTCCATTAGTAGATGAAACAGTTATAGATGCAATTATCCCAGCTATTGAAAGGGCAAGCAGGATGAATTTAGCCTAATGACATACGGCGACAGTATAGGCCTTGGCAATATAACAGAAAATTGGCTCTTTCAATTTGGTTTTTACAATGGAGATGCACAAGGTAATGGCGATGGTGGTTTTAGTGCTGTAACGCAAGCAAGTGGCTCTGCTAATTTACTTAAAGGTGCTATAACTAATGCAAGTGCAACTTCTATTAATGTGGATGATACCACAGTTTTTGTTGTTGGTGATTTTATAAAAATTGACAACGAAATATTAAAAATTACTGGCATTACAGATTCTGATACTTTAGCTGTAACTCGTGCACAGTTAGGAACTACAAAAGCAACCCATTCTGATAATACACAAATATTTTGGTATAATTATTTTCCTATGGCTTTTGCAGATGCTATTTATGAGACTAAATATTATAAAGGTGTGATATTAAATAGGCCTACATTAAGAGAAAGTATTGATCTGCAAAAATCCACAGCAAAAACAGGAAACATATCTATACAAATACCAGATTTTGATTATGAAGGTGCACCAGTATCAAGGGAGTTATATGGAGGCACACGGAACTATATAAATCACGAAGTAAAGATTTTTTGTAAAATAAATCAAGATGACGAAGTGCAAATTGGATCTTTTAGACTAACAAATATTAGCACAGATGGTAATAAAATAAATTTATCATTAACATCAAGGCAACCTTGGGATTTAATAACTGCACCACAATCTAAATCTGATGCTCCTCAAAATGTATATGCACCGATTTCTTATGGAGACTATGATGGTAATACTACAAGTACAAAAACAGAAAGAATAAAATCATTTCCAATTCCAGTAATACAAGGAGATGGGGGCAAAATATATTTTGCAATGCATAAAGCCATAACTGATGGAAGTGTTGTTTTAAATTTTTATGATAAAACATCCGATTTATTTCCAGTATTAACAGCAAACTCAAGCACAGAAACTAAATACAGTATTAACGCTATTGGTGTTAATCCAGAATTAGAAAGAACATTTAGATTGTTTCCAACATCTTTTATTTCATCTACTAACTGGAATAATGGTGCTAATGTTTTAACGGATGATAGTAATTCTGCATCACTGCCAGATGAGTCTGATGGAACAAACTTTATGGCTTTTAATATTTTAGAATTTGGAGGCAAGGTTACAAGTTTTACTGTTTTTGTAAGAGGAACATTAAGCATAGATGTTACAGATGGAGCCTCTGAGCAAACTGCAAGTATATTAGCAAAAATAAAAGGAGTTGATAATACCAGTAGCAGTGGCTCTGCAACTATTTTTAGTTCAAATACGGCAGGGACAACGCATACGCTGTCAGGATCTACAGACATTGATGGTAGTGGTACTGCTTATGATGGAGGAGGTTTTTCAAGTTCTCAATTAGAATCTCAAAATAATCCATTAGGAAATATTAGTATTGGTGCAAGTAGAGGAGGAAGTCAAAAATATGATGCTACAATATTTAATGCCTATTATCAGGCAAGTACCCAAGCACCAGAAGATGAACCTCACTCAAGCGGTAAAGAGCGTGGAGATGTTAAGCATGTTTATTGTGGGAACGATGGACTGCCAAAAACTTATAATGGAGGCAGTGGTGCAGTTACTAAAATACATGAAGCTCATAGAGAAATTTTAAATAGCTTTGCAGGTATAGATGCAACTGATGGAGATATACAAACAAACTTTTCAGGTGAGGACTGGTCAGATTTCAACACAGTAAAAACAAATTGGCTAATTAGATATTGGAAACTAAAGCCAGCACTAATTAAAGACATTCTTGAGCAGTTGCAGTTTGAGGGTGGTTTTATTTTTAAACTAACGTCAACGAACAAGTTAAAATATATATATATTAAACAATCAATGAGTGCTGTACACACTTTAACAAAGCAAGACATCAGTAAAGTGACAGTAAAGCCATCCTCATTTAATAATTTAGTTACTAAGGTTACTGTTAATTATGAAAAGCATCCTGCTGTTGAGGAAGATCGTTATGTTTCTACTGTAACATCAAGTAATAACTCATTAAGAAAAAAGTATAATATAAAAACGCCTGAAAATATAGTGGAAATAAATTTAGATGCTTATGTTGCACCATCTATGTCTGCCAGTACAACAGGGGGCAACGCTAATCCTAATCAAGATTTTTACAGTTATTATGATGCAATTTTTGGAGACATAAAACTATTAGTAGATTTTACAATAGTTAATCCTAAATATTATAATATTGACACTGGTGATATTATATCATTTTCTGATATGTATCCTGAAACTCCATTTGGCGATAATTCTGCAAGCTGGTCTGGCTTAACATTTATGGTTACAAGCGTGCAAAGGAGTTTAGGAAGTTTAAAAATTCAATCGAGGCAAATATGAGTTATAATAGATTTACACAACCAAGGGCATACGTTGACCTTATTACTTTTGATTTAGCAACTGGCTGGAGATCATTAAGCGATATTTCAATGTTACAAGATGACGGATCAACTGCTGTTACTTTTCAAGAAGGTAGCAAGTCAGATATATTTGATGCACGACCTCAAAACGTTACAAGGATTGAAAAAGAAAATCAGTCTTTTATTATCCAGTATAATACAGGCAACTCAACAGATGCTTTAGCTGAAAGTAATTTTTTAGCTATAATGAATCATAATTTTGCGGCGGCTGATGCTGTGATTGTAGTACAGACTGATGATGCATCAAACTTTTCATCGCCAACAACAATTAGTACTACTGGCAACCATACTAAAGTAGTTAATGCGGCGGCTAATGACAGTGCTGGGGAAATAGATCCAGCAGAAGATGGATGGACACTAATCACATGGCCTACACAGGAAAGCAATAATCAATTTTTAAGAATTACTATTACTGACGAAAATGGAACTGGTCAAAACTTTTTAAAAGATCCAAGAATAGGAAGTATTATGTTTGGCGAATACTTTGATTTTCCAAGTATGGATTTGTCATTAAGTACAGATATTGAATATGATGGGACTACAGTACAAAGATCTTTAGGCGGCAACATGTATGCAAATACTACACACTTGGGAAATCCTGTTTGGGATCATACATTGCCTTGGCATACAGCAATAGGCCCAGACCAAGATACGAAGGTTTTTAAACAGCGTTATGGAAGGATGAGGCATAGCCTATCGTTTAGTCATATTGTAGATACTAATATCTGGCCAGAGGATATGGGCAACGCAGACAATAGTAAATTTTATGATACAACAAATTTACATAATTCATTTTATAATAAAGTCTTAGGCCAAAGAAATCCATTCCTATTTAGTATAAATAAAGACAGTACAGATAATGGGGATTATGGATTATTCAGGGTTGACAGTGATACGTTCAGTTCCAGTCACACGATCCATAAAGTCTGGAGCACTAAAATGGATCTTATAGAGCATTGGTAAAATATCATGCCCAAAGAAAGCCGAGCAAAATCCCTCCTGCTGTTTGGCTATCTAAGGGCATGATTTAAAGTATTTCTACTTTACGTTTTTTGAGAGTTTATAAGCCTTATCGTGACACCATACTTGTGTACTTCTGGCAAACTTTAAAAACTCTGGTTTTATGTTTACACACTTTTTACAGCTACCTGATGATTGCCTTGGTGCTTTGTTTACGCCTGTATGTTGCACCATAAGCGTTTTCATACCATCAGCCTCAACCTTATCAAGCATGCCTTTTATTAAGCCCTCTACAGCTCGATTTATGCCATCAAATGATTCAGGGCTTATCCTGTATCCTTGATCTCGAACAAGGGCTTTTATTTTTGTTTTTTGGATGTAAGACATTAACTTTTTACGCTCCATTTTGGGAGGCAGTGACTTTTGGTTTGGCACTGCCTCCCTGTTTTACATTAACCTGTTTCTTTTACGCTGAACATGCCTTGCTCTTCTGATTCTTTTTTTGCACCCTTTATGCATCTTTCACACATAAAGATTTCAGAAGTGCCGTGCTCATTTATGATGTTTACCTTCACACAGTAAAAGGTATGAACTAATCTCATATAGTCATTACCTTTTTCTTGGCATCCATTACAAAAAGCACCATCGCCAGCGTACTCTTTAGTGACTTCCATCACTATGTCGCTCATTTTGGCTCCTTGTGTTTTATCATTATCAAAAAACAACTACATAGTAATCTAACACTTATAACAATTAAAAGCAAGTAAATAATTATGTTAAATATAACTTGCATCATAATTATAACATAAATATAATAGGTACATGCAAATATATGAAATAATCGCAAACTTCTTTATCTGGTCGCTGTCACTTTTGATCACTACAGTATGTGTACCATTACTGTACATTTTTATTGACAGTATCATAGATCAAAAGTTTGAAATGAGAGGCGATCATAGGATGATATTTGTGGGTACTTTGGTCGTAATTATAATAATATTAACAACATAAGGAACAACATGAAAAAGCAAATAAAAGTTGATCCAAGCACTACAGTAAAAGATCATAGATTTCAAATTATCGGTCTTGATCAAGTGCTGAGATCAAAATTTTTAGCGGTATGTAAACTGAATAATAAATCTGGCAATGAAGTGTTAAAAAACTTTATGCAAGAATATATAGATCAGCATTTACAATCAGATGACTGATACGGCTGATTATTACAAAGATCGAGTTTTAAACTTATTAAAATTAGATAGTAGTGAAGAATTTCCAATAACCAGTAAAAGAATACAACGGCAGTTTAACATGAATGATGTTGAAGTACGCCAGACAATTAGGCAATTACGTCTTGATTGTCATCCAGTGGGAAGTGGCCCAAGGGGTTTTTATTACGCCAGAAAAGGAAGTGAGTTAAATGCAAGCATTGCAGATCTCAAAAGCCGTGTAGCGGCCATTGTTGACGTAATTAAAAAACTTGAGGATGCAAAAGAAAGGTTGCTTGATGATGATGGGCAAAGGTTATTGGATTTATAAATAAAAAGGATAAAAATGTCAAAAAATAAAGAAGTAATAGATGCACTATCTGCACCTACACCAAAAGAGCGTATTAACTTTAGGGTAGGGTTTAAAAATAAAAGTAATACAAAAGCCTGTATGCTTGCTTATGTGGATGCAAGGTTTGTAATGGACAGGCTTGATGAGGCTGTAGGCAAAGAGAACTGGTCAACAGAATATGATGTTGTTGGGAATCATTTGTTTTGCAGGCTCACGATTAAATGGCCAGATGGGTCCAGTACAACCAAAGCTGATTGTGGCATGGAAACAGAGGTAGATGCTGAGAAAGGCCAAGTATCAGATGCATTTAAAAGAGCCGCAGTTCATTATGGTATTGGTCGTGACTTATATTCAATGAAACAATACTGGGCCGATTTAAGCAATGGTTATGTTGAAAGAGATTGGAAACCTATAGGCTGGGACAGTTCCGCACAGCAGGACAACAGTGAGCTCACAACTACATCTTCTCAAGTCACTGAGTCCCAGCCTCCCACCGAAGTCAATGAGGCTCAAGAGAAGATCAAAAAGCTGGCAAAGCAGGCAGAAGATCGTGGCGAGGGCCAAGAGTTAAAGCCTAAGTCTGATTTAAAGCAGGGTACGCCTCCAGAAAATGAATACGTCAGAATTAAAAATCTTAACAAGGTTAGAGAATCTGATAAATCATATTTACTGATACCAAGCAGTTTTAAAGGTGACACAGGTGACTTTGAGGCTACAAAGCCTTACTGGGTTCCTAAGAGCAAGATAAAAGACTTGGTGGCAATGCCATCAGGTAAATTTAATCTTGATGTGGAACGATGGATTGCAGAGCAAACGTTGCCTAATGGTGAGGTTAAGTACGAGTTTGAAGAAATACCTCAAAGTAAAGGATCATCCGCTAATCTTTCTGATGAGTTTGAAAAGCATGATTTGGATGATGACGATTTACCATTTTAATCGTTGAAGAACAACTATTACATCATAGTTCCTGCCATAATAAGGTACGATGGCAGACTGCCGCTTGGTGCACGGCTCTTGTACGGAGAAATAAAGGCTTTGTCCAATAAGCATGGCTTTTGTTTTGCGAGCAATGGGTGGTTCGCCAAGCGTTATGATGTGACTGACGTAACTGTATCTAACTGGATTAGTAAATTAAAGGCATGCAAATACATACAAATAAGTTACAATCCACATCGAAGGATATTTGTACCAAGGCTGAAAGGCGATATACGAGGGCAAAATGAAGAGGAGTAACTGTTGCGATGCACCTGTCTGGATTAGTATTGAAACGTATATATGCGGTGCTTGTAAAGAGCATTGCGAGGTTTACGATGACGAAGAAGAAGAAGAAGATAAAAGCGGTTAAAGTACCAAACTGGTTTGGCATTGATGAGTGGAATGATGAGGTATCTGATGAATGTGAGGATCTTCTGGAATACAGTGAAGAATTAAACAGCTATGATCTTGAACTTAGAAAAAGAGAGCTGTTTTTTTCTATTATGCAGATTAGAACAACATCTGAAACAATGTCTATTAAAATGAAGGTGCAGAGATTAAGGGAATATGAAAAAGAAACAGAATAAGTCTATTTGGGGCAAAAACGCCTCATATAGTGCAAATTATGCTGGAAAGCATGCTTATGCTTGGGTATTTACTTTACGAGGTTTTAAGGGTATTAATTATGAAATAAAAAAACAGGAGGGTACATGATCCACATTGGAATAGATGCTGGTGTTAATGGAGGCATAGCTATTTTAGATAATGGACATATAGAAACGCACGGCTGTCCAGACACAGTAAAGGATATGTCAGATATTATTAAGCTGGCTAAATGGGACTGTTTAAACATGTTCTGCATCATTGAAAAGGTGCACTCTATGCCCAAGCAGGGAGTCAGGTCTGTATGGACATTTGGAAAGAACTATGGCGAGTGGCTTGGTATATTAGCGGCACATGAAGTACCTTACAGGGAAGTGCCTCCACAGACATGGATGAAGTTCTATGGAGCTATGCCAAAGGACAGGAAGAAAAGAAAAGCACATTTAAAGCACTTAGCACAGTCATTATATCCCACAGAAAAAGTAACACTTAAAACAGCAGATGCTATTTTGTTGGCTAATTGGTGTAGAGAGGTAGCACCAGACCTCAGTGAATCAGAAGTATCTACAGGCTTTATACATAAGGCATTAAAGGATGAATGATGATGAAGGCATACAATGGGTTATAGATAAGCTGAACGTAAGGTATGGCCAGCCTTACCATGTAAAGAAGAAGTATCAAAGCAATCACTATGTAAAAGAGGCCAGAAGGTTAAAGCTGTGCCCTAACTGTGAACAGGTCTGGGAGATAGGACATACAGGTACAGTGAGAAGATATGACCATTTACCTACTTATGGACTTAACAGGGTTGTTTGTACATTTTGTAAAAGGATATTAAATGACAAAGATGAAGAAGAATAGTTATCCACAATGCTATTAACAGCCTTACAAATAGATTTAAATAGCCTTAAAGATAACTTTATGATACCCTTAAAGTATTCTTTAAACATAATACTACAAGAATACTATTAAAGATAAATACTATATGATATTACAAATAGGATAGGAATGTGGATAACTTTTATAAACAACTAACTAATACACCTTTGGATACACTAAATGGATAAGGGAATAGGTACTTTAGGTGTAGGTATTATGGGACAACAACACCCACAGACAGTGCTTTCCAATGGCCATAATGTAAGACATCATGGCACAGCTATGGATACTGTGTATACTATGGATTACATAAGTGATTAATAATACTACACTTACATCATTATATATACTGCATATAACATACATTATGTATAATAGAAGGGGTATGGGGGTAATAGCAACTCCTGCTGTGTGCTATAGCCACAGGCGAAAATATAAAATACCAATGTCCATTTTGCCTATTCCCTTTTTAAAATATAACTTTTGCAATGTCCATAATTAATAAAACGTCTAAAAACGATGATATAATGCCTATAATAAAGCTGATTACTGTTTTATCACAGGCTGGTATTCTTATGGAGCAGAAAATAAACCTGTTAGAGAAAAGAATTAAAGAATTAGAAAAAAGGTTTAAGGAAGAATAGCATGGAACATAATATAAAGCTACCAGCTTATATGAAGTCATTTAATGAACGGCAACGACTGGCTATAGAGCTGTTAGCATCAAGGCCTGCATTAAAAACAACAGAGGCCGCCAAGGCTCTGGAGTGTACTGAGGAAACAGTTAGATCATACAGGAGGGATCCAGCGTTTAATGATGCTGTATATTCTCGGTTTATGGAGATATCAGGAGGCAAGTTAATAGATGTAGTAGATTCTATGATCAGAGAGGCTACAAAAGGCAATGTACAGGCGGCTACGTTAGTTCTAAAGCACTATGGCAAGCTGGAAGATAAAATAACGATAAGAGTTGAAAGCCCTTTTGAGAAGTTTTTAAAAATAGGTAACTTGGATGATGCTGTAGTGGTTGAAGAATCAGATGCTGTAGAAATAGGGAATATGATTCCAGTATCTACAAACCTGCCAGAGCGTGATCCAAGTAATGACAGCCCTAAAGAACGTACAAGAAAAGAAAACAAAGCTGTAAAGTCCATTCAGAATGGATCCTACAAGAATGAAGGAGCACTGGCAAAGCGTAGGGCGGCGTATAATCTAAGGATGAGGGCTGAGAAAGTAGGTATGCCTTTATTACCATCAGGTAGGCAAAGAAAGAACGTCAGAGAGCAATGGCTGGAAGAATTAGTGGCCAGAGAACAGGCCCAAGGAATTAAGGCCCAGTAAAATGTTTGGTTGGTTTTCAAAATATTAACACATGCAACTAATAATAACACTGGGCCTTAATAAAATGCTACGCAAGGATGATTAGACCTTATGCTGATTATGACATCAGCACTGTTGAGAAATCTGCGAACAACGTAGCACTATGTATGTAAAAGGTCAGAGCCGCACTCACTACAGTAATGCGTTTCAGGTATATTATGCTTTTTATCTTCTGGATAATATTCAGACACCTCATGGTCGCAAGTGCATTGCCAACACTCTCCATCTTCTAACTGTTCTACAGGCAAATCAATTCCACATGTATCGCAGTTGTTGGTTTTATCATCATTCTTTATATGTTCTGTTTTTGTCATACCTCTTATACTGTTATAATTATAACTTTCTTACAAAATATTTAAATAAAAAAAAGCCCCAGACGGATCCGAGGCTTTTTGGGAGCGGCGTTCTCTACAGGTTACATCTTTTGTTTGTTTTAAAATATTTGGATAGTGAGCCTATTTTTTCAGCCCCAGCCTTAGTTGTACAGATGCACACTTTGCAATCTACTGTCCTCTATTGTAAGCCCAAGGAACTATCCAATTATTTACATCCAGTTCGAGGCCGTGAGCGAAAGTTCATACTCAAGGTTTTCTGCATCTCTGAAGTTATCGAAGTATCCATTTTCTACTTCGTACTCAGTTCCGTACAAACTTCCTTCATAGAACCAGACAACCTGAAAGCCTGATCCTTTACGAACTACTTTATATACTTTGTAACTTTTCAATTTAAACCTCCTTTAGTTCTTTAGAGTCTGCAATTAGCGTTTCAGCAACCTCATAAAAATCAACTTCTGCTATTGCACTATTTACAACGCTTTTTATGAAAGGATGAGTGTACTGGTAAGAGCTTAATGCATCATCAGCCATGTCAATAGCCCAGTCTCTGAGCGTATCTGTTAATGAAATTACGCCATTTGCATCTTTTACCATATCCATAGCTGTAGTGTAGTCATCCTGATCATTCATAATAGTCAATATAAAATCAAAAGTGTTTTTGTTTTTATATCCTTTATAGCTTGCCATTCTATGCATCCTTTAGTTCTGAAAATTTTACAGGACTCCAAAACTTATCACGCTCAATCTTAAGACCAAAAGGCCCTGTAACTTTTTTTAGCTCTTCCAAATTAAAATATCCCCACTCATCAGAGTCGCCGTGAACATATCCAAAGCAGTCGCCGCTATTTTTGTCATACTCAACAGCGTACCATGTCCAGTGGCTCCAAGGAGTAAAGAACTTCGCAACCAATTCTTTATCTGCCAAAGCTACTTTTTCTGTATCATAAAGAGCAGGAAGTTTTTTTTCGATTTCTTTTGTCATTAGTTTCATTTTTGGCCCCATTTGTTTGTGTTTAACTATCATATCTATAACAAATATAACATACAGAATACATACGATGCAAGTTTAATTTGCAGGATTCTGTCTTTTTTTATACTGGTCATATTCTGGCGTGCCGTAAGGAGGGTTATCATAGACAAAGTTGTATTTTGCACTTAGCTCTATTTCTGCACCATTATGATTTATCTTGTAAGTTGGTCTTACATCGTTTTTGTATTCATACAAATCAATCATTCCATTAAAAGAACCATACTCAAGGGCATCCATGATTTTTTTGGATAGCTCTATGGTGTCATTGCTTGCACGATCAAAATACACTTTTACTGAACTGCCTCCAGAATACGTTTCACTTTTAACCCAGATTTTAACGTACTGCATTACACCTACTTTTTTTAGGTGCTGGTGTATCTTTTTAACGATCACAGAAACGCCGCCAGTGCTAATGTATTTAGGATCATGATGGCCGCCAGAAAAGTATCTGGCTGGCACACCTATGTTTTCAATGTCATCAGGCATTAGGCCGCTAACCTTTCCAACCCAGTTTTTAACCATCTTTGGCTTGTTCACGAAGTTCTTGCCTCCTGCGATTATGTATTTATCCATTAGTCGAGCCTCCCATCTGAATAAGCCTTGATCCCATAATTCTGGAGCACTTGAGCATAGGCATCTGCATAAGCCATCTTTTGCTCATAGCTCTGGCCGAACTCTCTAACGTACTTGGCATAGTGACCACCATAATAATACTTGCGACCTTCGCCAATACTTTTAAGATACTTAACGAACTTGCCATTGCCATGCTCATTTGTAATGACATAAGCAAAGCCACAAACACCTGAAGGAACAACCCACTGGTTTTTGACCTCGCTACTATCATCAACAGGATTAGCACGCTCTGTAACGACCATAGGAGCAGGAACTTTGGCACTTCCAGCCACCATACCTGCCTCATGGGCCTCATTTAAGATTTGAGCATAATTCATTTTTTGACCTCCGTAATTAATGAATTGTTGATTATTGTTTATCATATCTATAACAATTATAACACTAAATAATAATACGATGCAAGTATTATTTTTTTATAATCCATTTTTTCTCTTGAATTTCTGGGCCACAGATCACCACTCGCCTCCCACAGTCGTGTTTCATACTCTACAGCCTTGTCCGTGTCTGCGGCCCAAAGTTATTAATGATTCAAAGTATGCATTTCTATGGATGCACCTGTGTCCACATTGTGATAATCATACAAGTCAAAATGCCCTGTATAATACTCTTTATTATTCAGCTCTTTACAGCACTTTGCATAAGATAATGGCTTTACAATTCCACTATATGTATCATAACTTTTACCGCCAGTGTATTCAATACATTTATTATAAGCCGCCTTTTTATTACCATAGACTCCTATAATTCCATCTTCACTACCAGAAACAACATATACTGTTTTCATTACGCTACTCTCCTTATTGCACTTTGATAAATGCCATGATCTTTTAGAACGTCATCTATAAGATCGTCAACATTCATCCAGTTATCATTATCCATTGCAATCTTAACATCTGCCGCAACATAGTCATCTATAACATTACCATCATTATCATAGTTGTCTTGATTTGCAAGGGCTACTTTTACATGATCGCCAATCATTCTTTTGACAATGTTCTGTATTTTGTCCATGTCAACTCCTGCTGTGTTTTCTTTGTTATTGATCATCATATCTATAACAAATATAACATATAGTATATATTACATGCAAATAAAAAAATGAATAATATTTAAAATTATTTTTAAGGTAAATTAAAATAGCTAAATGAGTCAAATATCTGCATATAAACAAAAGTGGTTTGAGTTTTTGGATTATGATCCGCATGAGGGCCAGCGTAAAGTACATGAGGCATTAGAGAAAGTTAGAATTGTTGTAGCTTGCTGTGGCCGTAGATGGGGCAAGTCTATGGCGGCGGCCAAGGAGGCAGAGGCTTTGGTGTCACAGCCAGACAAAAATGTATGGATCGTGGCTCCTACATATTCGACATCTGAACGTATTTTTAGGATCGTATATGATGACCTGATTATAAAACACAATTTGCCAACACTTAGAAAGTCATTAAATGATCAGTATATAGAATTTGAATGGGGATCCAGAATAGAAGGTAAATCTGCTGAACATCCAGAATCTCTTATTGGTGCTGGAAATCATCTGGTGATTATTGATGAGGCCAGTAAAATGAATCTTAAAAAAATATTTGAAATGTATTTACGGCCTACATTGTCAGATACAAAAGGTAAATGTTTGATGATTTCTACTCCAGAAGGATATGATGCATTTTATGAATACTTTTTATATGCAAAAAAATCTGATATGTGGGATTCGTTTAATTCGCCATCGTGGGAAAATCATCACAGCTTTCCGCTTGGTGAAAAAGATCCAGATCTTATAGAGGCCAAAGAGTCAATGACAAAAGAAGTATTTGATCAGGAATTCAAAGGCGAGTTTACAGCTCTGGCTGGTCGTGTGTATAGTGACTTTTCAAGGCAAAGCCATGTAGGTAACTTTCCATATAATCCAATGTTGCCAGTATTTTTGGGCGTGGATTTTGGCTATCGGATGCCTGCGGTGATCTTCTTCCAGACTGGCAGGATTGGTGACAAAGGTGATGATCATATATTTATTATTGATGAAATATTACATGAGAAAAATTTAAAAATATCGGAGCTGTGTGCGGCGATACAAAAAAAGAAATACAGGATCTCCAGAGTCTTTGGCGATCCAGCAGGGTATCAGATGCAGTCATCTGTAGGTATGGGTGAGGCCGACATATTCAGGCAGATTATGGGCCTACCTGTTATTAGCAGGAGGGATAAGTACAGCAGATCTATAGCCTCTGGCATTAGTCATGTTAGACAGTATATGATGACAGCAGATGGAGAAATAAGACTACATATAGATCATAAATGCACAGGAATAGTAGAAGATTTGGAGGCGTACAGGTATCCAGATCATAAAGAAAACAGCACTCTAAAAAACGAACCTCTTAAAAATGGTTACAATGATCATGGAGCAGATGCACTCAGATATGGCATCTGTGGCAGGTTTCCAATTAGAAAGCAAAAATACAGGACTGAACAACTATGATAGAATCAGCACAGCTATTAATTCAAGAGTCTCTAAAAGAGCAAAAGATGCTATATGCACAAGATCGCAGGCACATGATTTATAAGCTATTAGATTATTATGCAGGAGATAACACAGCTCAATACATTGAGGATAGGTTTGGTGCTGATGCTTTCAGAGAAATACCAGTATCAGAATTTAATGTTACCAGAAGAATGATTGACAGGTTGAGCCGCATCTATACTACTGGAGCTACAAGAAATGTAAATGAGACATACGATCAAATGATTAAAAATAAACCTCATAAATTAAAACACATGGAAAAAATGACAAGGTTGCTGGGAACAATCGCAACACAGGTAGTGTTTAAACAGTCTCCCAAGCCACATTTTAATTATAATCCTGTGTATTATTTTGATGCGTATTTTGACGGCGATCCTTTTGTTCCTTATGCCATTACATATCCAATGGTGCAAAATGTGCATGATGTATCTGATACCGATAAGCTCAATTATGCATACTGGGATGAAATGAATTATATGATCTATGATGAAGATGGAAATATCATTTTTGAGCAGGCACATAATTACGGCATTATCCCTTTTGTATTTACACATAGAGAGCATCATTTAAACGAGTTTTTTGTTGCTGGTGCACATGACATTTGTGCGGCAAATGAGCAAATAAATATATTGCTGACAGAGGCGGCACTGGGCATGAGATTTCAAATGTTTGGCCAGTACGTTATTACAGGCATGTTTGAAGAAGAAAAACTTATGCGTGCTGGATCCTCTGAGATCATGGTTGTACCAGAGGGTGCAACTATGGATATTAAATCACCTCATGCAAACGTTAGAGATGCCATAGATCTTGTAAAAGCAATACTGGATTTAACGGCTCAAAATAATCATCTATCAATTACCTTTGCAGAAGATGGTAAATCAGACAGGCCCTCCAGTGGTATTGCTTTAAAAATTAAAGACTTAGAACGATTTGAAGATTATCAGGATGATATTGAATTATGGGAACTGTACGAGCATCAAATGTATGCAGTCGAAAAAGTGATTGCAGAGGCAAATGGCATAAGGCTACCAGATGAAATGGGCTTGCGATTTAATGAGCCAGATTATCCAATGGCTGTACAGGATCAAATAGCAATGGATGGCTTTATGTTGCAGAATAATTTAATAACCCAAAAAGATCTGCTGTTAAAATACAACAAGCATTTAACAGAAGAAGAGGCTGATAAAATATTAAACGAAAACAAGGAAGTAAATGGCGAAGGAGAACAAACCGAGAACCAAGAACGATCAGTATTTAACAGATTACTTGAGCAAACTCCAGAAACTTAATAAAATTGATTTAGAAATACCTCAAGTTAATATAAATGAAGTTATGAGAGATCCAAAGCGATACGCTCTTGATTTTATAGAACTTGAATTTGCAAAGACTGTACCAAAGTTTATTAAGGCTTATAGCCTTGGTAACGAATTTGGCAAAAAAAACAAATGAATGAGGCAAAGAAAGAATTTCTGGTTTTTGCAGGTTGGATTGTTTTGCTTGTAATATTTTTATCTGTGTATGCATGCGGTGGTGGCTGGGAGGTTTGTGGTTATGATTTGGATAAAATTTGATGGCAAAAGATTTACAAAATGGTGCAAGAAGTTTTAAAGGTCAAACGATAGGATCAGATAGTTTCAGTCTGACCATCAATATAAAATGGCTGTGTCAGTTAATCGCATTAATTATTGGGCTAACATGGACATTTTATCAGTATCAAATGCGTATAATTGCAATGGAGGATGAGTTAGAGCGACATAAAAAACATATTGAAGATTTAATTGCTCATCACGAACAGGAGGAGGAACAAAGAATTGCGGCACTGGAGGAGTCGGTAAAATGGTACGAGGCTGAAATGGTGAAAGTTGGAGGGATCTCATTAAATCCGCTATCGTGGAAGAAAAAACGAGATAAGGGGAAATAGTATGGAAGAAATGTTTAATCTATACGCAGAATATGGTGCAGTAGCAATTATTGTAGGATTATTTGTGTATTTAATTATGAACTTAATGGCCAGTCAAAAAAAGCAAGACGAGTCTTTGGAAGAAATCCAGCAGATTTTAGCCAAAATGGGTACAGTGATTGACAACACGCAAAGCATTACAATTAAGCTGGTTGACAGGTGGAACTCTGAGGCCTCAGATTCTACACGCAGACATGAAAAAATGGTGTCCGAGCTTAACGATGTTACAGATGTTTTAATGGAGCTTAAAGGTGCTATGAGCCGTTATGGGAGGAACTGATGTACGAATATGAGGCAAGGCTTGATAGGGTTGTAGATGGTGACACAGTTGATGCTATGATTGATCTGGGTATGACTGTCTGGATAAAAAAACGGATTAGATTTCATGGCGTAGATACTTGGGAAAGTAGGACCAGAAATAAAGAAGAAAAGAAAAAAGGCTTACTGGCCAAGGCCAGAACAAAAGAGCTATTAAATAAAAACGATGGAAAATTTGTTTTGCAATCAATGGGCCTTGGTAAGTATGGTCGAGTGCTTGGTATTTTAAAAGTAGATGGCCATAATAGAACAGTAAACCAGATATTGATTGATGAAGGGCATGCCTATACATATCATGGAGAAAAGAAAAAAGCCTTTAAATGATTAAGTCTAAAAGAAATTATAGTTTTAAAAAAGCAACAAAATTAATCACTAATATTATTGCAGATACATTATCACAGATGGCCGTGTATCAAAACGAGTCTATACAAAGAGGCCTTAGTAGCTCTGTAGATATAAATGGTAAATCATTTGAAAAATTAAAACAATCAACTCTGGACATCAGAAATAAACGAGGTCAAGGATTTACACCACTGGACAGGATGAAAGGCGAGAGGCAAAAAAAATTAAGAAATACTAAAGTGATACCAGCAAAGCCATCAAAATTAGTTTCACAAGTTAAGATGCAAACTGACTATGGCGTATATCATAATGAAGGATTTAAAACTGGATCTAATTCCATGATACCAGATAAAAAAGTTCCAAAGCGTGAATGGTTTGGCGTTACAAAAGATATGCGTAAAAATGGTGCTCAGTATGAAAAGTATGTGAGAATGTCGCTTAGAAGAATTGTAAAATCTATTGATATTTAATGGCTACGCAAAAAGAACTGATAGCATTATTTGGTAGCGATTTTAAAGATGTTTTAGATGGCCTTGCAAAGCTACCTCCAGAGGCAAGGGAATTATTAGATCAAACAATGAATAAAATGCTGTTTGATGCAAATATATTTGAATCCAGAGTGAATAAAACAATAGCAACTCAGTCTGCGGCTGGCATGAGCACTGCGGCAATCACTGCTGGGCTTGCTAACGATATGGCCAACGGAGGTGCAATTTTTGGAGAAATTAGAAATACTATAAAAGAAAGTCTGGTTGAAGGTATAAATAATTCTGGTAGAGCTGGAGCTTTTGAGGCTTATGATGTAAATGATAAAACTTTATTTACTTGGATCACAGTGGCAGGCCATAGAATTTGTGCGGACTGTGCACCAAGAGGCGGCCAGATGCAAACGTTAAAGGATTGGGAAGGTGCAGGTCTGCCAGCAACAGGATGGTCAGTTTGTGGTGGTTACTGCTATTGCATTTTAGATCCATCTGGTAAAATATCGCCAAGGATCCAGATGCAAAGAACAATGGAAAGGCAACGCAGGCCAGATGTTTTTATGCCGTTAAATGGCGTAGAGGCCGCACCTTTAGCTGATAAAGCAATCAGAAAAGCTAAAATATATGTAGATGAAACAGATTCCATATTCAAAAAATTGGCAACTAAAAATGGTGGCAAAATGGAAGGGTTAGCATATCATTTAAAGTCAAGAGATAGTTTAATACGAAAGATTGTAACAGAGAGTATGGAAAACAAATACAGTGCCAGAGATGTGCTAATCCAAAATGTAAAAGATGCCTTACGTTATACAATGCTGGTAGATGATGCCACCTATGTAAAAGCAACCCTCGGCACTATTGACGATCTAAAGGATCTTGGGTGGAAAAGTTTTAAAGTAAAAAATACATGGGGGCCAGATTCAGGGTACAAAGGTATCAACACTGCTTGGGCTAATCCCTACGGCCAATATGTTGAGTTGCAATTTCATACACCAGTATCATTTAAAGTAAAAATGGATCAAGCTCATAAAATATATGAAGAGTACAGGCTGGTGGGCACTACAAAAGCAAGAAAAAAACAATTAGATAATCAATTAGTTAATATTTACAAAAGTGTACCAGAGCCAGCAGGATGGAATCAAATAAATGAGCTAAATACTTTTAAACAATATTTAGAAAACTTAGGAATTGAACTTATCTAAGATCTTTTTCGCCAGTCTCAAATTTTGGCTGTGGCCAGTCATCACGCCACTGATCCACAAAATACATAGCAACTTTTTCAGGTACTGGCTCACTGTTAGACTCCAAGCCAATGAAGTGGCGTATAACAGTGTTAGACTCTTCCCACTTAGATCGTGGTGTGCATATTTCTGTTAAGTAAATATCTGGATCGTCAGACCTTGTACGCCGTGCAACAGCAGATGGTGCATCTGGTGTATCTACCATACCATAGATGGCAACATAATCTATAATTGGTTTTGCCATATTAAAATTTACTACTTTTTAAATATATATATCTATTACTGATTAATATAATTGTTACAAAATTCAGCTACTCTGTCCATTGCTGGGCCACTGATCTCCCACTTGGGCTCATGTCCACATAAATTTAATCCTCTACCTGTTCCTATTGCACCACCATAATCATCGCTTAGTAAAGTTTCAATATAATATCTGGAAACAAACTGGCCAAGATACTCATTGTTTGGCCCTCTGTCAAAATCATGGTCAGCATCGTAAAACTCAACAATAGGGCCATACTCACTTTTTTCTTGAACAAGGCACATGTCACGGCCATACCTATCGCCTTCGTCAATTATTCTTACTGTCCAATGTTGTTTTCTCATAACATCGTACAACTGCATTAATTTTGTCATTTAACTACCTCCTTTTTTGGATACTATTTATGGTGTTTATCTATTGACTTTTTTACCATGAACAACGCCGCAACGGCCTCCTCATAGCTTTTGAAAGAATATCTTAGTTTATTATTGTGCCTTGGGCTGTCCAAACATGCATTTTTTTCTATTCCCATGTACTCAAGAATATCATCTACCCATTTATTATGAACAGGATGAGTATAACCATTCACGCCAAAAGGAACGCTCTTTATATAAGTGTATTTTGGATCAACAGAGAAAGAGTACATCTCCTTTAGAGAATTATATTCCTTGTTTGCATTGTATATGATTTCAAGGTTAGTATTCATTATCTTGTCATACTCAACAGAATAATCTTTTACATTTGTCATGTCATGTATTTTCATCATATTCCAAACTCCATTTTTAACTCTTCTCTAAGCATGCGGCTGTAAACCTCTTTATCTTCTGGCCCATACCACTCGTAATAGTAATTGCTATTTGCACAGCACTCAGCCCAGACCTTTGGAAGTTTGTAAAGGTTTGCAATTACCTCTTTGCCATTATGTTCAACATAGCAAGGCTCTCCCCAGTGAACTATGACTCCATTTTCTCTAAGATAACATATTCCATAATCATAGAAATGAAACTCAGAGCCAATTAATTCTTTTATTATGTCTGCTTTTTTCATTTTTTTTTATCTCCTCTTTTAAAATGTTTAAAATCAATCATCATATCTATAACAAGTATAACACATAAGAGGCATATAGTGCAAGAAAAAAAATATATACTCTTAAAAATAATTTTAAGCCTATATTCATATATGAAAAAAGCAGGGAGATAAGCCAGATGGCTGAAGAAACAACACAAGTTGAAGAGCAGGATGCTCAAACTATGTCACCAGATGGGGATGTAGATTACGAGGCACTGTATCAGAAGGAAAAAAAGTATTCTCAATCTTTGAGATCCAGAGCACAGGAGGCTGAGTCTAAAAACGATAAGCTGTCTGTAAAGGCAGAGGAAGATCGTCAGGCAAAGCTAATTGCTGAAGGTAAAAAAGATGATTTAATTGCTGAATTACGAGAGCAAAACAAAGCAATGGAAAGTAGATTGGGCGTGTTTGAAAAGCAGGTAGCGGCTCAGAGGGAGTCACTATTAGAGGCTATTCCTGAAGATGAGAGGGTGCATTATGAAAACATGAATTTAGAACAATTACGACATTTCGTGAGGCAGAAAGATGCTCCTGACGTATCCAACCCAGCAGAGGCTGTGCAAGGGCGTACTAATCAAAACGTTAATCTTGATACATTTATGACAAATGATGACAAGTTTAAACGTCAAAATTTTGGAGAATTGCTTAAAGCCTATGACCGAAAGTCCACACGCAAACAAAAGGTAAATTAAAATGGCAACACCTTCTGGAACTATATTTGATACTGGAGTAACACAGGATTTTATTCCAGAGCTCTGGGGAGACTTAATCTATAAATATTTTGAGGAAAGATTAGTCTTTAAAAATACTGTTGAGGATTATTCTTCACTTGTTCAGGGTAGCGGAAAAATTATCCATATTCCTGAAATCGCAAAAATGACTGCATCCAGTCTTACTGATGGTGCACAGGTTAGCTATGTAGCTCCTGCTGAAACAAACACACAGCTTACAATAGACAAGCACTACTACAGTGCAAAGCTGTTTACTGATGTTTTACAGGTTCAGTCATCTTATGATCTTATTTCTGCATACGGCAAAGCTATGGGCTATGCCCTCGCAAAGCAGGTTGATTCAGACATTGCGGCACAGTTGATCACTGTTAATAATGGTGCAACCTTAACGACAGATGACCAAATTACAGCCGCCGAGTTTGAGGCCGCTATTGCTAATCTTGGCGAGAATGACATTGACTATACATCTGGTGATGTTTTCTTTGTTGTTAATCCAAAGTTATATGCAGACATGCTTAATCCTGCTGGTACTTTTGGTGCAAGTTTTGTCAGGTCTGATATTACTGGTTTCAACTCTGATAATAGCCCAGCTCTATCTGGGGTTGTTGGCAGATTGATGGGTATGCCAGTGCTAATGTCTAACTCTTTATCAACAGGCGGTACAAACGTATCTGGTGTGATTTATCACAAGAGTGCATGTGCTATGGCAGTACAAAGAGATATTGACGTTAAAAATCAGTATGATATTGATGTTTTGGGGACGAAAGTTGTAGCCCATACCCTGTATGGTGTAAAGCTACTTGATGACTCTGATAATATCAGAGGTTACAAGTTCACTAACGCAAGTTAATAACTGAAAAAAGATTTTAGGGCCGTGTTTAAACGGCCCTAAATTCAAAGCAGGATTAATTATGAGAACATTTAAATGGCCCAATGAAGATGAGACTTTTCAGGTTGATGACTCCAGTGATGGAGGAAAAGATACCTGTAATGATTTGCTTGCAAATGGTGCAGTTGAAGTAAAGGCATCAAAGAAAGATATGCCCTCAATGGCGTGGAAAATAAACGACATTAGAGAATGGATGTCTGATAATGATGTAGATTATGATAGAGGCGACTCAAAGAAACAGCTTTTAGCACGCCTATAATCGTTTTAACGGCCTGTTCATGGACAAGCTAAGTCCTTCAATGGCGACCTAAATAAAAGGTGATAAAATGGCAATAAATAAGTTTGGTGCTAATGAGGCACTAAATATCCAACTTGGACAGAATGGTAGTGTCTATGAAAGCGGCACTACGGCTGTCTCAGCTCCTACAGGGAAAAAGATCGTAGCCATCATGGCTGTAGCAGATTCAGTATTTGCAACCCTGACTCCATCAAGCAGTATTTTTTTTGGAAGAACAAGCACAGCATCCGAGTATAATGGAGATGCTTTTTCTGACACATTAAAGCAAGGAGATTGGGTTTACGGATCATATAACAACTTTACTTTGTCAAGTGGCAAAGTAATCGCATATTTTGGATAAGGGGTAGGCATGGCAGATTTACATAAAAGATCGGTACAGGAGGCCGTCAATATTAGCGTTGGTGGTGGATGGTCAGTAGCCACAGTGGCTACCCATTCAGGCACTGCAAATACAGACACGATTCATTTCAGCGTAGGTGAAACAACTTCACAGATAGGCGTGCATAGTGCAGTAGAATTATATTTTAATTTTAGTGCCTCTCAGACAGATATTACTACAGCAAATGATTTAATTATCCCATCGTCAACTCTTGTATTTTTAACAATACCAAGATCGCTTGGTTCTACTGTGTTTTTTAATCATTTAGGCAAGGGTTCCGCAGGGGCCGTAAGGATCGTTGAGGTATAAATTATGATTGAATCAGTCCTTGGTAAATCGGTAGCCGCTAATTTATCTACAGGAGGGACAGTTGACGGAGATCTTACAGTTACTGGATCGCTGGGTGTAGGTGGCGATGTAAGTATCAATTTAACATCTGTTGTATCTAATAGCACAATTATAGATGCTACTGGTACAGAGGCTTTTCTGGTTAGGAAAGAGTCTGATGCTGGTGATGTATTTGTTGTAGATACTACTAATTCAAGAGTTGGCATAAATAATTCTTCACCATCAGTCAATTTAGATTTTGGCGTAACAAGTAACAATTCCCAAATAATTAATCTAAGAAAAAACAGTACAAGTGTTACTGGTCTTGGTGTAAACTCAAATTTTGGTGTTAGAATTGCTGGGCCATCTGATTCCAGTGAACCTGTTTCATTTGGAGAAATATCTACTTCTGATGGAACAACCTTCACTGAGCGTATGCGTATAGATTCGTCAGGTCAATTAGGTATAAATACAACTTCT